>Ga0209359_10000505_pt1 | contig 9874 bp, 5 predicted proteins | sample MarorgKNORR_S2LV_FD_188224 | JGI IMG/M metagenome (GOLD analysis project Ga0209359, IMG submission 188224) | Marine microbial communities from the Southern Atlantic Ocean, analyzing organic carbon cycling - Surface_A/KNORR_S2/LV (SPAdes) (version 2) | ecosystem: Environmental > Aquatic > Marine >... | reverse complement strand
CTACATAATTTTTTATCAACCAAACTAGCTGCTTTTAAAATACCTGTCATTATTGAATTTTCACCAATAAACCTCCCATTAGTTGCATCTGGAAAGTTTGATAAGCCAGCTCTTAGAGAGATGTTTATTTCTAAAAAATAAATTTTTCTTTTTTAGCTTTCAAAATTATTAAAAAAGAGTGAAAATATTCACAGCTAAATTTTAGATTTCTTATATGAACAAGAATATTCTAGTTATAGAAGATGAGCCAGACATTCGCAAAAACCTTGAATATAATTTAGGTCGTGAAGGATTCATAGTATCCTCTGAGGCTTCTTTGAATAGTGCCGAAAAAAAATTACAGAATAATAATGATTTCTCTTTAATACTTTTAGACTTAATGTTGCCTGATGGATCTGGTTTAGACTTATGTAAAAAAATAAAAGGAAATCCTGAAACTGAATCAATCCCAATTATTATATTAACTGCAAAGGATGATGAGGTTGATAGGGTTGTTGGCTTTGAACTAGGTGCTGATGACTATGTAACCAAACCCTTTAGTGTCCGAGAATTAATTTTAAGAATTAAAGCTGTATTAAAAAGAGGTCAAAAAAAAGAAGATGTTGTAGAAGTTGGGCGTCAATTTGGTGATCTAAGTATTGATGTTGAATCTCACGAAGTTCATGTTAATAATAATCAGATAGATTTAACAGCTTTAGAGTTTAGATTGTTGAGACAACTTGTTGATAGAAGAGGAAGAGTTCAATCAAGAGATCAGTTGCTAAGCGATGTTTGGGGTTATAGCTCAGAAGTTACTACAAGGACTGTTGATACTCACATAAAACGCCTTAGAGAAAAACTTGGGCCTATGGGTAAATATGTTCAAACTATTAGAGGCGTTGGCTATAAATTTTCAAGATTACCGGATTAGATAGATGGGAATAGGATCCCGATTATTTTTAATTATCTTTATATCCCTAGGATTAGGTATTTTTGTTTCATACATTATTGCTGAAAGAGATATCACTGATACATTCCAAAAACATATTATTAATGAGTTACAAAATCAGGCCTCTCTTCTTGCAGAAGTTGTTGATGAAGTTGATTCTATAGGGGATCTTAATGAATCTGACTCTTTAGCTGACAGACTGGGAAGTGCATCAAATTCTAGAGTAACACTGATATTATCTGATGGTAGAGTAATTGGTGACTCAGATGTTGACACTCAAAATATTAATGACTTGGATAATCATGCTAATAGACCTGAGGTTCAAGACGCTTTTTTAAAAGGAAGAGGCTGGTCAATTCGTTATAGCGATACCGTAAAACAACAGCAGATGTATTACGCTATTCTGGATAATAATGATGTGAGTCCAAATGTTATTAGAATAGCAGTTCCCTATATAAATGTTGATTCTGCAATAGGCAGTTTAAATCTTTCTATAATTTTAATTGCTTTAGTTGCTTTTATTGTTACATCAATAGCATCTGGTATAGCCGCAAATTATGCTTATAGAAGTATTGCAGATTTAGCTTATGCAACTTCAAAAATTGCAGATGCTGATGGAAAGGCTAAAAAGAAAGATCTAAAAGCACTTCCTACTGAGAGGACTGATGAATTTGGCAACGTTGCCCAAAGTGTTTCACAAATTTCAGAAGAGCTTAAATCTAAAATAAATTTAATCGCCAAACAAAGAGACCAGTTTGGCTCAGTCTTAGATGATTTAGGAGAGGGTATTATAGTTGCTGATATAGGCGGTAAGATCACATATGAAAATGAACAAGTCTCATTGATCTTAAATAAAAATGAATTAATTGGGAAAAAAATTACTGACCTAAACATCAAATCACTTAATTATCTATTAAAGAGGGCAAAAAAGAAAAAGAGAGCTGATATTGAATTTGAAATCGAGCTAGATGATAGGAGTACTAGATGGGTTCTTGCAACAATAAATCAATCTAAAACTACAAAAGAGTTTATTTTGGTTGTTCACGACATTACTCAACTAAGAAGATTTAGCTCTATGAGAAGAGATTTTATATCAAATGTGTCTCATGAATTAAGAACGCCTGTAAGTGTTATCATGGCAAATGCTGAAACTCTCGTCGATGGAGCTCTTGAAGACAAAAAACAGGCAAAAGTCTTTTCAAAAGCTATTTTGCATAACGCTGAAAGACTTAGCGACATGGTATCTTCTTTACTTGATTTATCTAGAATTGATTATGGAGAGTTAAAACTAAATATTGAAGAACTTCATATAAATGAACATATTAATAAAGCTATAGATTCTCTTAAAAATCTTGGTAAAAGAAAAAATATATCTATCAGTTGTTCTTGTTCTAAAGGAAAAATAGTTTTAGCAGATAAAAATGCTCTTGAAAGAATCTTAAATAACTTGATAGAAAATGCGTTCAAGTATTCTGAATCTGGATCGACAATTAATATCTCTACAAGAAAAGTAAAAGATCATTTAGAAATTAGTGTAAAAGATTCAGGAAGAGGTGTTCCTGAACAGGAACAAGGTTTTTTATTTGACAGGTTTTATAGAACAGCTGAGGCTAGAGCAACTGATGAAAAAGGAAGCGGTCTAGGTCTTGCTATTGTAAAAAATCTTGTGAATAACCTAAATGGTGAGGTTGGGATAAAAAATTCAACCCCTCAGGGATCAATTTTTTGGTTTACTTTACCCTTAACAGCTTCATAAATTTGTAACAATTTTGATGAAATTTGTAACAAAATTGTTTGTTTAATTTACATTAAGTTCAATCCACAGTAACTCATATAGATTTAAATATGAATATGTATTCCTTGGAGGGACGTATTATGTTTTTTAATTCTATCAAAAAAACCACTTTAATTTTATCAGCATTTATTCTAGTAGCCTGTGGCGGGGGTGGCGATACAAGTATTGCATCACCTGGTGAGTTAGGCTCTTTAGGTGATCCTACTGGTGGAGGCGGGTCCGGCGGTGCTGGAAGTAATGTTCGAACTGGAGCGTGTCCAGATTCTTCTTTTATAACAAATGGATCCCCAGTTGCAGGAAACACTGTTTGTGCAATTGAAGGACCTATTACGAGTGACCTTACTCTTACAGCCGACGTTATGTATAGAATGCTTGGAAAGGTTGATGTTGGAATCGATATGGGTGGTGATGGAACAAAATCAGGTGGTGTTTCAGCAACATTAACAATACCTGCTGATGCTGTAATCTTAGGAAAAGTTTCCCAGGATTATCTTGTAGTAAATAGAGGGTCAAAAATTATAGCTAATGGTACACAATCAAAACCGATTAGATTTACGCACAATACTGCAATTGAAGGAACAGTTGGTGAATTAGAAAGAGGTCTATGGGGCGGTTTAGTTATCTTAGGCCAAGCTCCAATAAATAAGTGTTCAAATGATGTAAGAGGAACTGCAGCTTGTGAGAGAGTTGTTGAGGGTTCAAACGCACTAATGGGTGGCGCTAACAAAAATGATAATTCAGGTAAATTAAACTTTGTGAGAGTTGAATACGCTGGATATGAGATTTTTCCAGGCAATGAGTTAAACGGAATAACTTTTGGTGGTGTTGGTGATGCTACTGAAGTTGATTTTGTTCAAGTACATAATAATCAAGATGACTGTGTTGAGTTTTTCGGCGGCACTGTCAATGTTAAGCATCTAATTTGCTCAAATGCTGGTGATGACAATCTCGATATCGATTGGGGATATCAGGGAAAAATGCAATTTATAGTTGTTAAACAATCTTCAGATGCAAGTGATCACGTAGTAGAGTCAGATAACACTAATTCAGATAGCTCAGTTGGCTATCTTACAGAACCAAGATCACGTCCTATGGTTGCAAATTTTACATTTTTAGCTCAAGGGGATGATGAACCTTTAAAATATAAAGAAGGTGTCTCAGGTGTGTATATTAATGGAATTGTAAAAAATAACGTATCTCAAAATCTTATTGAATCTACAAATATTGAAACTATTCAAGACGGTGCTCTTACACCAAAACTTCAGCATCACTCTGTGTTTATGGATGCTGCAGGTGATACAGCACCTTTCAAGGCTGACACTGAAGCAAGTGGAGTTACTGCTGCTCAACTTGAAGCCTCTATTAATGAAAGAGCAACAGATTTAGTAATAGGGACAAATACACTTGTTTCAGGATTCTTTTTAGGCGATAACGAAAGTGCAGTTACTTCTGCTTTTGACGTTACAAAGGTTCAAGAAATGTGTGCAGTTGGACCACAAGCTGTAGGTACACCAACAGACTTATGTCCTACTTATAGCTCAAAAGAGGAAAGATATATTGTTGATACATGGTTTTCTGCTACAAATTATATAGGAGCCTTTTCCCCTGGTTCAGATATAGAAAATAACTGGGCTGCTGGCTGGACACTAGGATTATTTACAGATCCTGAGTGTCCTGTTGGCACTTTAGAATCAGAAGTGCTCCTTGGAAGAAAAGTATGTTCATTATCTGGAGTTCTAGAAACTGATTTAACTTTAGTTGCAGGAAATTATTATAAATTAGATGGCAAGGTTGCTGTCGGCATTGATATGGGATCAGACGGAACAAAAACAGGAGGCGCCAGTGCAACATTAACAATTGAACCTGGTGTCACTGTTTTCGGAGAATCTGGAAACGATTACCTTGTTGTAACAAGAGGTTCTAAATTAAATGCGGTTGGAACATCATCTGCACCAATAATAATGACTGGAAGACAAGATATTCTTGGAGAAGCAGATATTGTTAATACAAGAGGTTTATGGGGTGGTTTGGTTTTACTTGGAAAGTCACCAATTAATAAATGTTCATATTCAACTGCTGGAACTTCTACCACAGCAGGAGTGAGAGTGAATCCATGTGAGAAAGATGTTGAAGGCTCAGTAGGAGATACTATGGGTGGAGAAACCCCAACTGACAGCAGTGGTACTTTAAAATATCTTAGAGTTCAATATGCTGGCTATGAAGTCTTTCCTGGTAATGAGTTAAACGGTATTACTTTTGGTGGTGTTGGAAGTGGAACAGATGTTTCATATATTCAAGTCCATAATAATGCCGATGACTGTGTTGAATTCTTTGGTGGAACTGTTGATGTTAAGTACCTCGTTTGTACAGGTGCTGATGACGACAACTTAGATATAGACTGGGGTTATCAAGGTAGACTTCAATATGTGATTGTCCAACAATCCAATGACAAAGGCGACCATATTGTAGAGTCTGATAATACAAACGCTGATAAGGCAGTTGGTTATTTAACTGAACCAAGATCTAATGCTGTTGTTTCAAACTTTACTTTCATTTCAAAAGGATTTGATGAGGTTTTCAAGCTTAAGGAAGGTGTCTCAGGTCAATATTTAAATGGTGTTGCAATTGTTAATAATGCTGTAACAGGCCTAACCACAAATTGTATTGAAACAACATACTTGGAAACAGTTCAAGCAGGTGCAGTTACGCCTACATTCTCAATGAATTCTGTTGCTATGGATTGTTCTGGTTATATCAAAACAGATTCATCGGAAGGTGGTGCAACAGTTGCACAGGTAGATGCGATCGTTAAGGCAGGATCAAATAATCTTTATGGCGCTAACTCAGGTGGCGGTACATATGTGAATTCACTTACAGGAGTCGTTAATGGCACTGCAGAGTCAGCAGTGACTGTCACAGCAATACCAGATGCATATAATGCAGATAGCTGGTTTACGACACCAACCTATATAGGAGCTGTAAGTGGCGCTACTGATACTTGGTATAAGAACTGGACGTTATCTGGAACTATAGAAGTCCAATAAGAAGGCTAATTAAATAAATATTTATTGGAGATAATATGAAATCAGAAAAAATAGTAGATGTTCTTAAGTACAACTTTATTATTGGATTCTCACTTTTTTCAACTTTGATCGCATCTCAAGAAATCGAAGAAGTTGTTGTAAGTGGTTCCTTTATTCCAGATGAAAAAAGAGATACATCTGAGATCTCTGCAATCCTTGACTCAAGTGAAATAGAAAGGACTGGTGATGATAATATTGCAGTTGCTTTAACAAGATTAACAGGTTTAAGCCTTGTTAGAGGGAAGTATGTTTATGTTAGAGGTCTTGGTGAGAGATATTCTGCTGCAACTTTAAATGGTTCAGGTCTTCCAAGTCCAGAGCCTCTTAAAAGAGTAGTTCCTTTGGATTTGTTTCCAACTCAGCTAATCGAATCATCAATTGTTCAAAAAACATACTCTGCAGACATGCCAGGTGAATTTGGAGGAGGTATTATAGAAATTAATACTAAAGCTGTTCCTTCAGAGAGAATTTTAGATTTTTCATTTTCTTCAGGATACAATTCCGAAACATCTTTATCAGATGGTCTTTTATACGATGGTGGGAGTGATGATGATCTAGGATATGATGATGGCACAAGAGATTTTCCATCATTTGTTCAAAGAGCAATTAATAGTAATCAAAAGCTCGATAGGTCAAATTTCAAAACTTACGAGCTTGCAAATGCAGGTCGAGAGTTTGTTAATTCAGAACTTTGGGTTATTCAAGAAGGTGATGTGCCTTTGGATAACTCGGTAAGTTTCACTTATGGGGATGAACTAGATATAGGCATTGAAGATATTCTTGATGATGAATCTGCAACTATCGGTGTTCTTCTTACAGCTGGCGTAAAAAGCTCATGGGAAACTCAAGAAGGAATCAGACAAACTGGTGATATTCAAGGTCAAGGAGATGGCACTTCTATTGTTATAAGGGGAAATGATAAGACATTTAAATCAACCTCAAATAATGTTACTACCTATCTTATGGCTGTTGCAGGCATTGAAACAGATACAGCAGAACTAAAATATACTGGCATGTATATTCATAAAGGTACTAAAGAGGCAAGAACTATTCAAGGATATGATACCTCTGATTCAGGAAATGTTAGAGAGGATTTTACTGAGTTTTTTGAAAGAGAGCTTACAAATCATCAACTTAATTATAATTATATTTTTCAAAATGATATGGAGCTTGATGTAAGACTTGCTGGTGGTGATGCTTCAAGATATGCACCATATGAAAGAGTTGTCTTCTATGAAGATACTGATGATAGAGGTTTTTGGCAATATGATGTAAATACTGGCAGAAATCAAACACAGTTTAGTTACGTAAATGATAATAATGAGAATTTTGGTATTGATTTAACATTCCCATTAGAACTTGGAGATCAGGAGGTAATTATAAAGACAGGGTTTGATCAATCAAATAACTATCGAGACGCACAGGTTAGAAGTTATAGATTCTTAGCCGAAGGTGGACCAATACCATCTGATGGACTAAATAATAGGATTGATTATATATTTGAGGATAAGAATTTTGATCCATCAAGATTAATTTTAATCGAAAATACTGCAGCTTCATCGCCAGCAGGTTATCAGGGTGACTTAGAAATATCCTCTTTGTATATCACCTTAGATGCTTATTTAAATGAAAACTTTAGATTGGCAGCTGGTATAAGAAATGAAGATGGGAAGCAGATGGTAAATACTTATGATGTATTCCAAATGGTTGATAATAATATAGAAAAGATCATTGATGAAGATTACACTTTACCCTCGTTCACATTAACTTATTTACCTGAATTTGATGAAAACCTTCAAATTAGACTTGGTCTTTCCCAAACTATTGCGAGGCCAACATTTAGGGAGCTATCTCCAACATTATTTATAGATGTTGATACTGATAGGGTTATATCAGGTTCCCTATATTTAGAAAATTCTGAAATAGACAATATTGATTTAAGAGTTGAATATTATTGGGGATTTAATCAGTTCTTAACAGCAGGCTTATTCTATAAAGATATTTCAAAACCAATTGAAGAAGTTGTAAATGAATCTGGCGACTTAATTATTACTTCTTATCAAAACGTACCTTCAGCTGAAGTGACTGGTTTTGAGATTGAGTATGAAAGAATTTATGAAGATCTACTCCCTGATTCAAAATGGGGCAGCACAAAGGAATTTATTTTTAAAATGAATTTTACTGCTACTGATTCTGAGGTAATTTACAGTGATACGGATACTTATATAAATACACAAGGAAGTGAAGTTAACGCTGCTAGCTTGTTTGCAAATGGAAGAGACACAAGACTTCAAGGGCAATCTGAAGAAATTGCGAACCTTCAACTTGGATGGGACGATTTACAAAATGGCACTCAAGGAACACTTATAGTTAATTATGTAAGTGATAGAGTTAGAGCAAGGGGTATTGATGTTCTTCCAGATATCTATGAGGAGCCGCCACTTTTAGTAGATTTTGTTTATTCTAAAACACTATCGTATGGTAGTAATGACTCTGATCTAAAGATATCACTTGAGTTAAGAAATATTCTTGATGAAGAATATTATGCTGCTATGGCAGATACTGTAATATATGATCAATACAATATTGGTACTTCAGTATCATTGGGCTTTAAATATAGTTTTTAATTTATTTTTTTTTTCAAAATGAGCTACACTAGGTAGCTCATTTTTGTATTATGAACTTTATTAAAATAAAAAAATTTTTCTTATTAATATTATCTGTACCTGTATTTATTTTAATAGCAAATTTATTAATATCATTTACCAATCAACCCGATATTAAAAATTTAAATATACCAGATATGACGGACTTCTCATTCAACACTACTTCTATAGATGAGAGTTCGAAGAATATTAAAACTACTCCAGATTTTGAATATAAATTAATTGGTTATAGATCTGGTAATATAGATTCATCAGTCATACTTAAAAAAGGCAACAAGGAGTTTGTTGTTGCTAAAGGTGAAAAACTAGAAGGTGTCTATGAATTAGTAGAAGTAACTAAAGATGAGATTGTATTTCGAAATCAAGAAAAATTATACAAAATTGAAAATCTTGTTGGCATTAACTTATGAAATTTAATAGTAAATATAAAATTCTTTCTCTTGCATTACTATCAATAAGTAGCGTTTTTGCTCAAGATTCTTTTATATTAAATTATGAAGATGTAGATATTAAAAAAGTTACTCAAGATATTGCCCAGTTTTCAAAGAAGACAATTATTTTAGATCCAAGGGTAAAAGGTAAAATTACAATCTATTCAAATGCAAATCTGAACAGAGAGCAGGTTTGGGATGTTTATTTAAGAACAATTCAAGTGAATGGCTTTAGTGCTATTTCAGAGGATGGATTTTTAAGAGTTGTGCCTGAAAATGAAGCCACAAGAGATAATACTGAAGGCTTTTCTAGTGGTAGCTTTGAAACAGTAGTTATTCCATTAACAAATAGATCTACTGAGGAAATTCTTCCAATGATAAAACCTATTACAGGAAGACAATCTCATTTATCCAGTATTCCTTCTGTTAACTCCATATTACTTGTTGATAGGGTCAGCAATGTTGAAAGAATAAAAGACCTGCTTAATAATTTGGATAAAAACAATACAGCTAAAATTACTATAATTAAATTAGACAACCTTTCATCTATTGAGGCTGTAAGAATTTTAGATAGACTCAAAGCTCAAAACAACCCGACAATCAATAATTTTGTTGCAATCCCATTTGCTCCATCTAATTCAGTTATTCTATCTGCTAATGACTTCATAACTAAAAATATAAGATCTACCCTAAGTATTTTAGATGAAGACATAACCAGCAATGATTCTTCTGATGTTATTTATTTAAAATATGCAAAAGCGGCTGATGTAGCCCCCATACTTAATTCAATTGCTAGTACTTTTGTAAGTGAATCAGAAGGTGCAAAAACAGTTATTACACATCATGAAAAAACAAATTCTCTAATTATTTCTTCTGCTGAAGAAAATTTGAATGCTATAAAAAATATTATTGCCAAGCTTGATATCAGAAGGGCCCAAGTTTTGGTTGAAGCTATTGTTGTAGATTTATCT
>Ga0209359_10000503_pt1 | contig 9886 bp, 10 predicted proteins | sample MarorgKNORR_S2LV_FD_188224 | JGI IMG/M metagenome (GOLD analysis project Ga0209359, IMG submission 188224) | Marine microbial communities from the Southern Atlantic Ocean, analyzing organic carbon cycling - Surface_A/KNORR_S2/LV (SPAdes) (version 2) | ecosystem: Environmental > Aquatic > Marine... | reverse complement strand
ATATCCTTGTCGCAATACAAATATATTTCTTTTTTCATCATTTAAACGAGTTTCATATTCAAAGTTAGTAATACCAGTAACAGGATTTATCGTTGCTGTAGGTGTGCCTGGTTTTGGTATTGTAAAACTACTATCTACAACTTTTCCTTTTGGTAGAATTAATCTACCACTACTATCTTTTACTTCAGTTGTCTCAAAAAATCTATTAGAATTTATACTATCTCCATACTTTTTCTCACAGTAGTTATATAAGTCACGATTATTAAGTGGCCACTCATTACGGACATTGTTTATACCTGCAACAATTAGGACAACCCAATCAAATTGATCACTACCATATAATGCTTGTGAAACATTATCTGGTCGCATATTATCCATAATGTCATATTTCTCAAAAACAGTAAAATTATTTTGTAAGTCGTCCCTTAACTTTGTTCTGCGAAAAAGATTTTTTACTTCAACATAATCAAATGATGAAGTTTTTTCTTTTAAAAAAGATGGGTATCTTAAATTTGGAATTTCTCTAAAATAACTCATTAGTATCCTACTGCCTGTGTACCTGGTCTTTCATCATAATCAATATCGTAAATTGGTTGAGTCTCTTTGAATGATAGATCCAAGATCATAGAAACTGGTGTTCCATCTTCATATGTTGAGTATATACCCTCTCCAGTATATGAAACAGTCATATCAGATAAAAAACATTGTTTAAATCGGTTTAAGAAGGGGTGATTTCGATTACCTGACCGATACCTAAGTTTAAACACGTTTGGAGTTTTAAGAAAGAAATTACCATTCTGTGAAATACCACCCTCTGCCTGTGCTGCCATATTTCTTTTAAATGCACGAATTATTAATTTACATTGCTCTGCTTCTTTTTCATTACGTGGTGTTAATTTAAATTGAAATCTAAAATTACGAAGTGTAGGACCTCCAAATAATAATTCCATGTTTGGATTAAATATTTCACCATTTCCTCTTGCTAGTAAATCACTTGGGGATACATTTCCTCCAAATACACCAATTATTTGTGATGCAAGTCTTTTATCAAAATAATTCGTTATTGCATCTACTGTACCAGCACCATCTCTTACATCACCAGCAAGACCACCTATAATTTGTTTACCCTCTTCCATTGCTTTATTTCCATCAAACTTACCCGACATTACATTACCAATTTGACCTGATAGAAAATTAGAAATTTCTGTTACACCCTGTGCTCCGATAGCTTCTAATCCATTTATCGAACTTGAATCATATTTAACTGAATTAACATCTTTGAGATCTGATGGTATTGGTAATAAAATTGTACCATCATTAATTAAAGGTTTAGTTGTTAAATTTTGTGATGTTCTTCTACCAGCACGATTTGAAAAATTATTACCAGTTACATATCGTTTACCATCACCAGGTACTGATCTATAAGTTTGAAGAGGAACATATTTTTGAATATCAATTTGTAAATAATCAGTTTCCTGTGTCATTAACTCTAGAGGGTATCTTAATACTCCACCTTGTCTTCTGGTGCTGTATTTACCAAACGGTTTTGTTCGTATACCTATTCTATTGTCTTCTTTATTTTCTTCTTTGACTAAAGGTTGACCAAATTCTGGATCATCAAAATCCCTACCATATTGATCAGTTGATGTCTTTGTTCCTCCACGACCACCTTCTAAAACATTTACATCTGCATTATTACTGTCATCTACAGTTGAAGATCCACTATTATCACCAAATTCATTCGTCCCAAAAAATTCAGCAGGATTCATTGAATTTCTATCATTTTGATTTTTATCAATTTGAAATTGAGTAGAATTTCTATATTCTGAGAACGACATATATCTTTTTAGTTATTTATACGAAATTTTGCAAATGGTAAAGTATTTAGGTCTTTAAGTTCGTCATTTGTTGCACGATAAAGTCCACCTACCACATCTGAGAAGGTATATTGACGAGATTGACCCCAATGAAAGTTAATTCCTTTGAAACCCCAAGAGTAAACACTTGTCACCGCCACAAGTGGGTGTTCGTCATATCTTATATTGGGTGTTTTGGGTTTATAGACGAATACATAAATGTTTCCTGTTTCAGGAGAACCACCCTCTGATAATACTCCTAAAACTTCTTGCATGATATCATCAGCAGATTCGATACCTGCTAACTCATCTACCAGTGGTGCAATACGACTCATTTGATTCCTAGTTCTTTTTCAGTCATTACTTTAAATTCCCACAAACGATCCTCACAGAATTCTGTTGCTGCTTTCCACTTTGCTTGGTTCTTAGCGTATTCATAGACTTCTCTTAAATAATTCTTGGTCTGTCTTTTGGGTTTTTTTGGTTTTTGTGTTTGTTTAAGTGGTTTTACTTCAATTAAATATGTTTTAACACGACCAGTGTTCTCTTGAACCTTGATATAAAAGTCAGGAAAGTATCTGTGAACTCGATTATCAACAGGAGAACGATAAGGTAGTGCAATCTCTTCACTTCCCCATTCAAGTATTTTATCATTCTTGTCACAATAAACCATGAATTTTCTCTCCCAAAGTGACCTATAAATAATGTTTGTAGGATCACCTTTATACTTTCTGGGATAGGAAGGATAATATTTTCCTTTATATGACATAAATAGAAATAACAATCATACTTATTTAGAGTGGCAGAGACAACAATAAAACCATATAACCTTTCGGTTGCGAAGAATTTGATAGGTCCTTTAGCACAGACTAATCACTTTCAAGTAACTTTTTCATCATTACGACCATCTGTTGAATCATATCTTAGGTCATATTTAAAGGTGGATGATGTAAGAAATTTTTTATCAAGAAGAGCAGGTATTCTTTGTGATTCAGCATCATTACCAACAACTGCCTATGCAACAGCAGAAGTAAGAGATAATTTCATGGGTATACCTCAACAGTTTGCTCATACTCGAATTTATACTGATCTTGATTTTTCATTTTATGTTGATGAAGATTATAGTTTGTTAAAGATATTTGAAGGTTGGATGGAATATATTTCAAGTGGTGCTAATACATCAACTCTTCAGGATGATCGTGCGTATTTCAGGAGAATGAGGTATCCAGATTCATATAAATGTGATACAATGTATATAAACAAGTTTGAGAAAAACTTTAAAAAGACTTTGAGATATAGATTTGTGAATGTATTTCCTAAAGCGATGTCAGCAATACCAGTTCAATATGGACCTGCTGATATTCTTAAAGTTTCTATTTCTTTCAACTTTGACCGCTATATAGTAAACGGTTAGAAAACCTCTATAAATAATTTTACTGAATTGAATATTCATTATGCCTTTACCAAAAGTTAATACCCCAACTTATGAGTTGGTATTACCTTCCTCTGGAAGAAAAATTAAATATCGTCCTTTCCTTGTAAGAGAGGAGAAAATTCTAATCATGGCATTAGAATCTGAAGATGTAAAACAAATAACAAATGCAGTTATTGAAATACTTAATAATTGTGTTTTGACTAGAGGAACAAAGATTGAGAAAATGTCAACTTTTGACATTGAATATCTATTTTTGAATGTTAGATCAAAATCTGTAGGTGAAACAATTGATGTGAATATTACTTGTCCTGACGATAATAAAACATCAGTTCAAATGACAATTGATCTTGATACTATTAAAATTAAAAAGGACAAGACCCATAAGGATACTATAAAATTAGATGATTCGTTATCTATGAAAATGAAATATCCTTCAATGGATCAGTTTATTGAGTCAAACTTTGATACAAGCACTCAAGGTGATGACATAAAAACAACTCTTAATATGATAATTTCTTGTATTGACACAATATATACTGAGGAGGAGAGTTGGAGTGGTACAGATTCATCTAAGAAAGAACTTGAAGAGTTTATTGAATCTTTAAACAGTAAACAATTTAAGTCAATTGAAAACTTTTTTACCACTATGCCAAAGTTAACCCATAAGGTTAAGGTAAAAAATCCAAATACTGGAGTGGAATCAGAAGTTACATTGGAGGGACTGGCAGCTTTTTTCAATTAGGTATGGCTCATACGAATCTAGAGTCATACTATAAAGTAAACTTTGCCCTGATTCAGCATCATAAATATTCATTAACAGAGATTGAAAACATGATCCCTTGGGAAAGGGAAATTTATATATCTTTGCTCAAAGAGTACATTGAAGAAGAAAACTTAAAGGCACAGCAACGTGGAACCTGACGTAGTAAGTAACCAACCAAAGATTAATAGAAATACATTTAAGATCGGAAGTGGTGATCTACAAGAACAGGTCGCTAATAATACGAAGAGGATACGTGTTATTAGCACTATGCTTAAAAGTAGTAGGAGAAGGGGTTCAGAGGGTCTTAATCCTAAAGCAACTAATATTCAACAAAGTTTAGAGCAATCAAATTTAATATTAGCAGATATTGCTATTCAATTACAACAAGATTTTCAAGATAGAAAACAGGCAGAAAGACTTAAATTAACAAAAAATAGAGAGGAGCAGTTAGAATTAAGAAGAACAAATAAAGAACAAGATATAGAATATAAAAAGACTGAAAAGAAAATAACTAAATCATCTAAAAAAATAAAGGGACCTCTTGCTAGTATATTCAATGTGATAGGTAAAATCCTTATGTTATTTGGTGGTTTGGTTTTACTTAAAACTTTAATTACACCTGGCACTTTAGGTAAAATATACAATTCAGAACAATTTCAAAATGCTAAAGCAGCACTTGAATCAACTTTCTCATTCCTGACGGAAAATATGAAGGGTATACTTGTCGTTGGTGCTGCTTTTGTTGGTTTAAAATTAGCAGCAGTTTTTGCATCTATCTTTGCAACAATAAAAGGAGTTATATTGATTCTTGCCAATCCAATTTTGTTAGCAGGTATTGGAGTATTGATGGCTGCAGGTATGCAGGGATTAGGTAAATCTGAAAAAGAAGTGTTGAAAGAGTTAGAGAATATGGGTGGATATTCTAAAGAAAATAGAGATCAACTTATCGCAAAACTCAAGGAACAAAAAGAAAATTTAAGTCCCCTTCAAATAATACAGGGTGTGGGTAGAGAAATAGATGCTAGAATATTATTCTTGGACAAAGGATTATATGGTCAAGGATTAAGTGAGGAAAACAAAAAACAATTTGATTGGTCAAAACTTGATGGTGTAGAGGAACTTGGTAATTTTGAAAATTTTATGTTAAATTTTGAAACTGATACTACCAATATGAATAATGATTTGGTTCGTAAAAATAATAATAACAATATTACGACAGTCGAATTGCCAGGTGAAACGATTGATTTAACTCAAAAAAATAATAATAGTAATGTTGTTAATGTATCTGACTTAGAGGCAAATCAAGTAACAATGGTTAGTTCAGTTGATAATAGTAATAGGTATGTAAATGAATTTCCAATTACTGCAGGATTCAATGAGTCTGTTTATTCATAGGTAAATTATGGAAGAGCAAGCACTACTACTAAAAGAAAATCTCCTTAATATAAGAAGTATTTTAACTAATGATAAAGTCAAAATAGACAAGTTAAGATATAAAAATCTTGTTGCTGAAAAAGAGACTGCCAGAATGGAAAAAATAAAGATGAAAGAAAAAATGATGGAGACACCAAGAAATATTGATAGATCTTTGCGTGGTGGTAATGAACGTTCTGCTGTTAAAAGTGCAGGTAAGAGTGGTATAGGGAATGCTCTTGGTCTCTTGACAATAATTGTTATTGCAACAAATTTTGAGAAGATAAAAGAACTTGTTATGAATTTTATTAAAGGGGATACTTTTAAAGCCATAGCAGAAACTTTTACAAATATAAAGAATTTCTTCACGGGTGCATATGATAAATTTAATGAAACACAACAATTATTTGGGGAAAAATATCAGGAATTTGTGGCTTTTAAAGATCAAAAAGTGGAAGACTTTCAAAAGTTAACAGAAAAATTTAATGAGATTGGTGAAAAGTTTAAGGAGTTGGGTGAATATGCTATTCAATTAAAAGAGAAATTTGATAATCTACTAGGTATCAATAGAGATGATGTAGTATCAATTGAAGATGAAAAAACAGGACTTGAACAATATGGTTTTAATAATGAAGATTTTGATTTAATCATGGGTGATGATGGAAACTATAGAGTTGTTCCAAAAAATAATGATACATCTAATCTTGGTTTAACAGATTATTCAAATGTTGCTAATAGTAATAATAATTTAAATGAAAATATAGTTCCTTTTGATAATGTTGAACCAATTAATTCCCAATATAATTTTGCTCAATATACTGATGATGATCAAAAAAGAGATATAGTATTAATCACAAGAACAAATACGATAATTACATAATATGTCAAGAGCAGCAGGTCCATCCAATTACGAATATTTTAATATTAAAAAACCATCTACTGGTCAAGAGACTGGTATACAGGGAAAAGTATCTGCTTTTAATTATTATGAAAGTATATACTCTCCTATGATTACTGGTAGTTTATTATTAACTGATACTGGAGGATCGGTGATTGATGAAAAAACTGGTGTTCTAGCAACAATTAAGGATGGAATGAAAATTACTGGTTTTGAAGAGGTATCATTTCAAATAGCAACTGCAAAAGGACCTTTAGATTTTAAAGACTATCCATTAATTGTAACAGGAAGTCCTTTGAATAAGGATGAATCAAATAGACAAACCATTTTTCTTAATTTAGTTTCAAGCACTGAAATGTTGAGTAGTAGTAAACCACTTAGTAGAAGTTATCCAGAAGCACCAATTAGTGATACAGTTGAAAAAATTTTAAATGGTGAATTAAAAATACCAAAAAATAAATTAGATATTGAGAAAACACAAAATCAAGATAAGGTAAAAGGTAATCATATGGGTGCTTTGGATGTTATTCAAAAGATATGTAAAAAATCTATTCCTGCAAATGGAAAAGATCCTGGTTATTTTTTCTTTGAAACTCAGGATGGATTTAATTTTAAGTCAATTGATGGTCTAATTAAAGAGGGTATTAAAAGATTTGAAGATTCGTTGAAATATGCATATGATCATACCTATTACTATTTTAATGCATATGTTTCCAATATTGAAGAGGAAGGTGATAACGATCAAAAAGTTTTATTACCTCCTGCCATAAGAAGAGATGAGGATCAATTAAAAGCATTAAGAACTGGTTTATATAATGTTCGTATTATCACTAAAAATTCACTTACAGGTGAGTATAAGGAGGAGGTAAAAAATCTTCTAAGTGATAGTAACTTAGGTGAGAAACAAGAGAAACGTGTTCCTGATGATTTTTATTTCAAGACGTATGCATTTCATATAAATCCTGGTGAAAATGATCCTGGTGTTAGTGATGTTGTTTTAAATAATCCTGCAGATTATATACCTCAATCTAATATGAGGTATAGTTTATTACATACTCAGATAGTTCAAATACAAGTTCCTTGTAATGTTCAATTAAAAGCAGGAGAGGTGATTAAATTATATCTTGAAAATATCACTCAAGGTAATAAGATTGAACAAATATATAATAACTTTAGAAGTGGGTACTACATGATATGTCACTTATCACATTCATTCACACCTACAAATTCATATACATCATTAACACTTCTTCGTGATACAAGGGAATTATATACAAGTAAGAAATGAAAGAGACTCCAAATACAGATCCAAATAAACAATCACATCTTGGCCACAAAGTTGAGTTTTGGGTTGGAGTCGTTGTGGGATATGAGCATCAACAAGAGCAATTATCAAATGGAAATGATTGGAGATACAAAGTTCGTATAATTGGTGATCACTCTGATGTAGATCAAATTGATGATAAGAATTTAAGTTATGCGAGTGTTTTGTTATCCACAGATGCTGGTTCTGGTGCAGCATATAAGTTAAGATCAGTAAGAATTAGTCAAGGTGATACTGTTTATGGGATAAGAGGTCCAAATATTCCAACTTTTATCATAGGAGTTGAACCTCGGAAAAGATCTACTGTCTTACATAGTAGTGGAAAATTTAAAACTTTATCTGGATTTTATGGTTCATTGATTAAAAACAACATTTTAAGTGGTGAGTTTAATGAACAATTAGGACCTGCTACACCAGGTGGTGCACCATATACTAAAACTAAATCTGAGAGAGATACCTCAGATCAAAAATTAAATGAAATAGGTATTGATCCAAATGAAGAGGGAGTTGTTGAGAATGTTGATGAACAAATAACTCCACCAAAAGAGGATGTTACTGAAGATTGGGAACCTGGTGATCATTTAAGTAAAGATAAATTATTTGATATTCAAGAGAAAACACAGAAAAGGCAATCACCTGGAAGAATACTTCTTGCAGCAGCAACTCAAGCTGTAGTGCAAGGTATTATCGAAGAAGAAACAAGTAAAATGTTAAAAGCAGAAGCAAATGAGATAATTAAAGAAGAAAAAGTTTCTAATTCAAGTTATACAGTGGCAGGTGTAGAATACGAAACTGCAACAGGTTTACCATATACGTATGTTGACGCTTCAGGAAATAAGTATACTTCTGAAGATTTAGAAAGATTAAATACATCATCTGAGGACACTATTGATCCTGGTGGAACATTTAGAAATGGTGATTATATTCCACCTGGTTTTGAAGATGCAACAACAATTGATCAAATCTTAGGAGAACCTGATGAAGGAACATTTACAGAAGGTGGTACATATATCCCACCTGGATTTGAAGGTGCAACAACAATTGATGGTGAAAGTCCAACATAAATAAGCATATGTCTGAATTAAAACAATACCTAGCAACTCCATCATTTTGTGAAAACTCTAGCATATTAGAGTTGAGTAATGTGCTTGATAATTTCTTTGGAAAAATATCAGGTGCAGTTGGTAGTGCTAATGATTTTGTTGATGAAATAAGAGAAACAGCAGGTCTGATTACTGATATAACTCAGGGTATAGCAGGACAAATGACTCTATTTCTTGAAGATTCTCTTGTTGGTTTTATAGAAACTGCGCTGGGAGGTGTTAAAGCATTCTTTGCATCAATATATGCTACCAATCCACTACTTGCTCTAGCACAAACAAAAGCATTTAATGGTGCAGCACTCAAACCAATACAAAGATTATTCAATACTTTTGAGTGTTTAGGATCAACGATAGCAAAATCTATGTTTAAAACCATAGAAGACATGCTTGTCAACGCAGTTAAAAAAGGTATAGTAAATCCTGTAGTTTGTGCAGTAGAGGATTTTGTTGGTGGAATCACTAATCAAATAACAAATACCATCAATTCCGCTTTAGATTCATTCATCTCACCGATAAACAAATTATTTGGACTTATTCCTAATTTTAGTGGTTTTAATCTAAAAGATAGATTGGCAGGTTTTAATAATGCATTTAGAATTGCGGGTAATGTTTTAAAATGTATACAACCTGGCACACCAGGTGGATCGAAGGGATGTGGTGCAAATAATACTTATGAATTAAATAAAGGTCCTGTAAAACCAAAATCAGAACAAGAGCAAAAAACAATATTTGAGAAAGCATTTAATAAAGGTCAATCAGCAGTCGCAGGAATAAACACTTCTCTATCAAAATTTGAACAAAACATAGGTACTTGGGGTATTTTTGGATCAGAAGATGCTGAAGCAAGAGATCCAATCGAATGTAATACAGGAAATGTATTTGAGTGTGGACCTCCAAGATTAGAATTTTTTGGTGGAGATGGTGAAGGTGCAGCAGGTGATGTAATACTTGGCAACTTTATCGAAAACTTTGTAGAGGAAATACAAGATGTAGAAGGTATTAATAGAGAAATTAATAATCCACTTTTCCGACTCAATGAACCATTTGAAGGTCAACAAGTCATAGATACAGCAAGTTATTACACAGGAAGTATA
>Ga0209359_10000502_pt1 | contig 9900 bp, 7 predicted proteins | sample MarorgKNORR_S2LV_FD_188224 | JGI IMG/M metagenome (GOLD analysis project Ga0209359, IMG submission 188224) | Marine microbial communities from the Southern Atlantic Ocean, analyzing organic carbon cycling - Surface_A/KNORR_S2/LV (SPAdes) (version 2) | ecosystem: Environmental > Aquatic > Marine >... | reverse complement strand
TTTTTCTTTTTGCATTTGGATCAGCTGTTCCGTCTTTTTGATTGTTATCAAAAGCCATTAGTAACCTCCGCTACTACTTGAACCTGAGCTACTTGAACTACTACTTGAACTACTACTTGAACTACTACTTGAACTACTGCTTGAACTACTGCTTGAACTACTGCTTGATGAACTTGTTGTATTTGAACTAATTGATTCTGAAGTTGTTGTTGAACTTTGTATACCAGCAGATACTCGTGTACTAGCTGTTACAACAGCACCATCTGTTGCTCTTAATCTTGATGCTGTAACTGCATCTATAACATCAACGTTATCTACAGTTGCACCACTTATAAAAATTTCATCACTTTCTGATTTTATTTCATATAAACTTCCAAATACCTGTGACGACTGGGTTGGAACAATAATAAATGTAACTAAATCTGGAGTCATTTGCGACATAACGTAATTTGCCATTTCTGAGAAGAAAAACTTATCTCCAAAGTCCCAGTTTTCTAATGCAAAGTATTCATTTATAGCGGCAACAATTCTTGATTTAACATCATTATCGTTTAATACTAAATCAGGATTTTTTACTACTTTAAATGTTGCTTGCAAATCTGTATCTGCCTTTGTGCCAAATAATACTTTGTACTTAACTGGATGATAAATTATTTCATCTGATAATGACTTAATTTTAGATAGTTGTGTATCATATGATAAAGCTAACGCATCAGAACTAGGCGGCAAAGGTAATGCTCCTGCACCGTTTAAGTATAACCTAAAATCTGTATCATAGCTTTTAGTTAAAATATATGTGTCAATTAAGTTACTTGCACTTGGATCAATTCTTGAACTATCATCTGCTCCGTGAATGTAGTGGAATGTAATATCATCTCTACCAACTCTTGCTCTATAATCTGTTGTCTGTTTTAATATACCTTCTGTACTATCATAAATTTTAAAAATATTTGTTGATGTGAAGTAAAATAATTGTCCGTTAGTATACGTGCTTAAAGCAGATAAAGAACCTTCTGTGCTTAATACAATTATTCCTAATGTAGTTGCTGGAATATAATTAAAGTCTTCTACTCCATCAGTTGTAGTATTCTTTTGTTGGAAAATATATTTTGTTAAAGGATTTGTAGTTTCATCAACAATAGTATCAAAAATATCTGGATCATCTACAACTCCGTCGTCATCGCTATCAAAAAATGTAATTTCTATTTTCTTACTATCAACATACCCTTCAGCATCTCTATATTCTTCAGTAAGTTCCCAATCATAATTAACTGTAAATGGCAATGCACTATCTGGTTTAGTGTTAATATTTAATACACTAATTTTATCTTTAACAATTTTACCAGTTAGGTTGTTATAAATTTTATCTGTTTTATCAAAGTAAAATCTCATTTCTTGATTACTTTCAAAGATATATCTCATTGCTCTATTTTTAATAGTGTAAGTCTCGCCATTAGTTTCAAATAGTAGCATCCAACTAGCGTCTAATTGCTGATTTGATATATCTCCTGTTTTACCTGTACTGAATGATGCGGTAACATTTAGATTATTTTCTGTTACAATTCTCCAAGACTGAGAATCAGTGCTATATCTTAAACCAAATGTTTTATAAGCAAACACTTGATCAATAAGTTGCGTTGCAACATCAGTTTCAAGAGAACCTGCTAAGCCAGGAATAATTTCAGCTAATCTAGATCCTGTAGGAATAATATCATTTAATGATACAGGACCTTGTCCAGTTGATGCTATTATAGTACCATCGCCTGTTACCGCTGCTATCTTAACCCATTTATAGTCAACTACTCCTTTTTTACCTTGATAACCAGTATTACTTACTAAGTCTGTATTTAAGAAACTTTGTCCTGTTGGTGGTAAAAATTTAATTAACGATCCTGGAACTATTAATTTTAATAATGATGATGTAAATGTTCCTAATTGTGATTTTACATCTGCAGAGTTTTTAAAATATCCTGTGCTTAGGTTTGTAGTTTTGGTTGATTGTACCCAAGTTACTCCTAAGTCTACAGTTGAAATTTTAGGAAAATTATTATAATAATAATTCCTAACTTTTTTATCTCTTAATATAGGTTGAATTGTGTTTACTATTGCTCCTTCAACATCTGTTTTTGTAGTAAAAGTAAATGTTGTTTTTGGCTCTAGATTTTCTTTAAATAAAACTCCGTCTGTTCCATATAGATTTGTTTTACTGTACTTTCCAGTTGCATCAATTAGATCAAAATATCTAGATATTCCGCTTGATGTTCTATTAATAGACTTAACTTTAATAATTTCTTGACTTACACCTAAAGGTGAAATTTGGTAGTCTTCACCTGTTACCATTCTGTTTTGTGTGTAATAAGTTGACGGAGCATTTTGTTTAATACTTGCATTCGATTCGCTCTCTGTTGAATTATCAACAGTATACTTTAATTCATATGTAAGTGTTAGTGTTTCAATCTTATCAGTCTTCGACAAATAAGGTATAGAAACAGTTATGCCTCTCATATCGTCTGGTGTTATTATTACTCTTTCATTTTTACTTACTCTGTAAAATACACGGAAGCTACCTTTAGGTAAATTTCCAAACACTCCATCTGAAAACATTAAACTAATTCTATCATCAACTCTAGTTAAAACTGCATAAACGTTATTAATACTTTTACTTAAACTATTGTAAACAACATTGTTACCTTCTACCGAATCAACTTTTGTCCATAGTTCTTGTTCAGCACCAAAAGAATCTAATTTATAAAGCCATACATCTGAATTATTGACATTTGTAGCATCAATTGAAACAACTTGATTTGTACTAGGAGTTGTTATGTTAAACACTCCTTCATCAATTGCTCCTTCTCTAAAGTGACTAAAAAATCCTGTATTGCTACTTGCACTACCTCTTCCGTCATCTCTATATAAAAATGCAAAGTTATTTCCTGGAAACGGTGCTTCTTCTTGGATTACCTTATCAACTACGTCTGTTGATACAATTTCAAATCTAACAGAACGTCCATCTATATTCTTAGCAAAGCTATATACAGGAACTTCTGAGTTTGTGCTTAACATACGATATTGCTCAGTAGGAATACCATTAGCAGTATCTTTTTTAATTGGTCTGCCAAATTTAGCATTTACAGGTAATGTTGAATTCATTACTTTTACAAACTGTTCATACCAGTCTGGATTTGTAGGATCGTTCCATACAATAGTTTGATTTGCTAAATTAACGTTATTTGAATCTAGGATTTCTTCTGTAGTGCTTACACTTTCTACTTTAAGTAAGCCGTTAGCAGCTTGATTTCTTTTTGGATTATAAGAAAGCAAACGTGCTAAACGCAAAACGCTTTCTCTACGTTCTGCTAATTCTAAGTAATTTTCTCTTGCATTTAGATCAATACGGAATGAAATATTTTGACCCATATATGCTATTAAATCTATGAGGGCTAAATATTCACTGGATTCAATATAATCGTTAAAATCTTCAGGATAATTTTCCCTCAAATAATTGATCATAGTGCGGCGGAGATTATCAAAGTCATAGCTCTGAAAATCTGCATTACGAAAAGATTGATATATGCGTCTCCAATCTTCTGCAAGTAATAATCTATTCTGTCTATCTGTTGCCGGCATATGTAATATTCCTTATTGTACTATTTATTGCATATAGTAAAGTACGTATATAATTAGGACTTTAAAAAGCCCGCATCTTCGTCAAATCTCATCCTTAATGTTTCTGAGATATTAAATGGAAGATATGTAATAGTACATTCAATTTGTATTCCTTGTTCGTATTGATCAACTACAATCCTGTCTACATTTGTTCTTGGATCACTGTTGACTATTTTTGTAACATTTTGTATTATTGCATCTTTTAAGGTTTCAGTTAATGGTTCAAATAATGCGTCCCAAATAATTGTACCAAACTCGGGATTACTTAATTTTTCGCCTTGTCTTATATGGAAGTGATTAATTAAATCTTGTTTGATAAGTGATATGTCATATAGACTTACAGTATTATTGTCAGGATTAACTGTACTCATACCTCTATATGTTGTTTTAGTATTAACAGATTGCTCAGATTTATTACCTGGTACTGTTATTTCTGCGTATATTTTTTTCTCTCTACTACTCATATCAATATTTAGCCACCTGCAAATACGTCAGGACTTCCTTCTTTAACACTTGTACAATTCTTTCCGCCAACATCATCGCCTATTCTACCGCAACCTAAATTATTTACAAATACGGTTGTTGAACCAACTGTTATTACGTCTGAATGCCCTCCGCAATGAGCAGTATTTGGATCACTTTGTCTAGACACAGCAATTCCATTAGCAAAAACATTACCAGAACCTTTAGCTCTTACCATACCACCACAATGTGGTTCATCATCATCGCCGATTCTAGTAACTGCTGGCATGTTTATCTCCTATCATTATAATCATAATTGTCGTTATCCATAAATTGTCTAATTGCTTGTTCATTATTATGACACTTATGTTGTATTGTAATTGTACCTTGTTTTACTACTGGGGTAACAGCAGGAGGTACTCCAACTAATTCTGTATAGTTTACATCAACATTATAAATTTTATATTTAAAAGCACTAAGATCTTGACTTAAGGAAAACAAGTTTTTATTATCTGGCATTTTATGAGCTCCAACAACTGTTTGCGGAGTTTGTTCTTTATCACTTGTTTTTGCATCACAAAAAGTAAACACATCATTCCACCCAGAAATGTATTTTCCTGTAGCAGTAAATCCTGTATTAGAATTTGTAATTGTTACTGTATCGTCTAAGGCAGTTCCATGAGTTGCTACAACTGAATTTATAGTTCCTCCTGTACCTTCAGCAAAAGTTACATTTAAAGTAAAGTCTACTCCGCGAGTTGCTTCTGCTAAATTTTCTACTCCTCCACTAATAGTAAACATTTTAAGTTACCAATCCTGATTGCTCAACACACTTCTTTTTCATTGTGTCATTTGCTGCTGCTTTTAATTCTGCTTGTGTTCTTGTATCTTTAACTTTTGTAGACGTTGTGCCTGTTGTAGGATCAACAATAGCAAGAGCAGCATTAGTGTTTACAGGAGTATGTGCATTAGGAAGATAGTTTTCGTGTCCTGCCCACGGTTCTACTTGCGGTGACCTTGTAGGAACTTTTGCTACTTCTGCAGATCCTGCTTTAGCGGCTGCTGGACCATTCATGTCAATTTTACCAGCAGTTTCTAAATGATGAGAACTTGTAATATTACTAGTGCCTCCACAAGAAATTTTTCCATCTTTAGTCACTTTTATTTCCCAATTACCTACTACTGTAGTTTGTTTAATATCTTTTCCTGCATTAATATGAAAATCTACTCCAGCATTTTGTCTAATATCAGTAGTTGCTGTAAAATTTATATCTCTGCCAGCTGTAAAGTTTATGTCCCTGTCAGCAGTAATATTATAATCATTTTCAGTATGTACACTTACACTATCTTTTGCGTAAATATCTATCTTGCCATTTGATGTAAGTTCTATCCAAGTTGTTCCTCTAGCATTTCCAATATAAATTAAATCTTCTGAATTATGTAATAATATTTGATGTCCGGTTCTTGTTTGCAAACGTACTAATTCATTTTGAGGAATAGTAGGATCTCCATCCATTTCCATACTCTCAACATTTGCGTATTCTGGTCCAGAAGTTGATGCTGGTCCTTTTCGTAAAAAGTTAGCATCTCCGTCGTCCATAACAAATGAAGAGCCGCCCAGTCTAGATGAAGGCACTTGTGTCTGCGAACCTTTATTACCGTATTTGTATTTAGGTGCTCCTGGTCTACGATCATATGGTCCTGGTGTATTCCAACCAAATACCATACTAGGTAATTCTCTCCTAGCACTAGAAGAATTTACTCCTCGTGTATTATCTCCGATTAATCCTGCATTAGTTAATCTTGTTTCAAGATCAGGATTTGTAGGCTTTACAAATTTTGTAGGATCTTGGCCTTTGTGTTTTTTAAGTTTTTTATTGTATTCTCCTACAGGGAGATTTTTTGTTTTATCTTTATCGTTAAATGTAGTAGAAGGATTACCAGGAATCTGAAAGTTCATATATTCGTCAGGAACACATCCTAACCAATAGCCCATTGAAATATTACCTTCAACAAATATTACTAAAACTAAATTTCCAACATCGGGCGGAACTGCCCACATACCATAACTTTGCTGTGAGTACTTATATCCTTCATTATCAGTATTTGCACTATAAGGAGTCACTCCATAAAAACCCGGAAGGTATTTTACCTGTGCAGTTTGTCCAGTAGTTTCTGTATTATTTCCTTCTTCAACTACTTTTAAAATTTCAACTTCTAGCCCGCCCATATAGCTAGTATCAAGATGACTTACTATTCTAGCTAAGAACGGACCTGGATCGCCTTTTAAATCAATACTAGTGGTTCTTGATTCTACTGCCATTACTAAGAACCTCCGTGATCGATTTGATTTTCTTCGCCACCTTCAATATAGAGTGCATTATCAGATTTTGCAGCTTGTTGTGGATTATCAATTTTTATGCCTTGTGTAGTTTTCTTTGCTTGTGCTGGACTTTCAGCCTTCTTAGGTTCTTCTTGATTTCTACGTCTAATTAACTTTAGTGTTTGCTCAAATTTACCACCACTAAATTCACTTGTAACTCCAATACATTGATATAATCCACTAAATGCTTTTGTTGGTATTGTTTTTCCATTAAACTGCATAAACCCGCTTTCATTTAAATCAAACGGTGTTCTAAAATTTAAAACACAATCTATTTCAGAACTTTGAAAATCAGCACTTCCATCTACAGTAATATTAATAAATTCAGTTTGTTCTGCTGTATAATTTCCTGAACCACTGTCGTTAAGCCAAAACGGATCGCCCCAGATTTTTAAGTCTACTTTTATTAAGTCCACTGGACTATCTAGTAATGCTTCGTTAAATTGTCTAGCAACTTGTGTTTCACTCCATTCTTGGCCGCCGCCGCCTCCTGGAGAAACAGTTTTCTTTGATTTTTCTGAAACTTTTGCAATACCTTCTGCAGGAAGTGTTTTTGCATCACCTTCATTTTGTTTATTAGGAGCTTCTTTATCTTTAGCTACAGCTGCTCCCTGTGATCCAGTTTTACTATCCTTTGATGCTTGACCTCTTTGTGCTCCAATACCAACAAAAAATGCATTATTAAATTGTATATCAAAATCTAAAACATCTTTATTTTTTCCTGTGTATATATAATTGTATTCTTTAGCGGCTTGTAATTTTAACTCTTCTATTTTTGGTGTTACTTTACTAGGTGAATTAAATCTTGCGGCATTTACTTTGTAAGGAACAACTCTAAACAAAAATACTTTAGGATTTTTACCAGTAGAATCTACAGTAGCTGAATCATTAGATTCAAATACTTGTGATTCAATTTTGAACCAGTCGACCATATTAAGTTTATCAGGATTTTTTAAGCGTTGTTTTAATCCTCTGCCATATTCACTTGCAATAACAATTTCTTCAATAATATCTTGAATTTTAGTACCTGCTTTAAATTGAAAAGTTCTAAGTGTTTCTGGTACTTGACATTTTGCTCTACATACAACTCCGTTATTCATTGTAGCAACATTTGGTTCTGTTTGTGGCTTAGTTCCAGTGTCGTTTTTTGATTTTACAATTTTTGCTTTTCCTATATCATTAATATTTTCTGGATTTTCTGCATATTTTCTAATAGTTTCACCAACTTCAGATCTTTGAATTGTGATACCTAATAGTTTGTTTATAGTTTCATCAAACTTTTTAGGTACATCACCTGCTTGTATTCCAGCAATACTTTCAAAAATTTCTTGCTTTCGTTCTTGACTTAAATCTTTCAGTTCTCCTTCTGCAGGGGTAGAAGTTGTAGCACCTGTAGCTTCTTCACTGGGCTTACCTAGTATTGCTTCTTTAGCACTACTTCGTTCTTTAGGAAACATAACTACGTATTGATCAGTTTTACTAACTTGTTTTGCTTCTTTACCTTTTAATAATCTTTCATTTAAAACACTTGTTAAACTTTTTCCTCCAGATTGTAATAATTCTTGTACTGTACTACCAGATAAATTTAAATCATTTTTTGCTGCCTGTTGGTTATCACCAAATCCTTGATCATTATGTTTAACATATGCTACATCATATGTACTGCCTTGTTCCGTTACATTGAATGTACTATTAATAATGTGTATAGGAAAATATCTAGTTGTTCCTGGAACTTGGCTTACGTTGCCGTTATCATCATATCCTTTAAAATGTAGTGTAAGCATGAACGGTGCATCAATATAATTTTTATAACCACAACTTAGCGCCGCAATTTGTAATGTTTCATAAAATAACCCCATGCTGTATGGTTCAAATATTTTAAAACTACCATTAATAGCATCGGCTTGTTTTGTGCCTTTGTTATGAGTAATAACTGTGTTTACTTCTACATCGTCTATATAAAATTCAACTCCTCCTAATGCTAATTCAGTCGCTGTTTTAACTTTTCGTGAGCCAGATCCGCCAGATCGACAAATAATTTTTTTTGGTCCGTATCTTCTATAAGTAGCGTCAGGTCTGTTTAGTTCATCAACTGTTAAACAAGATAATGTCCAAATATAATTTACGCTTGCATAAGGCTCTAATGGATTTGGAAATGGTGGAGCTCCAACTACTCGACTTAGTACTGTTCTAAAAAAACTTGTAAATAGTTCTGGGCCTGATAAAGAAGTTGCTAACGTTTGGACATTTAGTGCTTTTGATTGTATAGCACCTTTAACTTCACTAGCTGAACCTTCTATTGAACTTCTAACAGCATTAACATCTATGTTTGGGGAAATTAAAAAAGGATCCACTTTATCCTCCTAAGACTTCTGTTAATTTTGCTCCCTGTGGCAAATATATCTGTGTACCTGTAACCATATCATAAACTGGATCTTTAATTGTATTCATATTACGTTGAGCAAATACCCACCAAAGTTTTGTAGAGCCGTATAAATCGTATGCTAGTAGATCTGGTCTATGTTGATATTGCGATTCAATAGTATATAAAATATCATCATCGTATGCTGGTACTGGTCTAATACTTAAAATATCTAAGTATTGTCCATTTACAACTTCTGTATTAGCATACGGACTTTCATTATCATAAGTAGCCATTAAATAAATCCATCTTGATCTGTAAGACTTCCGCCATTAACAAAATCATCTAAACTAAATCTTGCAACTTTGCGTCTGCTGTAAATTGGTTGACATGTTACCGAAACCATACTTGAAATAGGTACCCAAGAACCCATTGGTCCAATGTCAACTTTCATATAATCAACATCTGGTTCAAGGTTAACTGTAAAGTTTGTAATAATTACTGGAACATTAGGTAAAACATAATCTCCATAACCTGTTAGTTTTACTAACGGTGGAGGTGAACCTTGATTACTTGTATCACCGTAAGCCATTTTAGTTACAGAACGTAAATAGTGTACAGCTGCAATCCAATATAATCCTTCTAGTGAATTTTCTATCATGAAATGTCCAGTTACTACCATTGCTTTCGGATCTGAGTTCTGATAAGCAAAATAAGGATAATTACTATGTACAGGGGTAACAGCCTGATATGATGCATCATGTTGCATCATAATTTGTGGAGTATATGGAAAAACCATACCGCCTGTTTCAACTAAAGGTGCTAATAAAGGACTACTTGCCATTGTGGATGGAACACTTAATTTAACTCGCCAATCATATTCTGAAGACGACCCAAATGTCGCACCTACAATGCCCTTTGCTAAAGGATTTGCACCTGGTAATAAATTTAATGCTCTCGCAGCTTTTCCAAAGCCTGTATCTGATAAAAAATCAGTTACACGCTGGACTACTCCGCCTGTTGTTCC
>Ga0209359_10000501_pt1 | contig 9902 bp, 10 predicted proteins | sample MarorgKNORR_S2LV_FD_188224 | JGI IMG/M metagenome (GOLD analysis project Ga0209359, IMG submission 188224) | Marine microbial communities from the Southern Atlantic Ocean, analyzing organic carbon cycling - Surface_A/KNORR_S2/LV (SPAdes) (version 2) | ecosystem: Environmental > Aquatic > Marine... | reverse complement strand
TTGATTTTTATGTTGATAATGAATATAAGTCATTAAAATTTTTAGAGCATTGGATGGAATTCATATCAAGTGGTGCAATAGCTGACCCTTCATCTGATACTTATCATTTTAAAATGAAGTATCCTGATGAGTATAAATCAAATGATACAAGAGTTGTAAAGTTTGAAAAAAATCATTCTCAATTTTTAGAGTATAGATTTATTGGTATGTTCCCTCTATCTTTAAACTCAACAAGAGTATCATATCAGAATTCTCAAGTATTAAAGGCAACTGCATCATTTAGTTTTGACAGATATATTTGTGGTGAATCTAATTCATTAGCAAGAGCATTAGGGTTGGATTTAAATAATCAAGCTGCAAGAGATGCAAGAGCATCAGCAAGACAAACCGAAAGAAATAATAATACTTTATCGAGAATTATGAACGATGATTTAGCATTGTTAAATCAAGGAACACAATATAGAAATTTACCTGCGAATTTAGTACAGGGTGGAATTACAAGAAGATTTGGAACTGTTACTACAATTTATCAGGGCACTGACCTTGAACAATAAAAAAAAACATCCTTCAGAAACGTCTATAAATAATCTTACTGAAGTGCTGTAATTATTATGCCTTTACCAACCATATCAACTCCAACTTATGAGTTGACTTTACCATCGTCTAGTAGGAAAATTAAATATCGCCCCTTTTTAGTAAAAGAGGAAAAGATTTTAATTATTGCGATGGAATCACAGGATACTAAACAAATTGCTAGAGCAGTCAAAGATGTTTTAGCGAAGTGTATATTGACAAAAGGTATCAAAGTTGACAAACTTGCCACTTTTGATATTGAATACTTATTTTTGAATATACGAGGTAAATCTGTCGGAGAACACATCGAAGTAATGGTTACTTGTCCAGATGATGGTAAAACACAAGTTCCAATGTCAATTAATATTGATGATATTAAAGTTCAAAGAGATAAAGATCATTCTTCTGATATAGTTTTGGATGATACTTATACTTTAAAAATGAAATATCCTTCCTTGAGCGAATTTATTAAAACAAATTTCGATCAAGTTGAAAATATGAAAGTTGATGACACATTTGATTTAATCTCATCTTGTATCGATCAAGTATATTCTGATGAGGAAACTTGGTCACATCAAGAGTGTACTAAGAAAGAACTATCAGACTTTGTTGAATCACTAAACACGACTCAATTTAAAATGGTTGAGAATTTCTTTACAACAATGCCTAAATTATCTCATTTAGTTAAGGTAACTAATCCAAACACAAATGTTGATAGTGAAATTAAATTGGAGGGTCTACAGAGTTTTTTCGCATAAGTATGGCACATGAAGATCTTGTGTCATACTATAAGTTAAATTTTGCTATGATGCAGCATCATAACTATAGTTTAACTGAACTTGAGAATATGATTCCGTGGGAGAGAGAAATTTACATTTCCCTTTTACAACAATATATTGAAGAGGAAAACCTAAAAGCACAACAAAACAATAATGGATGAGGAACAAGGGTTACAATCCCCGATAGCAGGAGGTATTAGAGGTATTAGAAGAAGTGTATCTTCTAGTATCTTTACTGGTCGTGCTGTTCCACCACCAGCTCCAGATCCACAAACAACAAGTTTACTTAGTCAGAATTCATTAACTTTAACAAGTGTCTCAGCACAATTATCTTCAATATCAGATCAGATACTTTCTTTAAATAATTCTCTCGGAGTTATAAAATCTAATTTGGATGTAAGCGATCAATTAGATAGACAGAGAGAGGCAGCAAAACAAAAAAGAGAAGCAATATTAGCAGAGCAAGGATTAAGAGAAGGAAAAGAATCAGAGTTAGAAAGAAAAATACAAACTGCTTTACTTGCCCCAGTGCAGAGAGTCGCACGTTTTTCTCAAGGTATTTTAAGTAGATTAGGAGAGTTTTTATTTATTCTAACTGCAGGTTGGTTGACTGATAAAACTTTAACATTTATTAGACTCTCATCTGAGGATAATGTTGATAAATTAAATGAATTTAAAAGGAAATTTCTATTTGACCTTGCTATTTTAGGTGGTATTGGTTTAACACTTACAGTTGGTCTGTCAAAATTAATTGGAGTTGTTGGTTCAATTGCAGGACTTGCACTTAAGTTTGCATTTTCAACTCTACTAGTCGCACCATTTAAAGCAGCATTAAATTTTATAAGATTTAACATTGAAAATTTTGGTAAACTATTTTTCAAATATGCAACACAATTAGTTACAAAAGGACCACGAAATCTTTTAGGAGGAATAGCAACTCCGTTACTAGGTTTAGGTGGTGCGATGTTATTTCCTAAACAAATAAAAAATTTCTTCAAATCAGCGTTCGGTAAGAAAATGACAGGTGATATTGTGGAAGGTGCTACTAAAACAACTGCGAAAACGGGAGCAAAAAAAGGTTTAAAAGCTTTAGGACCACTTGGAATAGGTCTTGAATTAGCATTATCACCTTTCTTCGGATTTTTTGATTATAAAAACAGAAAAGAAGAACTAGGTCAAACAGAAGGACAGGCAAAAGCTGGAGCAACTGCAGAACAGATTGGTGGCTTAGCTGGTACTCTAATTGGATTAACTTTATTACCAGAACCACTAACAAGTGCCACTGGTTTGATAGGTCTTACATTATTAAGCATGTTCGGTGGATTTGGTGCTAGTAAAATAACTGATGCAGTAACTGGGGCTAATAAGAATAAAAATGAGGGATCACAATATGGTCCTGTTGAAGGAAGAGCAGATGGTGGTCCTGTTACAGAAGGTAAACCATACATTGTAGGAGAAAAAGGACAAGAATTATTTACTCCTGATGTATCTGGAATGATTACACCTTTAAATTTAAAGAAAGATTCAAAAGTATCAGAACTCATAGCATCTTTCGATCAATCAGCAGAAGTAACTGTGATTCCGATGAGTACATCAGAAAAAGGAATGCCAGCAAGTGCAACTATGACAAAGGCTTCAAAAACTCCAAGTGGTTCATTACCTAATATTCCATCTTCGGATTTTGCAAATAGTTTCTTAGGATTCTCCGAATCTGTGTATAATGTGGTGGTATAATGTCTATTAAAAGAAGAAGAGATGCAGTTCTCAAATCAAATTTAAGTATTAATTCAATAAGGGATTCAGCATTAAACTTCACTAAAGGTTTGATGCGTTCAAGACAAACTGCATCTGAAATTGTAAATAAAACAAATGAAAATAATAAATTTAAAAGAACATTAATAGGAAATGATAATAGTTTTTTTGTTAAGAGAAGAGAAAATGCAAGAAGAAGACAAAGAGAGGATGAATTAGAAGCATCAACAGTTCAAGGGTCAACAAAGAGACAAGGAAATGTTGTTTCAAGAAGTACAAAAGGTTTTCTTGGTAGAATACTAGATTTCTTCGGTATTGTTTTAATAGGATGGTTTGTCAATACTCTACCTCAAATTATTAAATCTATTCAGGGGTTGATAAAAAGAATACAAGGAGTGATAACTATCCTCACTAATTTCATGAATGCTACAGGAGATTTTTTAATTAGTGTAGGACAAGGAATATCATCAGCGATTCAAACATTAACTTCTGGAATTGATTTATCACTTTTAAGAAAAACTAATGAGGAAAATCTTGAGAGTGCAAATAATAATTTGCAAAAAGTCAGAAAAGATATGTTGACTACTGGTATTCTTTATAATAACCCTGCTAACGCTGGATTACCTGATTATTCAGGAGAAACATTAATTCCAACACCTTTAGATGACGCAACTAAAGAGGGGAAAAAAGATGAAAGTAAATCACAAAATCAGAAATCTACATCAGATAATAATGTAGAGGGAAGAGATAATACAAAACAATTTGATAATGTAAAACCAGAAAGTACAGAAACAAAACCACAAAAGGATGATGATCCGAACAATCAGAACTTGATTATAGGAATGCAAGACGATAAGCAAGTAAAACAAAATAAATCAGAGGAAGCTCAGAGTAAGGGTGATACTGTAGAGGAAAGAAATGATGTAAACAATATAGAAAAGGATAAAGATGAAAACAATAAAGGACTTTTATCAGGCATTAAAAATTTTATGTCTGGTTTTTTTGGGGGTGAAGGACAACAACAGTCAGATAATCAAAAAAGAGAAACAGATAGTAAGAAAGATAATAGTTCGTCAGTAAGTGGTGCTGTATCTAAAATAAAAAAAATAGCAACTGATGCCAATAAACAAATGAAAGGTGAGAAGAAAAATTTAAATGTAGAACCTCCAAAGAGAGAAAGAAATAATATGAAAACTAATAAAAATAAAAATAGAAGTCAAGTCGTTATTATTGAAAAAGGTGTGCCAATTAATAGTCCAAATCCTCCATCTGGTGGCGGTGGCGGTGGCGGATCTAGCTTAAATAGTCTTGATGGACTTCAAGATTCTGATGCGATGAAAAAGGGAATCAAAAAACTACAATCAGTAATACTTGCAAACTAATGGCAGCAATAGATAAATCAATTTACGAAAAATTTATTATAGAATCAGCGGATGGTTCAAAAACTGCTGATATAAAAGAGGGTGTTGTTGCGTTTACTTATTTTGAAAATATATTTTCACCATATTTGACAGCAAGAGTTGTTGTAATTAATACAAGTGGTGCTATCACAGGTGATGATGGTAATTTACAGTCAATATATAATGGATTACCTTTAAGAGGTGGTGAGAGAGTTCAGATAAAAATAGCAGGTAATTCTAAACAAAATGGAGGATTAGATTTTTCTAAAGATCCCTCACAATATTTTTATGTTGCCTCAATTACTAATGTCCTACTAGACGAAGGTAGTGAAACATTTACCTTAAATTTAGTTTCAAGAGAGGCAATTACAAATGAAACTACTAGAGTGGGAAAAAAATTTCCAACATCACAAAAAATATCTGGGTCTGTACAAGATATTCTAAAAAATTATTTACATGCAGATAGGATTGGGCAAATAGAGGAAACACAAAATACTTATGGATTTATAGGGAATCTTAAGAAACCTTTTTCAATAATTACTTGGTTAGCATCCAAATCAGTATCTGGAAAGGCAAAACCAGGTGAGGATTCAAGTGCTGGATATGTATTTTTTGAAACTCAAGAGGGTTATAATTTTTTGTCAATTGATAAAATTATGGAATCAGAACCATACGAAAATGATTTTGTATATAAACCAGGCATCGTATCTACAGATGATAAAAATAAAGATTTTAAAATATTAACTTATGCTACTAATAGAAATCAAGATTTGATTGGTAAACTTGAAAGAGGAGCTTTCAGTAGTGTCCGTTATTATGTAAATCCTGTATCATTCGTGCCAACTATATCAGTATTTAACGCAAAGGATTATCAAGGCAAGGCAAATAATTTAGGTGATAAGGAAATAATGTTACCTAGAATTGATGATCGAAGTGATAAAACACTAGGTGATTTGCCAAGTCGTATATTTGTTGGTATGCTAGACGTAGGAACTCTTGAAAAGGATGCAAGTGATGAAGGTTGGAACGATCCAGTTAAAAGAAATGCTGATCCAACTAGAATTCACTCTCAATCTATGATGAGATACAATCAAATATTCACACAAGTAGTTGATATTCAAATTCCACTTAATACTAATATAACTGCTGGTTCAATTATAAGATGTGTATTTCCACAACTATCAAAAGTTAAAAGAAAACAACCAGATCCTGAAATTAGTGGACTATATATGATTAAAGAACTAGCACATTATTTTGATGGTAAAGGTTCATACACAAAATTAAAAATAGTTAGAGATTCTTTTGGAAGGAAATGATAGAAAATAATTTACTCAAAACTAATTTTTTAGGGAAAGATGGTTTCCGTTGGTGGATAGGTCAGGTTGCTCCTGAAGCAGCACAAGGAAATCAAATAAACCAGATTGGTAGCACTTGGGGTTGTAGAATGAAAGTCCGTATTTACGGATATCACCCTGCTGACATAACTGAACTTGCAGACGAAGATTTACCTTGGGCACAAGTTTTACTTTCATCACAAGGTGGATCTGGAAAAGCAAACCGTGCTAGATCAATTCGTATAGCACCTGGTGACACTGTGATGGGATTTTTTCTTGATGGTGATGATGCACAACTCCCTGTAATATTAGGAATTTTTGCAAACACTGGATATTATTCAAGCACTGATGAATATAAATCACCATTCCAACCATTTACAGGATATACAAGTAAGATAAAACCAAATAATGAATTTATTGCCAAGAATGAAGGTGGTGATGATTCAAACAAGAGTCAAAAATCTCCAAGATTTTTAACAAAAGAAATTGTTGAAGATTTAAATGAAAATTTAGAGAAAGGAAAGGCACAATTAGAACAACTTGTTGACTCTGATGAAATTTTGGCAAGTACATCTGCTGCTACTGGAGAATTAAAACAAGTGCTTGACTCAGGTGCTGTTCAAACTGGATTGAAAAATACAGCAGCAAATGCCAAACCGATAATTGAAAATTTAAAAAAGAATTTTGAAAATGTGGATACTCAAGCATTCAAAGGTATTGGACAGGAGATAATACTTGGTAGTGGGGTTCAAGCAGCTGTTGCTAATACAAAGTCAACAAATAAAATAAAAAATACCCTGAAGAATACTTTAGATGAAGTGAAGACTGCTATTCCCAAAGATAAATTTAAAGGATTAGCAGAAGGTGCATCTGAAATTGTTTCCGCATCAAAACCCATGATTAAAGATATGGTAAACACTACTTTTGATTCTTTAGTCCCACAATTAAATGGTGGTTTACACAATTTGTATAAGGATAAGTTTGGTGAGGTGATGAGTAAAACAGGTAATCTTGCACTCGCAAAGAAAGCAGCACAAGCAGCACAGATAGCGATGGTGGGTCCTGTGTCAAGTCTTCAAGGTTTAATGCCTTGTGCTGTTAAAAATATTACTGATAAACTTACTGGTGATGTAGCAAATCTATTAGCAGAATTTGTTAATAATGTTGATAATTTTACAGATTGTATAGGTGATCAATTTATAGGAGCAATATTTAACGACATAATCAAAGGTATTAATAATGAATTAAGTGATGCGATTAAGGGTGTTGCTAATATATTTCCAAGTGGTGACATAGAAGGATTATTAAGGGATAAAGCAGAAGGACTATTAGGTATTGCAAGTGTTTTTGATGATTGTGACATACCAACTGCTGATTTAGGGGGTAAGACTAATAAATGGATTCTTGGTGCTGGACCTGGTAATTTAAATTTAGAAAACATAGCAGGAAAAGTATTAGCAATAGCAAATGCAGCACAGGAATTGAAGGAGGCAGCAGCAAGTCCTGGTGGAGTTTTGGGTAATCTTGGTTTCTTTGATTTTATGAGACCTGATGTTAGCACACCAGGATTCAGCAGCACATTAAGTGATTGCTATACAGGACCACCATTGAATTGCTCTGGCATTAAAGTAAATCTATTTGGTGGTGGAGGATCAGGAGCAGAAGTTAATCCAATTTTAGGTGCGATTGTTAGTGATACTTTTGCAAAACAAACTGCAAGTTTGATTGGAATGAGAGTTAAAAATCCTGGTTCTGGTTATACGTCTCCTCCATTTGTAGAAATAGAGGATACTTGTCGTAAAGGTTATGGTGCAGTTGCTAGGTCAGTGATTGATTATGATCCATCATCACCAACTTATCAACAAGTCACAGATGTTTATATTGTTAGTGCAGGTGAAAATTATCCAGTGATTGAACCAGAAGAGGGAGATGAGGGTCCTTATACAGTTGATCACGTTGTAGTAGTTAAACCTGGTCAAAATTATAAGCAAGAAGATATTGTTACTGACCAAAAAGGAAATGTATATGAAAAGTTTTTGGATGAACAAGGTAGAATACTTAATGTAATACCACCTAATCCAGCGACAAATAATTTAGAATCATTTACCACATTACCTGAGATAGAAATTATCTCACCTACAGGGACTGGAGCATTATTAAAAGCACAGTTAAATCCAAGACCTGAATATCAAGGTGAAGTTAGACAAGTTATTGATTGTATTTCTCCTCGTAACGCAGGTATTGTAGGATTTATAAATGGTGAACCATATTATGGGGCTTTCCATGTTATGTCAAATGGTGTTAAAATGACTGGTGTAAAACACACTGGTAATGATATGATAATATATGATACACCACAGGAAAGTCGGACATCAAGAGGTATGATGTCTACAACAACTCCAATCACCACAGTTTCATCAGCACAGGTACAAACAAATGTTTCCAACACCACTACAACGAGTCAGCCTGATACAAGTAGTATCCCTCAAACTGACCCAGTTGACACATCAAGTCAACAAACGTCTGGACAGAGTTACACTCCTCCTCCTTCTAGTCCTCCTAGTGGTGGCGGGTCTTCGGGATCAGGTGGTGGATCGTCAGGTGGCGGTGGATATGGAGGAGGGTACTAAATAAATTTATGACATATCCAGTAAACGAACAAAATTGGCAAAAAAGATCATATGATTCTTATGGTCCAAATTTTAGGATTGAAACATCAAATCCTGAGTTGGGAATGTGTGGAAACGTAGCATATAATTTATATGGATACGCTGAATCGGGTGATATAAGTAATATTGGAATGACTGGCGATGGTAAAGTTCACGTTTACGGTGATCAGATGATAACGATTGCGGGTGGAGCAAAGGTAGATAATGGTGGAGTTTGTGTAAAAATTGTTGGTTTAAATGGTGATGTAATAATAAATGCAGAAAAAAATGGTGATGTAAGAGTTAGTGGTAAAAATATTATTTTTGATGCGAAAGAAAACATAGAACTTACTGCAACTGGTAAAGTTCAAATAAACTCTCGTGAACTTATCGCTACAAATCAGTCAACGACTAGAATAAATGCGAAGAAAACTAGAATAAGTGGCACAAATCTTGACCTTGATGGAGGAACAAATATAGTATTAAAAACACCAAAAGGATCAATCAAAGTTAAAAGAATTACAGGACGAGATGTAGATTGGGCAGCAGCTTGTTTTGCAAATACAAAAGTTCCCACTTCTGCACTCGCTTAATACTATGTCAGATTACAAAACAGGAGGAGTGCCAACCCCAGATTACGATAGTGAAAATGTATATAATGTTTATAAAAAAACAGAATTTTCTGAGGATATTTTTGTTTATGGTGATGCCTACGCATCATCATTTAACAATGTAGAAATAAGTGTGGTTGGTTCAACACTCACATTTACTGTTGCTGGTATTGGAAGTACAAGTTTGACACTATCATAGTTGACTGATTTTATACATATGCTATAATAAGAATAATTTATTATCAAGGTATGGATGATTTCGTATTCGAGGTTGTAGTAGACATCTGTTCTAGAACCTTTAAATTAAAAAGCGACAACGGAGATAATAAGATAATTGCCTGTGAAGATAGTGATGAGTTTATGAGAGTTTTAGAAGTTTGTGACAAAATGCTTGAACCAGAAATGATTGTTTATGCAGATTTGGCAATAACCTCAGATAAATAAATGAAATACAAGATAACCACTCATTGCTGTTGGTTTCGTGGTGGAAGTATGATTGTCAAAATGTATTTCATTAATGGAATGCCTTTCACCTTTGACGAATTACCTGATGGTCATTTAGAAGATCAAGAGTTAATTAAGGAAGCAGATAAGCATCGTACATTTAATGATGACGAGATGTATCAATATTATGGATACCTTGTAGAAGAAGAATTACACCCGTGTTTGTTCCCAGTCGATTTAGAGAACCCAGAAGAATTGCCAGATGATATCTCAATTCATATAGACACGGAGGAGTAACCAGCTAAATAAACCTAGTATGTACGGTCTATTGATCTCATTTATTGTAGTTAAAAAAGATGCC
>Ga0209359_10000500_pt1 | contig 9905 bp, 6 predicted proteins | sample MarorgKNORR_S2LV_FD_188224 | JGI IMG/M metagenome (GOLD analysis project Ga0209359, IMG submission 188224) | Marine microbial communities from the Southern Atlantic Ocean, analyzing organic carbon cycling - Surface_A/KNORR_S2/LV (SPAdes) (version 2) | ecosystem: Environmental > Aquatic > Marine >... | reverse complement strand
TAACAATTTACTTAAAAATTTTTGTTAGGTAATATGTTGAATCTTTGGGGCTATAGCTCAGCTGGGAGAGCGCTTGAATGGCATTCAAGAGGTCCGCGGTTCGATCCCGCGTAGCTCCACCATTAATAAAGAGTTTATTTCCTTTTGTTAATTTATATTATAGCTTTTACTTCAAGATAATCCTCTAAACCATATATACCGTGCTCTCTGCCATTGCCAGACATTTTAAAACCACCAAATGGAGCCGGAACAGAGCCTCTGCTTGGTTTATTAATTATAGTTTGGCCAGCCTTGATCCTTTTCGCAATTTCATAAGCAGTTTTTTCATTATTACTGGATATATAACTTGATAAACCGTATTTAGAATCATTTGCAATATCAATTGCTTCATCTAAATCTTTGTAAGTTATTACTGTAAGGACAGGACCAAATATTTCTTCTTGAGCTAAGCTATGATTATTAGGCACATCTAAAAATATTGTTGGCTTAACATAGTAACCTTTCTCATGTTCATCTGGCCTGCCTATACCGCCTATTATGAGTTCAAGAGAATCTTCAATGCCGCTTTGTATATGTGATTGGATATTTTTATATTGTTTACTATTAATTACAGGACCTAGGTTGGTATTTTCATTAAGTGGATTTCCAGTTTTTATATTTTTTGTATGACTTATCGCAATTTTCTTTACTTCATTTAACTTATCTTTAGGAATTAACAATCTTGTTGGGGCAGAGCATGACTGACCTGAGTTTATGAAACACTGATTAATAGCTTTTGGTATTGCGTCTAGTAGTTCAACATCATCACAAATTATATGAGCAGATTTCCCTCCAAGCTCTAGAGAAACCCTTTTAACAGTTTTTGCAGCAAGTGTTTGAATACTTATACCAACCTCAGTAGATCCGGTAAAAGAAATCATATCAATTTTTTTATGCTGAGATATTATTGGACCAAGATTAGATCCAATACCGTTTACCATGTTAAAAGCACCATCAGGAAGGTCAGATTCGCTAATTATTTCAGCTAAAATCCTTGAGCTTAATGCACAAAATTCACTTGGTTTTATGATTATTGGACAACCTGCCCCAATAGCCGATGCAATTTTTGTTAAGGTTTGATTCAATGGCCAATTCCATGGAGTTATCAATGCAACTACTCCTATTGGTGATTTAAAAATCTGAAAACCATTCTCTTTTGTTTCAAATTTATAGCTACTAAGTACGTTTAATGTATTTGTGAGGTGATCAATACCCATTTGAATATGTGCATTTTTTGCAAGAGATATTGGCGCTCCCATTTCCAATGATATAACTTCACCAAGCTCCTCTCTTCTATAAGATATACCATCTAGTATTTGAGAGAGAATATTTTTTTTATCTTCAATTGAAAGATTGGAACAAATTATCTCTGCCTCAGAGGCACAATTAATCGCATGTTCAACTTCATCCTCAGAAGAGCATAACAATTCACCATATTGTTTTTCAGTTGCAGGATTAATTAATTCAAATTTAGATCTATTATTTTTTTCAACAAACCCACCATTGATAAATGTATTATTTATTTCGATCATAATAATGAATAATATATTATTTAAATGAACATAGTTAAAAATTATAATTACATAATAATGTATAACTTTTATCTATGAAATAATAAGAAAAAATCAATATGTGTCTTAAGCTAATTAGTGGTATTTTTAAAACATAGCATAAACATAAAAAATTGGAGTATTTTATGAAAAAGTTATCTAAGTTATTTTTAACTGTATTAATTGGTTTCTCAGCTAATAATTTTGCTCAAGAGGAAGCAGAAGGTGAGGTAAATGTTGAAGAGGTTATTGTAACTGCAACATCTAGAGAAACTTCGGTATTAGAAGTTCCTTATAACATTTCAACAATTTCAGGAACAGAAATTCAAGATAGAACTATTTTAGACAATGAAGAACTTTTAAGAAATTTTGTTGGCATATCATCAATAGATCGCGGTTATAGAAATGCAGGTACAACTAGTAATGTAAGAATTAGAGGTTTAAATGTTGATTCATCGGCACTGCAAGACTACCCAACAAGTGCTGTATCCTCGGTATCCACTTATGTTGATCAAACACCAGTATTTGCAAATTTTCTTTTAAGAGATTTAAAAAGGGTTGAGGTTTTAAGAGGGCCTCAAGGTACTTTATACGGTTCAGGTTCTTTAGGTGGAACTATTAGATATATCACAAATGATCCAGTTATTGGAGTTTTTGAAGGGTCTGTTAATTACACTGGATCTTCGGTTAATGGCTCGGATAGTAATGGCAAATCATTTGATGTAGTTTTAAATCTTCCCCTTGGTGATAAAACTGCATATCGTTTGGTAACTTCTAAGCTTGACTATCCGGGTATTACTGACTATGTCAATGTATTTGAGGTTGGTTATGCGCCAGCTACATTTTATGCAGATGCGTCATACAACATACCTGTACCAAGAGATGGATATGCTTATCCAAATTTTTACACCTCACCACCTGTTATCAATAGTGTAAAAGATGCCGATCACGTTGAAATTTCATTCTTGAGGCATAAATTTCTATTCGATATTTCAGATAGGCTGGAATTAATTTTATCCTCTGCAAGGCAAGATGATGATATAGGTGGAAGAAGGCAAGCTTCTACTGGAACAAAGTATATTTTAAATGATGGTTGTGTTTCATTATTTGCATCAAATTGCTATTCAGAATCAGTTTATGGAGAGTATGAAAATGGTGCTTTGATGCTAGAGCCATCTCAAAGAGATGTTTCTGTTGATTCTGCAGAGCTAACTTTTGATGGTGATGATTTTGACGTAATTATTACAAAGTCAAAAGATAAGAAAAGTGGATCAAGCATTACTGATAACACCGGTTTTTTTGCCGGCAATGAAACTTTCACTTCAACAGTTGCTGCATATTACAGCGATCCTTTTAATGTTGGCAGTTACTGGTCACAGCCTGCTAGACCGTATGCTCCTGCACATAGACAATACTCAAATAGCACTGACACATTAGAAATAAAAATTATCTCTGAAATAGGAGAGAAGTTTGATTATATTTTTGGATATTTTAGACAAGACGAAAAACAAACTAGAAATCAGCAAACATATATCAAAGGAGTTAATCTTTGGAGATCTTCATATAACTTAGGTGATTTTGTGATAGATAAATATGAGCAAGATTTTGATTATTTTGTTGGAGAGGCTATAAAAAATAAAGCATTTTTTGGTGAAGTGACATTTCATGTAAATGATAAGCTGGATGCAACCTTAGGATTTAGAAAATTTGAAGTTGATGCTGATGCAAATATGGAAATGTCTTTCAAGCTTTATAATGTTGGTCCTGCAACAGACATCTCTAATAATACAGATGATGGAACTTTAACAAAGCTTAATATTTCTTATCAGGCTAACAATAACCAGAATTATTTCTTAACAGTATCAGAGGGTTTTAGAAGAGGTGGTGTTAATGCTGTTCCTACTGAGGGTACATTTATAGAAGAAGCAGGGTGGGTTCCATTTGGCTCTGATACCGTTTCAAATGTGGAAACTGGAGTTAAGGGCTACTTAGATAATGGTGTATTCTATAATGTAAGTTTATACAACATATCTTGGGAAGACCCACAGCTTAATACTTCTACTCCTAATTATGGTTATTATGCGGTGATTAATGGGGAGGAGGCAAAGACTACTGGTATGGATATTGAGCTATCTGGAAGTATTAATGCATTTGATTGGAATTTTGGCTATGCATTTAATGACACAGAGCTAACAGAAGATCTTTATACGCCTGCATCTACACCAGTTTTATATGCATCATCAGGCGCTCAATTACCTGGAAGTCCTGAGCATACTATAAATTTCAATTTAGCTCATACTAAATATTTTAGTTCTGGATTAGGTTTGGTAAATAGATTTGATACTTATTTCCAATCTGAGACTCGAAATTATATTGGTGAAGATTCTTTTTATGACGCTAAATTTGAAGGATTTCATATACTAAATGTTTCTTCTACTTTATTTAATGACAAAGGGTATGTAACTATATTTATAAAAAATATATTAGATGAACGTGGTGTTACAGGAGCATTTTTAAATCCTGCTTTCGGCCCTCAACCTGAACAAGGGTTTTATGGAAGCAACAATAGAGAATTTTTTGCATTACCAAGAACTATTGGCATTGCAGTAAATAGAAGCTTCTAGCGATTGAAAAAACTATTATTATTTTTGTGTCTTAGTATTTCATTTCATACTAAGGCACAAAATCTAAAAGAAGTCTTCTGGTATGATAGTCCGCTTCTCTCCAGTATTAGTTATAACTCATTTGATGAGTTTATAGAAAATAATCCTGGTCCTGATTTTTCTATTTCTATTTCAAATATAAATAAAATCAAAGGTTTTGGCTTTGACATTTTCCTTGATACTTACAACATACAAAAAGACTTCAACTTATCTTCAATACCAAAATTTACAATTGACCTATACTCATCTGATGGTTCTGTTAGTCCTTCACAAAAATTTATTCAATCTAAGCAAAGTTTTTATAATCTTTATATTGGTACAGGTATACACAGACTTGATAACGATAATAACTATTCTGTAGTTATTCTTCCTATTGCTTTGTTACATAAAAATGCAAATTGTGTTCATAATGGGGTACTAGTTTTTTCTTTACTTGAAAATAAAATTTCAAATAGCATATTTCAAGTTTCATCAGAGACATGCGCTTATCTAAAATTCGATTTAGTTGCTGTATTAGAGATGACTAACACATTATCAGAGATGACTAACAGAAATATATCAAATGATACTACTAGAAAAACTATAGCTATTTCTAATTTATATAATCAATATAATATAAAAGCCAATTCTTTTGCTGATTCTGCAAGCTTTAATAAAAAAAATGTAACTATATTTGGTCTTGTTGATGGTGATAATCATTATTCGAGTAATTGCCAAACAAGAGCAGGGCAGTATCCTCTTTGTAATGAATTACTGCTGCCATCTTACTCTCTTGCAAAATCCTTAGCTGGCACTGTTACCCTAGCACTCTTACAAGAGCAATTTAGTAATATTGCAGATATATCAGTATCAGTAATTCCAGAATGTAATACTCCAAGTTGGAACAATGTAACTCTAGAAGATTTGTCTGATATGGCAAGCGGTCATTTTTTAAGAAGTACATTTGATTATGATGAAAATAGCAGCATTCATGGAGCCTTTTTATTTGAGGCTTTAACACATGAAAAAAAAATCAAGATAGCATGCAAATCTTTTCCCAGAAAAACAAAGCCAGGAAAAAAATTCGTTTATAGAACATCTGATACATATATTTTAGGCTCAGCATTAAATGAATTTGTAAGAAATAAAAATTTAGGTGATGATTATTTTTTAGATATTTTAACCCCTTTATTTAATGAGCTTGAATTAAGTGATGCATCAAAATATACATTGAGAACATTTGATGAAGATCTCCAACCTTACACTGGATGGGGTATGTATCTAACACGTGATGATTTAATGAAATTATCTAATTTTTTTCATAAAGTTAGAATTGACAAAAATAACTACTTATTTTTACATGATGCACTAAATCCATCTGATTCTAATTCATTAGTTGCCCTTAAAGATTATGATATTTTTTATAATAATGGTTTTTGGTCTAAAAAATTTAATGGTAAAAAATTAGGCTGTAAAAGTGATATTTGGGTTCCTTTCATGTCTGGTTTTGGAGGTATTACCTTTGCCTTTTTTCCAAATGGGATGAGCTATTATTATTTTAGTGATGGCTATGTCTATTCATGGGAAGATGCTGTTCATGCAGCAAATATAATTAAACCTTTTTGCTAAATATGAATATTTTAAAATTGAATAATATGTTTTCACAAACTAGTTTGATAGCAGCAATCTTATATAGCATCATTGCAACAGCTGGTTTATTTTATGTAAATCTTGGTGGCGCATTCTTATCTGCATTTGTTGATGGACTAGGAGTTCAAAGAGATACAGCTGGATTTATAGTCAGTGCAAACAAATACGGTGCTGCATTTGGAGCATTATTAGCTACTTTTGTTGTTAAAAGACTCGAATGGAGACCAACATTAAGCAAATTATTTTATTGTTTGATAATCTTTGATCTTATATCAACTCAAGTTCAAAATCCCCAAATTTTAATTCTATTACGATTTCTTCATGGAACTATTGGTGGTCTCTCTGTTGGATTTGGTCTTTCAATAATAGCAAGAACATTAAATCCAGATAAAGTATTTGGAATGCTCTTGGTTGTTCAATATAGCTTTGGAAGTATTGGAATTTGGGCAGTCCCAAGAATGGTGGATGTGTTTGGATATAGTGCGGTTTTTGGTGCATTAATATCCTTCACTATTATGGCAATCTTAATTTTGCCAATGGTTCCAGATGTTAGCAAACATTCTGATAATCAAGCTACAAATAATATTTTTAGTTTTAGTATTGAAAAGTTTTTATTTCTTGCATTAGCTGCTTTATTTTTATTCCAAGCAGCTAATATGGGGGTTGCTGATTATGCATTTGAATTGGGTAAAGATATTGGATTAAAAAATACTGAAATTAGCAATCTTTTAACTATAGCAAATATTATATCTATTTCAGGCGGCATGATGGTTTATATAATTGGCACTAGATTTGGAAGAACTATTCCCCTTGTTATTGGCATATCTGTTGCTGCTATATTCACATTCCTCCTTCATTATTCAGAAAATGTAACAATATACTTCATTGCAAATTCGGTTACAGGTATAGCATGGGGATTCACAATTCCATATATTTTAGGCTTGTGTGCATCTTTTGATAAACATGGGCAAGTAGCTGCGTTAGCTGGATTTATATCAAAGATGGGTCTTGCTACAGGACCATTGATAGGCTCTCTTTTTATTATTGAATATGGGTTTAAATTTATTATAAACATTGCAGTCTTTGCGCTTATTATCGCAATTATAATGTCGTGGTATTCAAGTCAGGCTAGAGAAGAAAAATTATGAATGTATTTAAAATAGCCTGTCTTCAACTTAATTTAAAGAAAACAGATAATAAAGATTATGTAACTCAAGCAATTCAACAAACCTGCAATAGGAATCCATCTATAGATTTGATTGTCCTAAGCGAGCTCGCTGTTGGTGGCCCAGGCGCTGTTGATACAAGTCATACTTTAGATAGATATATAGATTTCTTTGGCAACATAGCAAATAAAGAAAATATATGGTTAATACCTGGAACTTTTTATGAAAAAATTGATGGAAAAACTTTCAACACAGCTCCTGTTTTTAATCCAAATGGAGAGCTGGTAACCAAAGCTAGAAAAATATATCCATGGCTTCCTTATGAGGAGCATGTAGACTCAAGTATGGATTTTTGTGTTTTTGAGGTTCCCAATCAAGGAATAATTGGAATACATATTTGTTATGATTTATGGTTCCCGGAAACAAGTCGTCAATTGGCCCTTAATGGTGCTGAGGTAATCATCAACCCAACTTTGACACCTACTGAAGATAGGGAAATAGAGACTATCATGGTCAGAGCTACCGCAGCACAACAACAAGCGTATTATATTGACGTAAATAGCTGTGGAGATCAGGGCTGTGGTATGTCTATAGCTTCAGATCCAGAGGGTCAGATATTGCATCAATCAAAAAATACTGAAGATATTTTTGTTGTAGATGTAGATTTTGCGTTTGCACGCAAAAGCCGTAAAGAAGGTTTTATGAGTCTCGGACAAAACTTAAAAACTTACAGAGATAACCCAGTTCACATCGATCAGAAAATTGATAAAGAATATCTAAAGATGCTTGGCAATGTTGAAAAAATGAATAAGGATTAAAAATGAAAGATAGCTCAATTAAAAACTTAGATGCACTTGATAAAAATTATTTATTTCATCCCATAACAAATCTAAAAGCACACTCATCAGAAGATGTATTAATTATAGATAAAGGAGAGGGAGTATACGTATATGATACAAATGGTAAAAAGTATCTTGAGGGTTTAGCTGGTCTTTGGTGCTCATCATTAGGATATGGAGTTGAAGAATTAGGTGAAGCAGCAAAGGAGCAAATGAATAAATTAGGTTATTCATCTTTATTCGCATCTAAAAGTCATGAACCTGCAATCAGATTATCAGAGAAGCTTATAGAGCTTTCACCATTTAAAAATGGAAAGGTATTTTTTGGTAACTCAGGATCAGATGCAAATGATACTCAGCTAAAGCTTTATACCTATATGAATAATGCATTAGGCAAAGATAACAAGAAAAAAATCTTATCAAGAATTAAAGGCTATCATGGTGTAACAGTTGCAAGTGCCAGCATGACTGGGTTGCCAGCACAGCATAAACTTTTTGACTTGCCTACAAATTCATTTTCTCATGCTATGACTCCTCATTTTTATAGAGAGGGAATAGATGGAGAAACAGAGGATGAGTTTGTTGTTAGATTAACTAATAATTTAGATCAATTAATTCAACAAGAAGGTCCTGATGATATCGCAGCAATGATTGCTGAGCCATTAATGGGAGCTGGTGGAGTTATTATTCCTCCAAAAGGATATTTTCAAAGTATACAAAAAGTTCTTAATAAATATGATATACCGCTGATAGATGATGAGGTTGTTTGTGCTTTTGGTAGAACTGGAAATATGTGGGGTGCTGAAACATTTGAAATGACTCCATCCTCAATTACCATTGCTAAGGCTTTGTCAGCTGGTTTTTTACCAATTAGTGCTGTGATAGTCCCTGATAAAATGTACGAACCCATAAAGGATGCTAGTGGTGATATTGGAATTTTTGGACATGGATATACTTATTCAGGGCATCCAGTGTCTTGTGCGGTAGCCTTAAAGACACTAGAGATATATGAAAGAGATAAGATATTTGAACATGTAAATAATATTTCATCTCATTTTCAAGATCGTGCAAATAAACTGATGAATTTAGATTACGTTGGTGAAGTTAGAGGTATTGGTTTGATTTGTGGTATTGAGATGGTATCAGATAAAGCAACCAAAGCTATGTTTAATCCCATTGGTTCTGCTGGAAAAATCATTGCAAAAATATGTCAGGATAATGGTCTGATTGTAAGAGCTATCGGAGATGTAATTGCTTTATGTCCACCTTTAGTAATCACCCTTGAGGAAATCGATGAACTTTTCGATATTTTAGAGAAATCAATTAAAAAATCTTTTGAATATCTATAGATTTTTGTTATATATTTAAACTCAAAAACAATTTATAGTTAATTCATGCGATATAGATTTATTGAAGTTTTTTATTCAGTTTTTAATAACGGTTCGGTTACCAAAGCTGCCAGAGAATTAAATGTAACACAGCCATCAATAAGTAAAATCCTCAGTCAGTCTGAGCATGATTTAGGAATAAAATTATTCGAGAGAATAAATAAAAAAATGGTTCCAACGCCTGAAGCAAAAATTTTATTTCCTTATGCTGAAAAGATACACAACAACTTAGAGAATTTTAGAAGAGTATCTACAAATCTTATTGTTAAACCTGAGGGAGACCTTAATATTGCTGCAACCCATGCATTAGGCATAGATTATCTACCAGAGGCAATATCTCAATTTGGACAGCTTAATACAGATATTACTTTTGAAACAGTAACTCTGCATTATGAAGAAATTCAAAAGCAATTATTAGAATTAAAGGTTGATTTGGGCATAGTTTATGATCATACACCTCATAGAGACATACAATCCACCACCATTGATACAGGTAAGTTTGTTGTGATTGCTCCCAATTCTTTTTTTCCAAACAAAGATGCGGTAGATATTACTGATTTAGTATCACATCCATTTATAAAAATTACAGATAAAATTGGTCCAAGGGGTCCTCTAGGAAGCAAGCTTGATG
>Ga0209359_10000497_pt1 | contig 9910 bp, 13 predicted proteins | sample MarorgKNORR_S2LV_FD_188224 | JGI IMG/M metagenome (GOLD analysis project Ga0209359, IMG submission 188224) | Marine microbial communities from the Southern Atlantic Ocean, analyzing organic carbon cycling - Surface_A/KNORR_S2/LV (SPAdes) (version 2) | ecosystem: Environmental > Aquatic > Marine... | reverse complement strand
TGAATGACTAGATATTAAGATACTAAAAAAAAAAATAATTATGAAGATTCTCATAACTTTAAGCCTGGTCCTTTTAAAAACGGAGCCTCTAAATCTAGCGGCCATCTTGATCTCACATCTGTTTGTTCATCGTTAAAAAGATTTTTTTTGAATCTTTTAATCCCAGCCCAAGCTATCATTGCTGCATTGTCCCCACAAAACTTTTGATTCGGAAAAATAAAATTAAAATTTTCTTTTTTACATAATAACTTTAGTCTTTCCCTAATTGACTGGTTTGAAGCGACTCCACCTGCGATTACTAAACAATTATTATTTTTATATTTTTTTTTAAATTCTTTAATTGCAACTAAAGTTTTCTTTTCAAGAATTTTTATAACTGTTTCTTGAAATGATGCAGCTAAATTGTAAGCTTTATTTTTATCAGAGTTAATTTTTTTAGACTCTCTTAGAACTGCTGTTTTAAGTCCTGCGAAAGAAAGATTACATCCCGCTCTATTAATAATGGGTAGTGGTAACTTGTAAGAATCTTTTTTCCCTAATTTCGCAAATTTTTCAACATTTGGTCCTCCTGGGAAACCAAGGTTAAGCATTTTGGCAGTTTTATCAAAAGCTTCACCTAAAGCATCATCAATTGTAGTTCCAAGTTGAACATAACTATTTACGTCTTCGACAATTAAATATTGTGAATGGCCACCTGAAACTAAAAGTAACAAATAGGGAAATTTTATTTTATTTTCAAGTCCAGGACTTAAAGCATGACCCTCAAGATGATTTATAGCTAAAAGTGGCTTCCTTAATATCTTTGAGATTGTTTTACCAAAATTAAGTCCTATGCTTAGACAAACAACTAAACCTGGGCCGGCAGTTGCGGCAATGCCGTCAATTTTTTCTAATTTTATGCCGCTAGTATAAACCGCTTTATTAACTACAAAGTCAATATTTTCTAAATGAGCCCGAGCAGCTAACTCAGGAACAACTCCTCCATAGTTTTCGTGTTCTTTTATTTGACTTGAGACAACGTTTGACAAAACTTCAGCTGTGCCTTTATCGTTTTCTTTAATAATTGCTGCTGCTGTTTCGTCACAGCTAGTTTCTATACCTAAAAAAGTAAGTTTTTTTTTCATAAGATAAGTTAGTATAAAATATATAATTAAAATATTAAATGATTAATAGAATTATTATTGGTTCAAGAGGAAGCAAACTTTCACTAGCTTATGCTAAAAAGGTTAAAAACTTAATTTCTTCAAGTTTAAATAAAAAATGTGACTTTAAAACTAAAATTATTAAAACCTCGGGAGATTTATTTCAAAATAAAAAAATCTCAGATATTGGGGGAAAAAATATTTTTTGTAAAGAAATTGAAGATAACTTAAAAGAAAAAAAAATAGACATAGCTGTTCATTCTCTAAAAGATATGGACTCATTTGAAGAAAATGATCTTGTTATAGGTGCTTACTTAAAACGAAATGATCCAAGAGATGTTATTATTCTTAAAAAAGGAAAAACCTTAAAATGCAAAAATTTAATAATTGGTTCAAGCTCAAAAAGAAGAGAATTACAATTTAAATTACTATTAAAAAATATTAAATGCAAAGATATCAGAGGCAACGTTGATACTAGATTATCAAAAATTGCAAACGGTGGTTATGACGGAACAATTCTAGCTTTGGCTGGAATTCAATCATTGAGTTTAAAAAATGATATTAATAAAGTATTTTCGACAGAAGAAATAATTCCAGCTGCTGGCCAAGGTGTTATTGCTGTTCAGTGTAGGAAAGATAATAAAAAAATTCTTAATATTTTAAAAAAAGTAAATGATAATGAGACTAAAATTTGTTCATTAGCTGAGAGAAGTTTGTTAAAAACTATTGGAGGTGATTGTCATACTGCTATTGGAGTCTATGCTAAAGTTAACAAAAATAACATTATATTAAAATCTCAGCTTTTCTCAGACGATGGTAAAGATTATTTCAGTTTAGAAAAGGCTGGTGATAAAAAATTTCCCACACGATTAGGAATATTGTCTGGTAAAGAACTTTTAAAAAAATCAAAAGGTAAGTATAAAAAAAAACGATGAATATTATTTTAACTAGACCTTTAAATGACACTGAAAATTTAATGCAAGAGCTTTTTAAATTAGGACACAAAATTATGCATATACCAACATTAAAAATATCTAATGCTAACTTAAATCCTATTGAGATTAATAAATTTAAAGCTCTAATATTCACAAGCTCCAACGCAGTAAGAAATATTAGAGTTAAAGATAATAAAAAAGATATTACCTGTTTTTGTGTAGGTTCAATTACAGAAAAAATAGCAAGAGCCAATGGGTTTACTAAAACGATTTCTGCAAGTGGAAACGTAAATGCCTTAAAAAATTTAATTTTAAATTCTAAAGAATTAAAAAAAAATGATCACCTAGCATATATTTGTGGTGATCAAATCTCTTTACAATTAGACAAGGAACTCGAAAAAGAAGGTTTTAGAGTAAAAAAATTTATAAATTATTTCTCTGAGAAAATTACAAGTTTGAACGACGCCAATATCGAATTAATTAAAAAATATCCCCCAGATATGATATTTGTTTATTCACTGAGAAGTGCAGAGAGTTTTTTAAGTATAATCAATAATTATTCATTAGGCCCAATGATGACACAATCGACAGTTATGTGTATAAGTAAAAAAATTAAAGAATATTTCTTTAAACTAGGATGGAAAAAATTACAGACATTCGATCCAGGTGAAGAAATTATTAAACTAGAAATGTACCAATGAGAGTATTAGAGAACTTTAAAAATTTATTCTTTGACGTTTGGAGCAAGGGGATTTCAGGTGTAAATCTTTCTGAAATTTTATTTGCACTTATAATTTTTTTCTTTTTTCTTTTTCTCAGAGGAATTTTTGCAAAGTTTGTAATAAAAAGATTAGAAAAATACGTGTCAAAAACAAGTAACAAGTTTGATAATTCTTTAGTAACTTCTATGGAGAGCCCTGCGAAATTTTTTCCGATAGTATTAGGTTTTTTTATTGCAACAAATTATATCAGTGTTGATGGAAAAGGATTAATTTTTTTAGATCAACTTAATCGATCGCTTATAACTATTCTAATATTTTTAACTTTCCATCAAGCCATAGGACCTTTGTCAGTTTTAGTTAAGTCTGTTAGTGACTTACTTTCAAAAGATTTAATTGATTGGATAATAAAAGCTATTAAAGTTTTAATTGTAATTTTAGGTGCTGCAGCGGTTTTAGAATTATGGGGAATCAAAATCGGGCCAATAATTGCTGGTTTGGGATTATTTGGTGTTGCTGTTGCTTTAGGAGCTCAAGATTTATTCAAAAATTTAATTTCAGGTATACTTGTCTTAGTTGAAAGAAGATTTCAAGTTGGTGATTGGATTTTTGTTGAAGGTGTAATCGAAGGAACAGTTGAAAGTATAGGATTTAGATCAACGGTAGTTAGAAGATTTGATAAATCTTTGGCAACTATACCCAATTTTCAGTTCGCGGAAAAAGCTGTGATAAATAATTCACAAACTACAAACCGAAGAATATCTTGGATAATAGGTCTCGAATATAGAACGTCAGCTGAACAACTTACAAAAATAAAGGAAGAGATAATCAAATTTATCGAGGGAAGTAATGATTTTACAAAATCAAAAGATACTTTGTTATCAGTAAAAATTGATCAATTTGCTGCAAGCTCAATAGACATAAGATTAATTTGTTATACTAAGACATCTCATTACAAAGAATGGTTAAATGTTAAAGACAAACTTGCAATGGAGATAAAAAATATTGTTGAAAAAAACAAAGCATCTTTTGCTTTCCCGAGCACTTCAGTTTATGTGGAGAAAAATATATGAAATCGGCACTAATATTATTTGACAATATAATTACTTTATATATTTGGATTTTAATTATAAATGCCATATTAAGTTGGTTGGTTGCTTTTAATGTTTTAAACACTGGCAACAGATTTGTTTATGCTATTTTAGATGTTTCTTATAGGCTTACAGCTCCTCCTCTAAATTTTATTAGAAGATATATGCCAAACCTAGGGTCAATTGATATTTCACCTGTAATACTTATTTTAGGATTAATGTTTTTTAGAAACTTAGTTTTTGAATATTTGGCTCCAAGCTTATTTTAGATATGATAATTGATGGAAAAAAAGAAGCGGCAACTTTGATAAAAGAGATAAAAAATGAAATAGCTGACTTAAAAAAGAAAACAAATAAAGTACCGAGTCTAACAGTAATTTTAATTGGTGAGTTTGCGCCTAGCCGGATATATGTAAAAAATAAAGAAAAAAATTCAAAAGAAGTCGGTATCAAATCTAATGTTATTAAGTACGAGTCTAATGTAAGTGAAAAAGTAGTTTTAGATAAAATTGATGAATTAAATAAAGACAAGAATATTTCTGGAATATTAGTGCAATTACCATTGCCTAATCATATTAATAAAGAAAAAATAATAAACGCTATTGACCCATTTAAAGACGTAGATGGTTTTCATCCATTAAATGTTGGAAATCTTGCATCTGGATACGAAGCAATAATTCCTTGCACACCACTAGGATGTTTATTACTCATTAAAAAAGTAGAAAAAAATTTGTCAGGTAAACATGCTGTAATCATAGGTAGATCAAATTTAAATGGTAAGCCAATGGCTCAGCTATTACTCAAAGAAAATTGTACTGTAACTGTAGCTCATTCTAAAACTAAAAACTTGCAGAGTGAATGTTTGAAAGCTGATATTTTAGTTGTAGCAGTTGGAGTTCCCAATCTAGTAAAAAGAGACTGGGTTAAAAATGATGCAATAGTGATAGATGTTGGTATAAATAAAGTTGAAAATAAAATCATTGGAGATGTAAATTTGGAAGAAATAAAAGATAAAGTCAAAGCGGTAACTCCGGTGCCAGGGGGTGTAGGGCCAATGACTATAGCCTGTCTTTTGAATAATACCTTAAAATGTTTTAAATATCGTTAGATTTTGAAGCGTCAAGTTTTAGGAATTTACTATTTCTAAATCTGATTATTACCGTTGCAGCTGCAACTATTAATATTGCAAGAGATATATAAATTAAATTTGCTGGATCTTGGTCCTTTTCCTGAAGAATTATAAACCGTGCTAGAGCTGTAATGGCTATAATCATTGGATAAGTTATTCTTACCGACCTTGTCTCCCAATAAGATCTTACAAGACCAATTACCTCTATGTAGATGAACATAAGTAGTAAATCTGCTAAGCTTATGTTCCTATTTTCATACATTTCATGAATTTCAAGAAAAAATGCTATAACCGTAGCGACCAATACAATTAATACAGCAACTAATTGAATATTTCGAATCGTTGAATTCATATCTAATCTTTTAACAAATTTTTACAGTTTATGTAATTGTTTTGAGTGAAATTTAATAAATTTTTCCACTTTTGACTTTTCAAATGATTTATTCTCTTCAAAGGAAACCTTCTTTAAAGAATAAGCTTTATTTTTTGATTTTCTTGATAAAATTATAATATTGCCTTTGTAAATCTGAAGTGTAACTTCACCATTTACTTGACCTTTATTTTTATCAACAATTTTTTGGAGTTTATATCTTTTTTTAGAAAACCAATATCCATTATATACTAGCTCAGCATATAAGGGCATAATTCTTTCTTTAGAGTGCATTGTATCTTTATCCAGAGTAACAGACTCGATGGCTCTATGAGCTGCATAAAGAATCGTTCCGCCTGGAGTTTCGTAAACACCTCTAGATTTGATTCCAATAAATCTATTTTCTACGAGATCTACTCTACCAACACCATTTTCACCTCCAATTTTGTTTAATTTGGCAAGTAAAACTTCTGGTTTATATTTTTTTCCATTTATTGAAATTGGATCACTATTTTTGAATCCTATTCTAATTTTTACAGAATTATTTTTTGCTTTTTGTGGTGATTTAGTCTTTTGATAAATAAATTCTGGAGGTGAATTTTTTGGATTTTCTAAAACTTTGCCCTCAGTAGAAACGTGAAATAAATTATCATCAACAGAAAAAGGGGGTGCGCCTTTTTTATCTCTAGGAATTGGAATTTTGTATTTTTTTGCATATTTGATTAAATCTGATCTGGATTGTAATTTCCATTCTCTCCAAGGGGCTATAATTTTAATTTTCTTTTTAAAATAAGCATAACCAAGTTCAAACCTGACTTGATCATTACCTTTTCCAGTAGCACCGTGAGAAACAGCAAAGGCACCATATTTTTTTGCAATTGCTATTTGTCTTTTAGCAATTAATGGTCTAGCTATTGAAGTCCCAAGTAAATACACGCCCTCATAAACTGCATGAGCCCTTATCATTGGAAATACATAATCTTTTATAAAAGTATTCTTTAAGTCCTCAATAATAATTTTTTTAACACCAAGCCTTTTAGCATTATAAATTATTTTTTTCTTATCGATATCTTGACCTATATCCGATGTATAAGCTATTACTTCGGCATCGTAATTGTTTTGCAACCATTTTAATATAATTGAAGTATCTAAACCACCTGAATAAGCTAAAACTATTTTTTTCATTAACTGCAAGTTTTTTTAGCTGTATTATATGCCTTTGTAAATCCCATCATTGAATAATGGTCGGTTGTTTGAGCTCCGTTAGACATTTTTGCAATTATCATCAAGTCAGTCGCTCTTTTCATAGTTTTGATAAAATTTTTTTCTTCTCTTTCATCAAGTAGCCATGCAAAATCGTTTTGAGAAAAAAAAGAAAATGAATTTCTTCCTGATTTTGCAGTCACTGATGAAGTTTTATATTCGTGCCCACTTGTTATGCTTATTTCATCTATAACGTTTTGGCTTGGTCTAAATGTTACAAAAATTCGTGACTCAGCCCTTTTGATTGAACTTGGTGCTCTTTTAACAGGCTTAGTTTGAGCAAAACAAACTTTTCCATTTTCATTATTAAAACTAAAACTTTCCCAGTTCTTATACTTTCCGGTTGATTTAGGGGCACTCGCATTTAACTCACTTGTTATAATGAAAAAGAAAATGACTATTAATACTTTTTTATAATACATATCACTCCTTTTATTACTAAAAATATATTTATTCAATGGTATGAATTATGGCGATGGATTGGGATTATTATTATGTATAGAATTAATTTTCTTAAGAATTTCCTGATTTAATTCAACATTAACACTATCAATATTTTCCTTTAGCTGATCAAGATTTGTTGCTCCAATGATATTACTTGTAACAAAATCCCTGGAGTTTACAAATGCAAGAGATAAATGCGTCAAGCTAATATTATATTCTTCAGATAGTTTGAAATAATCCTCATAAGCTTTTAAGGCTTTTGGATTACCAAATCTTTCCCATCCTTTAAATAAAACTTGTCTGGAATTTTTTGGTCTTTGATTGTTACGGTATTTTCCTGATAAGTAGCCGGTCGCTAACGGATAATATGCAAGGAGACCACATTTATCCCTAATCGATATCTCTGATAATCCTACTTCGTATGTTCTATTAACCAAGCTATAAGGATTCTGTATAGACATCATTCTTGGTAATTTTTTATTTTTTGAAGTCTCAAGATATTTCAATAGTCCATAAGGAGTTTCATTTGATAAACCTACATATCTCACTTTCCCTTTTTTAATAATTTTTTCACAAGAATTTAAAATATCCTCAAAATCGCTCCATTCACTTTCTTTATCTCTATGTGTATATTCAACTTGTCCAAAGTTATTTACTGATCTTTCCGGCCAGTGAAGTTGATAAAGATCTATATAATCTGTATTTAATCTTTTAAGGCTTCCATCTAATGCTAATTCTAAATTTTTTCCTGCAAAACTATTTTCACCATTTCTAATCCAATCACACCTCGGTCCAGCTACTTTAGAAGCTAGAATAATTTTACTTCTATTTTTTTTTTCTTTAAACCAGTTCCCAATCATAATTTCTGTTTTACCGTACGTTTCACCTTTCGGAGGCACAGGGTAAAGTTCGGCAGTGTCAAAAAAATTAACACCTTTATCCTCCGAATAATTCATTTGTTCAAATGCCTCTTTTTCAGTATTTTGTTCCCCCCAGGTCATAGTTCCTAAACAAATCAAGCTTACGTCAATGTTAGTATTTCCAAGTTTTTTAAATTTCATAAATTTATTGTATTTTTGGAAATTTTAGAGGATTAATTACCTATTGAAAAGTAATTAAAAGTAATTATATTATCATTATGGAATTTAATAAACAAACTTCGACTACTCAGTCTTCAGTTTCAAGCGCTATAATTGACCAAGGCTTAAGATCTTATATGCTTAAGGTATATAATTATATGGCTTCAGGAGTTCTTTTAACTGGTGTCGTAGCTTTAGTTTTATTTCAATTAGCAGTAATCACCGGACCTGGTGGTGAAATAATCGGCTTAACAAATCTTGGAAATGCTATTTATAACTCCGCATTAATGTGGGTTTTAATGCTAGCCCCGCTTGGTGTTGTACTTTATATGAGTTTTGGAATTAAAAATATGAGTGCAGCAAAAGCACAAACAACATTTTGGATATTTGCAAGTTTAATGGGGGCATCTCTTTCATCTATTTTTTTAGTTTACACAGGCACTAGCATTACACGAGTTTTCTTTATCACTGCTGGTACATTTGGCGCTATGAGCATTTACGGATACACTACAAAGAGAGACTTAACAAAGTTAGGTTCTTTTTTGATGATGGGCTTAATAGGAATAATAATTGCTTCAATTGTAAACATTTTCTTAAAGTCATCGATGATGTATTTTGTAATATCTATTATTGGAGTATTAGTGTTTGTTGGTCTTACTGCCTACGATACCCAAAAAATAAAAAATATGTATCTTGCAAGCGATAATAATGAAATGATTGGAAAAAAAGCTGTGATGGGAGCTCTTACGCTTTATCTTGATTTCATCAATTTATTTATAATGCTTTTGAGACTTTTCGGTCAAAGAAGATAATCAAACAACGATCTTTAATTTCAACCAATTAATTTTTTCTATCAAGCTGATTAAATTTTCAGATTTTTCAATTATTATTCCATTTTTGTCTTTTATAAGAAAAGTTTCCTTTTTATTTGTAGGTTTTAAATTCTTTAAAATTTTCAAGATTGGTTTATCAGATGTTCTTTGATAAATGTCGAAAGAAATTTCTCTAGGTCCTAATGAAAGACCATAGTCTCTCCATGATCCGTTTGACACCATTCTTGCATAAAGATTAAGTATTATTTTCAATTCATTTTTTACAAAAAATGTCTCTTTTTTTGAGTTAATGTGAGTATTATTTATTATTAATTTAAGTTTTTTCATATTTTGTGTTTATTTATTAACGGTATTTGCACCAATGTAAAAACTAAAGTTAAAGGTAATATTCCCCAAACTTTAAAATTCACCCATATGTATTCTTTCTCAGGCGCTTGTGTTCTCCAAATAATTTCATTGATTATAGCTAAAAAGATAAAAAAATATGCCCATCGATTGTTGAGTTTATTCCATCCTAACTCAGTGAGCTGTAAAGATTTACTTAGAAATATTTTTATAATGTTTTTATTTAAGAAATATTTACTTAATAAAAGTGTAGATGCAAAGATCAGATTCACTATAGTCGGTTTTATGTAAAGAAAAATTGGATTATTCAAATATAGAGACATCCCACCAAAGAATGAAATCAAAATAGCACCAATTAATGGCACATAAGGAATTTTTTTTTCAATTAAGTAAACAATCATAACAGCAATAATCGTTGTGATAATTAATGGAAGAATTGCCGCACTAAGATCGTTATCGTTTTTATAATAGTAATAAAAGAATATTAAAAGAGGTCCAAAGTCAGTTAAAAATTTAAGTAAAGACTTATTCACAATAGATTCCTAACATAATTTTACATA
>Ga0209359_10000491_pt1 | contig 9976 bp, 10 predicted proteins | sample MarorgKNORR_S2LV_FD_188224 | JGI IMG/M metagenome (GOLD analysis project Ga0209359, IMG submission 188224) | Marine microbial communities from the Southern Atlantic Ocean, analyzing organic carbon cycling - Surface_A/KNORR_S2/LV (SPAdes) (version 2) | ecosystem: Environmental > Aquatic > Marine... | reverse complement strand
AGAGAAATTAGGAGTTTAGCAAAACAGCGTATGGAAGAAATACATACTACGTTCAAAGTCAAGAAAGGTCAGGACGATCAAGAGGCGTAGGTAAGTACAGAATGCAATGGACTTACCGAGGAGAAGCAATAGAGCAATTACCGGATGATTGCGAAGGATTTGTATATTTAATAACAAATCTTACTAATAATCGAAAGTACATAGGCAAAAAACTAGCAAGATTTAAAACAACTAAGCCACCACTCAAAGGCAAAAAGAATAAAAGGCGCGGACACAAAGAAAGTGACTGGAGAGACTATTGGGGATCATCAGATCATTTGAATGCAGATGTGCTTAGACTAGGCAAAGACAAATTTACTAGAGAAGTTTTGCATTATTGTCCCAGCAGAGGCGTATTAAGTTACATAGAGGCAAAGGAACAGTTTGATCGCAGAGTATTAGAAACAGATGAATACTATAACGGTATCATTAATGTGCGAGTAGGCAGTTCAAAAATCTTAAAAGAACATCTTAAAAACACTTTAGGCAAACTATAGAACACTGATTGGTCGGGATGCTCGACTCACCTTGAGGACATATCGCATATGTTCAGATTCTGGTGCCGTTCAACAGGCTGTATGCTACGAAAACCCTTTAGCAATAGGAACGAAGCGAGGGATAGCGAAGAAATCCGCGAAGCGGAAAACGGTTTAGCAAATTTTTTCGTGATGTCGACGTAGGTTGGGAAAGGTCAGAGCCCAGTAGCAAAGTCAAACACCTACTTCCGAATCTCGGCTGTGACGAACTCACATGAAGACCAAGATTAGATGGAACCAGCGTACAGGTTCCGTCTGACTGAAACAATCTACATGAAGCAATTACAATTTACTTCGTAAATTGCTTTTACATATATAGTTTGAGCGTAAGCGAAAAACTAAATGAGCTTTAGCTCATTTCAACTAGATGTACAATATCCAATGTGTACAATCGTCATGTGGATCATCAATGTAAATCAGGATCTCTTCCGAAACCATCTTTTACAGGACTGTATTCAAATGGTTCGTATCTGAGTTGTAGATGCGGTTGAGTGTCTTGACACGTAAGTATATATTGATTAGCTTCTTCTATTGAGTTAACTATATCAATTTCGTTATCAAGATTGTCTAATATTTTATATTTCGTAATCATGAACTATTATTTAAATACCTGAACAGGACATAAATACTACTAGTTAATAAAATTAAGGATTTTTCCATGCGAGTTCTGGAAGTTATACAACCAAACAACGATAAACAGCAGTTAGATGAAGCAATTTTTACCACATTGCTGGTTGGTGCAGTTGTAGGTTCACTTGGTGCAGCAGCTATTGAAGCTGGCATCGGAATGGTTAAAAATTGGGCTGATGATTGGGATATCAAAGGATTTAAGCCCACAGGAACACATATTCCTGATGAAACACAAATTATATCCAAAAAAAATAAGAATAACAGGATGGTTTATAGTTCAAAGCAAGGTATATGGACTATGGAAGAGAAAGTTAAAGGAAAGTGGCAAGCAAAAGTAGATAAAAGTGGCAAGCCTATAGTTGGAAAAGTTAGTGCTGAAGATTTAAAACAAGCTATTAAAAAGGGAACATTAAAATTTGGAAATAAAGCTGCTGTTGTAGACACTATGCAACGACAGTATATGGAAAAACAAATGAAAAGCGGAAAATTACCCGCTGATGTAAAAGCAGCCTTTAATAAATCAGGTAACTTTCTTGATGATGTAATAGCAAGAGAAGAAGCTGGCGTAAGAAAAGGTGCAAGAGGAGTTTGGAACAGGATTAAAACTGGAGGTACAAAGATCTTTACTCGTAGAGTTTTTCAAGCAATTAATATTTTTATGCCTGTTGCATTAGTAGTTAATGCTGTAAGACTCAAAGCATGGTACAAAACAAAATTAAACTGGGGCAAAGGAGATGGTTTAGGAACTAATCCTTTAGATACAGTTGATACAGGCGGAGTAGTAGGATATCCGCACCCATCTGGTGATCCTGACAAAGTTTATGGAAGAACTGAATACGACCAAGACATGATGAATCTAAGAACAACTACAGTTAACGCGGCAGTTGCTTGGATGGCGGCACAAGGTGTAAACGCGATAGCAAGTGGAATATTTTGGTTATATGCACAACGCAAAGGTAACATTGTAGATAGGATGAAGAAAAAATCTGGTTTGATTGGAAAATCAGTGATTTTTGCAAAATGGGTAGCAAGTACACCTTTTAGAATAACTGCAAAGGTAGGTAAACTAGGAGCTGCTGGAGTTTCTGCAGGATTAGTATACTCAGCGTTCGATAGAACCTTTGCAGAAAAACTTGCTAACGCATTAGCTGATTTTATATTTAAATACGATGTATTTGCACAAAAATATTCAACTGCTGAAGATGTTACAGAGCATATGATAAAAGCCTTAGGCGGTGACGGATATGAACAGGCAATGGCCCAAATTGGTCTAGGAACAACAGGCGGTGACGCTTTAGCAAATCAAGATGGTGAGTTAGGTGGAGAAATTAATCCTTTAGATAATACTAGTCCAAATAGTAGTGGTAGCAGTAGCGGTGGTGCTAGAGACACATTTAATAAACTCACTAAGGATGATGATTTCTGGAACAACTAGATAAGCGGCATACCAGAGTCTTTAGCATTTTTGATATTTTCCATAACAATTTTATTCATTATTTCAAAATCTTCTAAATCAGTATCATGTAAAAGAGTGTGAGACTCTACGCCTCCACGCATATACCAACACAGCTGATAGACTTGGTGCTTTATTTCTTTGATCTCATTTTCCATCTCTTTGGCTAATTCCGAGAGATCAGAATCCTTTGTTCTAATTAGCCTTGAGCGAAAAAATTTGAGTAATCCAATTCAATGTTCAACTTTGATTGATGACCACAGTTAGCACAAGTGATGTCTGTTTCAGGAACAATAAACTGTTCATTATTACGCATAATAGCTTGTTCAATTTGTACAAAAAAATCTTTATCAGCATTTTCTATAAACTTAGCTATTTCAGTTAGATTAGTTTCTTCTTCGTTATCTACTTCAATTTTTGCAATAGAAGATATTACTGTATTTTTCCTTAATACAGCTAGAGCATCATAAACTTTTTGTGTTTCTTCTCCTCTAATATTTTCATCTTCAATATTTGGAATAGCTTGCATTAAAGAACGCTGTTGCTTAAAGTTTTGTTTGTTAATTTCATTTAACTCTTTAAAAGTTAAAGGGCGTAAATGAAACTTCATATTATCAACTACAATACTTTCTTCAAAGACTCCTTTTGCAAAATGTGATAACATATTCTGAATATCTATTTCATATGTATTTTCTGTACCACATTCTGTACAAACATTTTTTGCACTTATACTACCACCGTAACTAGCCATTCTAATTACACTTAAAATTGTATAGATATCTGTCATTGGAATTTCCCAAGGATTTTTTATACTTGGTATACAGCTTTTAATAATTTCTACTGTAGTATTTCCGCTGAGCAATGTATCAGGAGTTTTAGTTGCAATTTCGTTACTAGCTGTCATACTGAAAACTTCTAAATCTTCAGTTTTAGCCAAAGATCCTTGACTATACCACTTTCCTTTACTAGGTAGGTCAATAGACTGTTTTGGTTGTCGTTGATATTTGGTTAATGGTGACGACATGTTTTTTCCTTGATAAATATATTCATATAGTATATTTATGATCACAAAATCTCGGGAATTTAAGATATGGCAGAAGCAGATGACGCAAAAAAGGCATTAAAAGAAACTAGTAACTCCGCTCTTGGATTAGCTAAATCTCTTGCTTTAACCAAGCCAGGTCTTACGGATTTTGCTTCTAAAATTCCATTAGCAGGCAATGCATTAGGTGCTGTAGCTAAAGAACTTGAAAATCAAGTTAGCCAATATCAAGTTTTATCCAAATCAGGAGTAAATTTCAACGGCAATTTGTCAGCAATGATAAGTGCAAGTACAGCAGCTGGCCTAAGTATCAAGGAAATGACTGGTTTAGTAGCCAGTAACAGCGAATTACTAGCAGGATTTGGCGGTAGTGTAGAAAATGGAGCACAAGGATTCTTAAAGAATCTAAAAGTAATGAACCAAGCCAACAATCAATATGGCACACAACTTAGAAATATTGGCTTAACTCACGAAGAAATTGGTGAAGCTATGATGCAGACCCAGCGTATGGCTATGATGTCAGGTAGACTAAATGCCGCTACTGATGCAGAAATACAACAGCGTACAGCAGAATACGCAAAAGATTTAGACCTATTATCAAAACTAACAGGTAAAAGCAATGATGCATTAAAGAAAGAGCAAGCGGCTATGCAAAGGCAAGGTGACTTCAGAGCTAAGACTATGGGCATGGAGGCAGACATGCAAAAAGCTATGCTTAATGCAGCCAGTGAAGCAGATGCAAGTGGTATAGGTGACTTGTTTAAAGATATGATGATTAGAGGATTTCCTAGCGAAGACCAAGCACAGTTAGCAGGTATGTTTAGTAACTCTATGGGTGTTATGAGACAAATGAAAGCAGCCCAAGATGCAGGTAATACAGCAGAATATGAAAGATTAAAAGGAACACTTGCAGCCGCTGCAATTAAAGATAAGTCAGCTAATAAAGAACTTGCAATACTAGGCGGAACAAACGCAGCCACTGCCGCAGTCGCAGAATCATATGCAAAAACTTCTGAGGCAATGATAGGTGTTCAAGCAGCGTACGAGCGTGGAGAAATAAGTTATAGAGAGCTACAAGCAAAAATACAAGAAAGAAGAACGCGAGCTCTTAAAGAACAAGATGATGTAGGTGGAAATGTTGAAAAAGGTGGTGCAGGTCTTGACAAAGTAGGACAAGAAATGTTAGGCGCGGCATTGCGAGGCCAAGAAACAATGATTAGAGCTGCGGCTGAAACACAAGTTAAAGTAACTAGACCACTTTATGAAAAATACTTAGGTCCAATGTTTAAAGGACTATCTGACTCAGTATATGGTAAAGAAGGAAAATTAATAGACGATATTACTACAGACACAATGGCTGTGTTAAAAGCAGGAAAAGAATATGCAACTGGCGGCAACAAAAATATGTTGACAAAACAATCAACCCAGGCTGTAACTAACATAGATGCCAAAGCAGGAGATCCAACTACGACTGAAAAAGATGTTACCAGATTAGCTGAGTTGCGAGATACTATTACAGACTTAGGAACTAAATCAGATTTAACAAGAGATCAATTAATAAAACTTGTAAATGCTCTTAACGAAGCTAATAAAATTTCAGCTCCAGGATCAACACCAATTACAGTTCCACCAACTGACAGAGAGAAAAATCCTTTAGAAAAAGGTTATGGTCAAGATGGCAACATACCTGGATATAATAAAGGTACTCCAGGTATGGAACAAGCAATGAAAGGATTTACTTCTTTTGCTGGCTTAACACAAGATTTTGGTAAAGGCTCTTTAGCAATGTTGCATGGTAATGAATTGGTAATGACACAAGCACAAGCCAAACAATTAGACGAAGGCATAGCTATGATGAAAGCCAATATGCCAGAGATTGGCTCAACACAAGGGCTCAGAAACGCTACAGCATCTATACAAGGAGCGGTAAATACTTTGCGTAGTCCTGAAAGTCAGGCTAGTGCTGGTCCAGGCATTGAAGGAAGCATGCAGAAGCTACAAGACGCATTCCAGGCTATGGGTGAAGGTAATGTAGCCGCTATGAAAGCTGCCCTTGATCCAGAAATGTTCAAAGGCATGAAAGACGCAATGGAGAAAACAGCTTCTGGAATAGGAAGTCAATTGGTAGAACAAAAAAATATGACTAAGGTTACAAAAAATTTAGGAAATATGGGTAATGTGTTTAGTCGAGGAGGCTTAAACATATGAGTTGGAAAAAATATTTCACACCTATACAAACAGGTGATAACATGACAGGTAGCTATTCACCTTTTACAAATGGTGGAGGCGCTCAAGCAGGACCAGCGAGAACAAATTATAGTTCATACTTACCAGATGTATATGTAGGTAGTCCAAATCGTGTTGAACGATACGGACAATACAATACAATGGATAATGATTCAGAAGTAAATGCGGCTTTAGATATCTTAGCTGAATTTTGTTCTCAATCAAATAATGAAAATTCAACAAACTTTAAATTTATATTTAATAAAAGTGCAACTAACAGCGAAGTTAACATTTTAGGACAATATCTTAGACAGTGGAGTAATTTACAAAAGTTTAGTACTCGTATGTTTAGAATTATGAGAAATGTTTTTAAGTACGGAGATCAAATTTTTATAAGAGATCCAGAAACAAAAAAACTATTTCATATTGATCCAGCAAAACTAGTTAGGATTATTGTTAACGAATCTGAAGGCAAAACTCCAGAACAATATATTTTACGCGACATGAATCTTAATTTTAGAGACATGGTTGCAACTACACCACATATTACAAACGGAAATATTACAGGTGGCGGTAGCGGATATCAAAGCGGTGGCGTAAGAGGAATGGTAGGTAATGCTCCTCAACAAGCAGGTAGTAGATATCAACAAGGCGAAGGCGAAGTAGCTATAAACGCAGAACATATTGTACATTTAAGTTTAAGTGAAGGCTTAGACAATAATTTTCCTTTTGGTAACAGTTTATTAGAAGGTATATTTAAAGTATATAAACAAAAAGAATTACTTGAAGATGCTATTATAATTTATCGTGTGCAAAGAGCACCAGAACGCAGAGTATTTTATGTTGATGTAGGTAACATGCCAACACACCTTGCTATGCAGTTTGTAGAAAGAGTTAAAACAGAAATACATCAAAGAAGAATCCCAAGTGCAACAGGTGGAGGTAATAATGTTATTGATAGTAGTTACAATCCTTTATCAATAAACGAAGATTACTTTTTCCCACAAACCGCAGAAGGTAGAGGTTCTAAAGTTGAAACATTACCAGGCGGAACTAATCTAGGAGAGATTGACGATCTCAGATATTTTACTAACAAACTAGTACGTGGTTTACGTATACCTAGTAGTTACTTACCTACTGGGGCAGATGATGCAACTAGTTCATATAATGATGGAAGAGTTGGCACAGCGTATATTCAGGAATTAAGATTTAACAAATATTGTGAAAGGTTACAAGGCCTTGTAACACAAGCATTTGATAATGAATTTAAAAGATTTTTATTAGAAAAAGGTGTAAACATTGATACTTCAATGTTTGACTTAAAATTCCAGCCACCACAAAACTTTGCAAGTTATAGACAAGCAGAACTTGATAATGCTAGAGTACCAACATTTACACAAATGAGTGCAATACCTTATTTGTCAAATAGGTTTGCATTAGAAAGATTTTTAGGATTTAGTAAAGAAGAAATTGCAGAAAACGAAAGACTATGGAGAGAAGAAAACGACGAAAACTTAACACCACCACCAGGTGATGCTTCAGGTGAAATGAGAAGTGTAGGAATTAGTTCGGCAGGCATTAGTGCTGATATTGATGGAGCAGAAGATATTCTTGATGATACACCATCGCCAGAAGATGGCGGAGCAGGAGCACCACCAGAAACAGTAACAGGAGATACACCAGGCGGCACACCTCCACCGGGAACAGACCAAACGGTATAAATACTAGCATGATACTACGTGAATTATTTTATTTTGATAAAGATACACTTGATACTGTTCAAGATGATTCGTATGAACCAAAGTACGATCAGTCTATAGTAGATGCTGACGATACTAGAAAAACAAAACTTACTTTATCACAAATTAACAGAGCAAGAAAAGGTTCTGAAACACATCAAAAAGAAAAAAGTAAAGAGCTAGATATCACTAGACAAATGTACGGTCTTGCAGCTCAGGCGGCAGCTGGCGGTGTCTAAGCTAGATGACCAAACCCAACAAAGCTGATTACACAAAAGATCAATGGCGTAAACTCAAAGAAAAGATTAAATTAGAAAAAGCGGCAAAACGTGCGGCAAAAGCTAATAAAATTCCTCCTCGCCCTCCAATAAAAAATTTAGACAACAATATAACATCATTTGTTTTAGGTAACGGGTTAAGCAGAACTCCTATAGATCTAAATGCTATTAAAGAATACGGTAAAGTATACGGATGTAATGCGTTATATAGAGAATACGATCCTGATTACTTGATTGCTGTTGATGTAAAAATGGTTTTAGAACTAAACAAAAACAAATATCAATATCGTAACGATCAAGTATGGACAAATCCTAACAAAGCATATAATAGTATGTCAAATTTTAAATTTTTTCAACCTAGCAAAGGTTGGAGTTCAGGACCAACTGCTTTATGGCTAGCAAGCCAACATGGACCTAAACAAATTTTTATACTAGGGTTTGATTATACAGGAAAAGACGGCGGTAGTCACTTTAATAACATATATGCAGATACAGATAACTATAAAAAATCTATAGACGGTGCTACTTATCATGGTAATTGGCTTAAACAAACAGCAACTACTATCAAAGAACACCCACGTATCAACTATACGAGAGTTATAGCTAAAGATAATTATTGTCCAGAAGAGCTAAATATTTTGAGCAATTATAGTACAATGGATATTGAACATTTTTTAAGAATTTTCTCAATATAGCAGAAAAATCTTAAAAAACTCCGTTTTGAGCCTATTTTCGGGCATATTTTCTTATAAATAGTAAATACAAATGACAGCCTTACCGTATATGGTAAACAAATTATATTTATAGGAGAATAAAATGGCAGATTCAAAACAATTCGAAGAAATGCTCGAGAAACTTGTTAATGAAGACAAGGCCGGAGCAGAAGAACTTTTCCACAATATTGTGGTTCAGAAATCCAGAGAAATTTACGAAAATCTATTAGAAGACGATCTAGAAGACGAGTCAGTTGATGAAGCATCTGATGAGGAAGTAGATGAAGCATCTGATGAGGAAGTAGATGAAGCGTCTAAAGATGAAGAAGTAGACGAAGCTACTGACGAAGAAGTAGATGAAGCTTCTAAAGATGAAGAAGTTGAAGAAGATTTCAACTTAGACGAATTTGAAGTTGAAGGCGAAGACGATGCTGGCATGGATGCAGGCGATCCTGCAGACGACATGATGGCTGATATCGCTGACATGGGCGACGAAGAAGGCGAAGGCGACGACGAGCCAGAAGGTGACGTTGAAGAAAGAGTCGGCGACTTAGAAGACGCTCTAGACGAACTTAAAGCAGAATTTGAAGATATGATGGCAGGCGACGAAGGCGGAGATGACGAAGCTGAAGACGAAATGCCAGCTGATGACGCTGAAATGGACGCAGATGATGAAGAAGGCGATGACGAAGAAATGCCAGAAGCATCAGATGAAGAAGTTGATGAAACATCAGATGACGAGGTTGAGGAAGGTTCTAAAGAAGAACTATCTCCAACAGAGCAGATGCGTGAATATGTTGAAAAAGTAACACCTAAAATGGGCGACAACGGTGCAAACACTAAGTCTCCAGTAGCAAGTGCGAACGACATGGGCGGAGATGCTTCTAACTTAGCACAAGGCGCAGACGAAAAAGGCATGACACCAGCAAGTCCAAAAGACATTGCAAGCGGTAACGTAAATGTACCAGGTGGAAAAGCTTCTAAGTCAATGAAAGCTAATGCTAAAGGCCATGGCGCAGAGAAAAAAGGCGCAGGCGACACAGCTGCTAATAAAAAAAGTACTATTGGTAGCTAATTAATATAAGGGAACTTGGATGCAAAATTTATCTGAGACACTGACATTCGACCAAGCAAAAATAGTCGTTGAGTCTGCCAATGAAGGAAAAGACTTGTATATGAAAGGTATTTGTATACAAGGAGGAGTACGCAATGCTAATCAGCGTGTGTATCCTGTATCAGAAATTGGTAGGGCTGTCAAAACTCTCAACGATCAATGCTCAGGAGGATATAGTGTTCTCGGCGAAGTCGATCATCCAGAGG
>Ga0209359_10000487_pt1 | contig 10011 bp, 12 predicted proteins | sample MarorgKNORR_S2LV_FD_188224 | JGI IMG/M metagenome (GOLD analysis project Ga0209359, IMG submission 188224) | Marine microbial communities from the Southern Atlantic Ocean, analyzing organic carbon cycling - Surface_A/KNORR_S2/LV (SPAdes) (version 2) | ecosystem: Environmental > Aquatic > Marine... | reverse complement strand
ATTGAGAAATTTTGCTACTTGCTTTAACAGGTACAATTTTGTCTCCAGAACCGTGCAGGACCAATGTGGGTATTTTTAAATTTTGTATATTTTCATTTACAAATTTTTGTTCATTATTTATTTCACTTCCAAACTTAAAGGTAAGACTTCTAAAGACCAGTGGATCATTAAAATAGTTTTCAACAGTTTCTATATCGGTAGATAAATTTTTCTTAGTTACAGGTGAAGGTGCTCGTAATTTTGGGAAAATCTTTGAAAGCCCTCCTGACATATTTTTAATAAATTTTGGGTAATAATCATCAAAGTGAGGTGCGGAGAGAATTAGATAGTCAGGCTTTATCCTATTTCTCAAAATTGCTGAAACTGATACTAACGATCCATAGGAGTGGGCAAAAATAATTTTTTTATCTTTTTTTTCTAGTTCATTAAAAGCACTTGAAATTGCAGTCAAGTTCTCTTCCCATGACTCAATATGCCCTTTTTCATTAAGTTCTCCATGTCCAGGCAAATTAAATGAAAAAGCCTCAATGCCTAGTTTTTCTAACCATGCAACATTATCTTTGTGACGCCCTTTGTGTTCAAATAATCCATGTAGTACTAATGCTCCAAAATTAGACACAAGCTCTCCTTTTTTTTATTAAATTAATAATAATGAATATAGACTTCATAAAAGTACCATTTTTAAATAATCCTTCTATGCAAAATTATGATGGACCATTGTTCAACCACAATCCTGATAAAAAATATTTAGTTAAAAAAAAGGAAGAATTAGAAAAATATGGAAGTGATTTATTCGGACAAACAAAACAATTTCAAAATTCCAACTTAAACAGCAAAGTTAATCAACTCCTAGGGCTAAATAAAAATGAGTCTTTTTTAAACACAGCAATGGAAATTGAAGAAGATTTGGCAATAATGTATAAGGGAAATCTTGAAGCTATATGTTTTTGCTTTCCTAGCGGATGGATCCCAAGTAATGAATTAAAATCAAATTTTTCTAAATTACATATGCCTGTTGCAGATAATGATCAGTTAATAAAATCAAGTAAAAAACTTACAGAACATATGACTAAAAAAACTATTCGAAGATGGGTATGGAATATAACCACTATTTCAAATTTAAGCAATCACCCAAACGAAAATCGACCTGAGATTATTGATTTTGAAAGTCTATATTTCAGACTTGAAACACAAATATCAGTTCCTTTAGATAATAAATCAAGTTTATTTCTTGTAAAAGTAGAAGTATTTCCACTAAAGGAAGTGTGGGATGAAATAATTCTTGAAAGTATTAATTCAATGAGTGAAAATATTTTACATTATAAAAAATTAATTGAAATAAAGAAATTTTTAAATAGCTGATTTTTTTTCTTTTACAATTAAATACAAGATTAAACCAGTAAGTATCGTTGTTAATGAATTGGTTGTCATCAAAGGTATGTCGTTTAAATAACTTCCATATAGAAACCACGATAAAGAACCAAAGAAAAGAAATAAGTATGTCAGCATAGACAAACCCTCAACATTTCTTGTTTTTAAAGTTTTTATTGCTTGAGGCAAGAAAGAAACAGTTGTAAAAAAAACAGCAAAATATCCAAATATAACAAAACTCATTACTAACTAAATTTTATACCCTACAAGAATTATGAACTAAACAAATCATTAATTACCAAACTTACGTACTCTGCAAAGACTGACTTCGCATCATTCCAAGATATCTCGTAAATTAATTCAAAAGCTTCCTCAAAGTCTTTACCAGAAGCCATTACTGCATACATGTGCATAGCTGAATCAGCACCGGCCATTGCATTCATAGCTTCTACAGTTAAGAATCCGATAGAGTATCCTAGTACATAATCAGGATTCCTTATACACACACCAGGAATGCTGTTGTTGTAGTAATTTAAAATTGTAGACGGTGAGTATTCATTATAAGGCGCTTTTATATGCCTACCAGTTACTTGCGATGATCTTATATCTAAGTATTCTTCATATGTTCCTACTCCAAGTGATAAACCAGCTGCATGAGCAATCCCTTCATTCAACCAGCATGGAGAAGCATCATTAGCACTTTGTTGTGGATTTCTTGCATTTCCAATCCATTGAGCAGCAACAACTGAATGAGTTACTTCATGAATATGAAGAGGTCCATATCTATATGCATCTATTGAATCTGCGTTATTGATACCAAATGTACCTACACCAAAATGTGGAGGTCTTTGATATATTCCTGAGTTAGCTCCACTGCAGACTCCATCGCGACATGGCGCTCTAGCCATATCACCTTCAAATCCTGAACTATTCAATTCATTAATTGCCCAGTCAAGATCTCCATAGTTGTAGAAAAATCCATAATATTTTTCTGGCAGAGAAAAGTTTTGCCAGAAACTTATACCCTTCTGTATATATTGTTCGTTATCTAAAAAATATAGATCAGTTGAGGGACCAGTATTTAAAATTATTTCAAAAGTTTTATTTTCAAATTTTATATTTTCATTAGATATTCTCTGATAATCATTCCACGCAAATTGTGGCACATTATTAATATATGTGCTTAATTCTCCAATACTTACATACTCACAATCGTCACATTTATTTTTTACAATTGTCGTAGTGGTTGTATCTTGAACTGTAGTCGTGGTTGTATCTTGAACTGTAGTCGTGGTTGTATCTTGAACAGTGGTAGTTGTATCTATATTGTTTGAACTTGATGCCACCTCATTATTGCCATCCTGAGATCCTCCACATGTAAAAAATAAAAGAAAACTTATTATTAAATATTTTTTCATATTTTAATCTTACAGAAGGTTTTTTAAAATTGGTGGGCCTAGTTAGATTTGAACTAACGACCTCATCCTTATCAGGGATGCGCTCTAACCAGGCTGAGCTATAGGCCCATATGTCTAATTAACATTAGTCTATCAATAGAAATATTTAATTTTTTTTTTCATTTACTGTAATATTCTGTGCATAATATTAATGCGAGGGGATGTAGCTCAGCTGGAAGAGCACCTGCTTTGCAAGCAGGGGGTCGTGGGTTCAAGTCCCATCATCTCCACAACAAGCTAACCTAAATATATGGATAAAAAAGATTTAGAAAATTTGTCTGTAAGCGAGTTAAAAAAGCTTAAAGAATCAATTAATGACGAAATAGAAAACAAGCGCGCTCGTCAGTCACTTTCTAATGCAAATAGGAAGGGATTAGCTTTAGTTTGGGTAGCTATTGGAATAGCAATTACTTTATTTAGGCTTTTTGCTTCGTGATGGAGTATCTAATAGCCTTATTCATAGGTATAGTCATATTTAGATTCTTAAGAAACTCAATATCATCATTAGCAAGCATACCTCCTGAACTTGATACGGACGATGTAGTAGATATATCACAATCTTTTATTTGTAATAAATGTGGTACAGAGTTAACCATTAACAGACAATCAGTAGTTGCTAATGAGCCTCCAAAACATTGTAAAGATCCGATGGAGCCTTTAGATTAAACCTTAGTTATAGTTTGTGGTCATTAAGAAGCCAACGCCAATAAGTCCTAGGCCGCTCCACAAATACCATCTAGAAACAGAACCTGGGAGTAAAGTTAAATAATTAAGAACGATCAGTAATACACCAATAATCATCAAAGCAGACATTAAAACTGTGTACCATCGTGGTGAAGGTGCATCACTTGTCGCCATTTGGCTAGAAATTTTTTTGGACTGAGTAGGCCTATTATTTTGTTTTCTTTTTTTTGAAACTGGCATTATTTACAAAATAGTATTATTTTGAATTTATTTCAATAATATTATTTTTCTTAATAATTAGTAAATTATCTTTTTGCAATCCATGGAGTGCCTTATTTAGTTTCTCTTCTTCTTCACCAAGTTTATTGGTAAGTTCTTCTTTACTAATTTGGTCTTCATTAAGTAAAAGCTTTAAAACTTTACCCCTTATTTCTCTGTTCGACCCTTCAAATTTTTGATACGACTTTTTTATTTTTGAAAAATATTTACTACATTCGGTTTCTAATGGGCAGATATCACATGACGGACTTAGACTCGTGCAAACCATACTTCCAAAATCCATAAATGCTTGATTTAAGTCTTTCGAATTAACTTTTTTAAGTAAGGACTGAGAATATCTTTTTAAATAATCCTTTGCATCATCAACTCCAAAATATCGAGTAATTATTCGCTCCAAATTAGTATCAATAGCTAAAACACTATCTCCATAAGCAAACGAAAGAATTGCATTTTTAGTATAAGGGCCTACTCCTGGAAGTATTTCAAAGTTTGGATTTATGCTATCAAAACTAGATTCTGATAACATTTTAGATGACTCATAAAGCCTTTTTGCTCTGTTGTTATAGCCCAATCCAGACCACAATTCTAAAACTTTTTTAAGTGAGGATCTAGCCATCGACTCTGGAGTAGGAAACTCTTTTATAAATTTTTTATAATAATCATCTGCTCTATTGATTTGAGTTTGTTGAGATATTATTTCAATTAAGAATATCTTCCATGGATCATTTGTATTTCTCCAACTGAAGGTTCTTTTATTATTTCTGTACCAAGAAAACAGATGTTGCTTTAGTTTTCTTGTCTTAATCTCCAAAAGTTAACTCTACAACTTCACCAGGTTCTATAAATTCACCTTTTCTTGGTATTTGTTTTCTAACTGTTTTAGTTGTGTCTCCACTTACTGTTACAACAAGATTAAGCTCTTCAAGTACAGAAAGAGCTTCTTCATAGCTCATCCCATCTACTTCCGGAACTTCTATTCTTATACCAAGTGAGACAACAACTTGAATTAATTGTTCCGGAGTTACAATTTCTCCAGCTTCAGGTAAGGTTCCTGACACTAGCCCAATTTCAATATCTTCTGAATACTCTTCTATTAATTCATATTCAAAACCTAAAGTTTCTAAAATTTGAATGGCATCTTCTGGAGACTTTCTAGAAAGATCACTTATCTCAATAAGGCTTGGGCCCTTTGAGATGACTAAGTCTACATTCGAACCAGGACTCATTTTTGTACCAGCTACAGGGTTTTGAGAGATTACAAAACCTCTTGGTATAATATCATCATTAACTTCGAGTAATTGACCTATGCTAAAACCACTTTCTTCAACAACATACAGTGCTCTTTCTGTTTCTATATCTAAAACATAAGGAATAGGAAATGCTTCAGGTCCTACAGACACAATTATTGTTACTAACGAATCTGGATTAATAATGGTGTTAGATGATGGCTGGGTTCGAATTACAGAACCAGCAGGTACTGAAGCATCTGCTGAGTTTTCAATTCCCACTTTAAAACCAAGTGCTTGAAGATCTTCTAGTGCTTGTGCTTGCATGCTTCCTGTTAGGTCTGGAATCTCAATCAAAGATGGCGCACCACCGTCAACTGGAAGTCCATCAAATACTTGAGTCAAAGTCCAGATTGTGCCAAATACAATACCCATTGATAAAAGAAGAGCTGGTAGTGTAAATCTCAATTTAATTTTTGGGTTAGTAAGGTCTACTAAGTTTTCTCTAGTTTCCTCAGACTGTAATGTTTTTCTTTGTTGAAGAAGAGTAGCTCTTAAATCTTCTGCAGACTTAAATCTGTCATAAGTTGCCTTTTCAAGAAGTTTCATGATTGCACTTTCGACACCTTTTGGCAAATCCCTTCTATAGTTTGATGGTTTTTCAGGCTTTTCAGTCAAGTGTTTTGTTGCAGTTGAGATTGGAGTGTCTCCTGTGAAAGGAGCTTTTCCTGTTATAAGTTCATACAGAACTGTTCCTAAAGAATACAAGTCAGACTCTATAGAAACAGCTTTACCTTGAGCTTGTTCAGGAGATATATAGCTTGCTGTACCTAAAATTGAACCAGTTTTTGTAATATCACTTTCTTCATTTTGCAATGAAACAATACCAAAGTCTGTAACTTTTACTTTCCCATCAGGCGTTATCATAATATTTCCAGGCTTGATATCTCTATGCACCAACCCTTTCTGATGTGCGGCATGAAGCCCATTGGCTACTTGTGCTCCAATGAACAAGATATCACTTAAGCTAATGGTTCTATTTTTTGCAATAATTGAAGTTAGTGTGTTCCCTTCTATATATTCCATAACAAAATATGGTTCATCTTCAATTCCCCAATCAAAAATTTGAACAATATTAGGATGATTTAAATTTGCTGCGGTTGTTGCCTCTCTTTTAAATCGTTCAACAAATGTTTCTTGATTTACATAGTTTGGCTTCAGTGTCTTAATCGCAACAAGCCTTTCAAGCTGAGTATCACGAGCTTTGTAAACAAAAGCCATTCCACCCTCGCCTAAAATCTCGAGAATTTCATATCTTTCTTTTACAATCTGTCCAATTTTCATAATTAAATTATATTTATAATAATCGCAGACACATTATCTTTAGGTTCTTGAAGTAAAACCTCACTAACTAACGTATCTGCACTAATACCTTCTTGTAGTTTTTTCTTAATATACTCTTCACCTATTTCGTTGTAAAGGCCATCAGTACATAGCAAAATTACATCTCCTTTATTTAATTGAAGATCTTTAGTTTGTATATCTAGTCTTTTTTTAGTTCCTAAAGCTTGAAGTAATACATTCTGGAACCCAGGAACATTTTCATCTTCAGTAAGCATTATTAACTGTCTTTTTGAAAGTACATAACATCTTGAATCTCCAACATGAGCAACCTGCAAAACTCCATTATCATCAATTTTTATTGCTGTCATAGTTGTTCCCATTCCATCTGAATCAGAATTACTATCTTGATATTCGTAAATTTGTTTATTTGCTATTTCTACATAAGTTTTTAAATCTTTGTGGTCTTCTTTCATTACTAGTGATGCTATGTTGCTTGCTACCTCACCTTTTTTATGACCACCCATACCATCAAACACACCTGCTCTAAAAGGAACTAAACTACTTCCAGAAATTTCTGGATATACAGAATCTTCATTTTTTTTTCTAATTGGTCCACATTCACTTTTTACAGACCAAACAACTTTTAATTTACTCACTTATCAATAATCTTAGTTGTGAAATGTATTTGTTTTCTTACACTCAATAAAGAAGTAGAATGTCTTTCGAGAAGTAATTTTGTTAAAAAGTTGGTAATTAATGAGAAATGGCATAAAGTATTTTTTGTTAATTGTTGTAGTTTCAATTATTTCTACCGCAGCATTTCAATATTATCAAAATTTTACTTCAGCTAGAGCATATAATAATTTTTTAGATAGCTCTGGCTTAATATCTGCTCTCCATTATGAAGCTTCAGATGAATTTAAAAATGTTCTAGATTTTTCTGAAATTAGTAGGGAAGAGTTTGAAAATAAATTAAATAAAATAGTTTCAAATTCTAAAGAAGCTTATGAAATTATAAACAATACTGAATCATCACTGACGCTTAAAGAAAAGGAACTGCTGTCCCTCGCCACCTCTTATTGGTTACAAGGTCTTGAACTATTTGAGGTTTCAATTATTACTTTAATTGATAATCCAAATTCAGAAAAAATACAGCAATCAATTGCTCAGAGTATTTCAGACTTGTCTATTGGCGACAGATCATACTCTGAATTTTTGTTTTTAATTAAACAGAACGCAACAATGGAAGGAATATTTTTACCTGTACTTTACGATATCGAATATGTTGGACTTGAGGATAATTCTTTTAGGTTTGCTGACTTGTTAGTTGAGAAAGCAAAATCAAGTACTGGAGGTTTATTCTTAGTGAGAAACTTGGCTATTTCTGGAGCAGAGTTTAAACCAGCTCCTATTGCAATTACAGAGGAGGAATATTCTGTATTGTTAAATGATAAAACAGAGTTACAAATTGTGTTAACCAACGAAGGAAATGTTGCAGCATATGATGTAGTTATTTTAATATTAGTTACTGATGAATACGGTGAAACAATTTATGAAGAACAGTCTAAGATAAATTCAATCGGACCTCAAGAGAGTAGAATATTTTATAGTGATGCAATTAATATAGAACCAGGTGTTTTACATGAGTGGTTTATAAAATTAGAAGAAGTAGAAAAAGAGGAAAACTTAAATGATAACTTATTTAGTGTATTTGGGTTTATTCCTCCTGAAGGATAGTAAATGCTAGATCCAGGATTATTAAAAGACAACTTAGAAGCCCTTAAAATAAATATTTCAAGAAGAAACTTAGATGTAGATATTGACTTTTTAATAAATCTAAATGATGAAAGAAAAAAACTTAGGTTTGAGGCTGAGCAAAAACGTGCCGAACAAAAAGAGATTGGTAAAGCAATTGCAACAGCTGATGAAGAAAGTAAAGAAGCTTTATTAAGCAAGGCATCAGATTTAAGTAATGTAGTTAAATCCTTATTTGAGAAAGTTGACCAAAAGGATGAAGAGTTTTTTAATCAATGGGTTAAAATTCCAAACATTATTTCAGAAACTTCTCCAGACGGAAAATCAGACGTAGATAATTCAGAAATAAAAAAAATTGGAAATATTAAGGAAATAAAAAATCCAAGAGATCATTTAGAAATTGCATCAAAACTTAATCTCATTGATGTGGAAAAGGCTTCTGAGGTATCAGGTTCAAGATTTGCTTATTTATTTGGGGATTTAGTCAAGATTGAATTCAATCTTGTTTCTTGGGCTTTGAATAAGTTATCCGATAAAGGCTTTACCCCAACAGTCCCACCTGTATTGGTACGAGAAAATGCCCTATTTGGAACAGGGTTCTTTCCAGATGATGCCGAACAGGTATACGAAATTCCTAATGATGATCTGTTCCTTGTTGGCACTTCTGAAGTACCTTTGGCTGCATTGCATTCAAACGAGATATTAAATATTGAAGAATTACCACTCAGATATGCAGGTTTCTCTACATGTTTTAGGAGGGAAGCTGGTACATACGGAAAAGATACAACAGGTATCTTTAGAGTTCATCAGTTTGATAAAGTTGAGATGTTCTCTTTTTGCGATCCTACAAAATCTGAAGAAGAGCATGAGTTTATTCTTTCTGTTGAAGAAGAATTATTGCAGGCATTAGAAATTCCCTACAGAGTAGTAGATGTATGTGCTGGAGACTTGGGCGCATCTGCTGCAAAGAAGTTTGATATTGAAGCATGGATTCCGAGTCAAAATACATTTAGAGAAGTTACGTCTTGTTCAAACACAACAGACTATCAAGCAAGAAGGCTAAACATAAGAGCAAAGTCAGAAGGGGAAACTAGTATATTACATACTCTAAATGGAACAGCTATTGCTGTTGGAAGAATTTTAATTGCTTTAATTGAAAATAATCAAACTGAAGATGGAAAAGTTGAGTTCTCCGATAAAGTTGCTGAGATTATTGGAGTTAAAAAACTAGGCTAATAACAAACTGGCAATCATGCTTATGCCGAGCACAACGTACGTTGCACGAGCAACTATTTTATTTTTTTCTAAACTATTTTGAAGTTGTTCTCCAAGTATTAACCATATTCCTACACAAAAAGGTAGAACTAAGAAATATATCAAAGCGCCTTGGTTATTTGTAATATTAAATGCAGTAAGTCCTGATACAGCCATGACAACCCCCTTTGGGTTTATCCACTGAAAAAGACATGCTTGTACGAAAGTAAAAGGTTTATCTACTGAAGAACTTTCTTTATTTATGTCCAATGAAGTTGTGGCGATTCTATAGGCAATATACGTAATAACTGCGTAACCAACATACTGGAGGTAATCAAAAATTTGAGCAGGTATATATGAAAGTAAAAACCCACCAACAAAAAATAAGAAAGTAAATCCCAACCAGATACCAAGAAAATGGGGTATTGACGCCTTTCTACCGAACTTTATTCCAGAGGCCATAAGCATGGAATTGTTTGGCCCCGGTGTGATTGCAGTTACAAATGCAAAAATGAAAAACTCAAACATTTGGTTATATTAACATCAACACTTGAGATAATTAAATAAGATGAAATATAAATCAGACGAAGACAAGATGAGGGTGGCTCTTGGGGAAGCAAGAAAAGCGTATGATATTGATG
>Ga0209359_10000486_pt1 | contig 10021 bp, 6 predicted proteins | sample MarorgKNORR_S2LV_FD_188224 | JGI IMG/M metagenome (GOLD analysis project Ga0209359, IMG submission 188224) | Marine microbial communities from the Southern Atlantic Ocean, analyzing organic carbon cycling - Surface_A/KNORR_S2/LV (SPAdes) (version 2) | ecosystem: Environmental > Aquatic > Marine... | reverse complement strand
TGGCAACTCTTCATAGAAGTCATCTATAGACGGCAATTTTTCCGACATGGTATGAGTAAAATATTACTTCGGGATTCCTCTCCCTGATTTATTTATCTTCTTTTTTAGTCTGGGATTTTAATAGTTTAGATAACTCAGACGTTGACCCTACAAACAATGCATTATTAACTGTAGATGGGCCTTTTGTTTTCTCTTCCTCATTAACTTCTTTTAGTTTCTTTTGAAGATCCATCAACTTATCAGTTGCATCGGCAACGTTCTTTATTAATTGACCTGCAACTTCATATGCTCTTGGCATTTCACTTTCTTGAGCAAGTTCAAGAATACCATTGATTGCTTCCTGACCTTTTTCTATAATACTGTAAAGATTTCCACGAGTATACTCATAGTCTTTACTGATATGATCAGTGTTTGGTTTTTCTTTTTTCTGTACTTTTTCAATATCTGCAGGAACAATACTTGTTTCTACATTGAAAGCATCATCTAGTCCGTCGGTTTTCATGAGTAAGATCCATCAAATCCAAAGTCATCACCCAACTCAATAATATTACTATCTTCTCTTCCAGTGTAATCAATACCTTTGACTCCAGTTCCTCTAACATGTGCTTTTGCAATTGTACTATCTTCACCTCTTGATACTGTCAGTTTATTGCCAGTAATCTTAGTAACTTTCATCTCTTCACCATCAACATCAATAAACTTATTAACTGTAATTGCAGTTCCGTCAGCAACGTTGATTGTTTTCTGAGATGCATCTATGTCTTCGCTTATTGTGGTTACAACATCATCAGTGTAATCTTTAAGTGCTCTAGGTTGAACAGCAAATGTAACATCTCTCTGTGTGCTTTGTGAACCACCAGCAAGATAACGAACAGATGCAGTCTTGATGATATCTTTGGATGCAGATGTAACAGGGCCAAATAGATATGTCTTTGCAGTAAATCTTAGAGTATAAAGTAAAACTCTTCTAGATGTAAAGTCTCCTTCATACTGATCATCCATTGTAATATTTTCTAATACAACTGGAACATCTTTCTTCTCATTTATCAAACTAACAAGATTGATTGTTAAATTGTATTGTGGTTGGAAATAAGGTAATATCTGTTCTACTACTTGTAAAGCATCGTCATTCAATTTACACATAATTGAAAGTTCAAACTGCATATTATATGGAACTGGCATGAATACCTTTTTAATATCTGTTCCATCATCTGGATTTTTAACTGCTATTGTTTGAGTTGTAGTTACCTTTCTAGATGAGTCATATGTAAGTCCAGTAAACTCAAATGACATTCTAGGTAAACTAATCTGAGTTGCTTGACTTAAGTTTGGTGCTTGTTCTAATCTTGCTAAAAATTTCTGTGTTGGGCCATATGCTAAAGGAACTTTTACAACAGATCCATCCTGTTTTATAGTAATACCATTAAACAGAGTTCCAAAACCTATGATGGTCTTTCTTAAAATTTCGTTGTAAAAATACTCAAACATTGCTATAACCTCTTATATTATATTTATGGTGTGCCAAATGGGTTGTTTTCTGAGAAGTCTAAAATAGCATCTGCCTGTAATTCAAACTCATCATTTTCACCAAATCCATCATCAAAATTAGTTAGATCAATCAATCTAATTAAGTGTGATGCACCTGAAGAAGATCCTGTAATTGTCTCCCCAGTTCTGAATGTTCCTGTGATATTATATATCTCTAATTCATTTGTAATAGCATCCCAAGTTCTAATTCTTGCTGTAGCACCACTTGTTCCACCTGTAATAGTTTCATTAAATGAGTAGTTTCCTGAACCAGAACTACCAGGTGATGCGATAGAAATAGTAGGTGTTACCGTGTAGCCTACACCAGCATTCCTGATGTGTATAGCAGAGATTGTTCCAGCAGCACTAACAATTGCAGTCGCAGCAGCAGAAACAGTTGATAATCCTGTAAATGTAATTGTTGGTGATGTTGTATATCCTGAACCACCTGAAGTGATTGTAACAATACCAACTACACCATTCTCTATCTTAGAAGTTGCAGCAACACCAGTTCCATTCCCAATTACTTGTATTGTGGGATTAGATGTATATCCAAAGCCTGGATTTACTAAGTCAATATTTTGAACAACAGATTTTTTACTGTCACTAATATTACCTTCAATAGCAATTCCACTCAATAACTTAGATGTAGCAATACCAGTCAATCCTCCTGATGGTGCAGACGATATTGCAACTCTAGGTGCAAATGTATATCCCTTACCTCTATTTGTAAGACTGATAAATTGAATACCACCATTAATGATACCTATAGATGCAGTTGCCTGTGAAGCAGTTCCTACAAGAGTTAGTTTCTGTGTTCCACCAGAACCAATAAGAATTTCCTCCCCATCTGCTCCTTCAATACCACCTAAAGTATCATCAATTTCATCAACACCAGTATCAATAACTTCATCCTCATAACGGAATAGTTCACAAGTTAACTTATAAACATAATTATCTCTTAGCATGTAGAATGGTTTTTCATGCTCAACATATTTTATTTCAAACAAACGATCACCTAGTGGAAAATAAACTAAGTCACCCTCTTTTGGCCTTGTAGAGAGTTTTACATTAGATTCATTTTTCATTAGGGGAGATATGTAAGTCTCAAACCTTTCTTTTGATATTATAAGTGTTACTTCATTAGTTGCTTGAATACCAAACTTTGATAATGTTGAAGGCATCTCATCATAGCCATCAAAGTTGTCAATATATGCTTCTATTGGATATGCATCATCAAATTTAGATGCAGTTACTTCTTCTAATATTGTTTTTTCGCTAACATACTTTCTTGGCATATAGTGTATTTCTACACCATACATCTTCAATTGCTCGTTAATCAAAGACTGAACGAGACTTTGTTCACCAGAGGAGCCTTGTTGAAAAAAAGGATTTAGTGCCATTATATTAACCTATCATATCTAATGGTGGTAGTTCATAAGTGTTAGACATTTGTTCTCTGATGATTGTTAAATCATTCATTGCATCATCATAGATCTGTCTACCATTTAGCTCGACTCCACCAGGTAATTTAACTCCTTGGAATTTAATTAAGTTTTGACCCCACTGCTTCTTAAGAAGAGCAGTAAAGTATCTCTTTAAAAATGAATCATTAAAGACTTTCGCATAGTCATTTGGATTTAATGTTCTAAAACAGTCAATTACAAGAAACTCATCTGCACTAATACTAGACCAATCAATATCTAGATATAATCTATCCTGCCTTTTATTAAATCTAATCTGTTTCTGTGTAGTTAATAAAAAATTAATATCCTCAAGATATGTTTTTGTCATTGCATATGTCAATAACTCAGTTGATCCATAGAAATATACATCATTCAAGAACAACTGATACTTAAGACTGAACATACCACTTGCCATTCTATTTGATCCATCAAAATGAAAGACTTTTGTAATACCAATAATATCATCTGGAACTTGTAAAAAATTTGAATTCTCAGTAAAACTAAATGATGTGGTTCCACCATCAATCGTGGCACTAGCAGTAGATGTTGTAATTCCTATATTATCTGTTTGACCATCTCTTGATCTTCCTCTTGTTATATCAGCTTCTGTAATTTTATATTTTAAAAATGTTGGATATACACCATCAAAATGTCTCTCTTGAAAATATTGAATAGCATCATCCAATAGATCCTCAACTTGCTCATCTGCAACGTTGATTTCTAATACTGGTGCACCTAACTGTCTTTTAGCATAGGTGATTAATTCTGATCTGGTGGATGGTTGGGCCATTTATACTATACCTCTATCCATATTTATAGTGCGGAGATTGACGATATGCCAGGTTGAACAAGAATGTTACCATCAACTAATCTGTAAAAAGTATTTCCAGAACTAACAATAACATCATACACATATCTACCCTCTTCTATAAGTTTAGTTTGTGTTCCACCAAGTGATATGCGAATCTTACCATCAGCAGCACTTGTAAACCCAACAGCAAAAGTTGCTGCAGGAAAAGCAGTTGATCCTATAGAAACACTCTTAGTCATCTGAGATGAACCAGAATATCCTTCAAGATTAAACGCTGTATTTGATGTTCCTACAACCTCAAAGTTACCTTCAAAATTAGCACCACCAAGCATGGCAAAATTTGCTGCATAAGCAGCACCTGCTTCTGGATCAAAAGTAATTTTTTTAGTTGCCATTTACTAACTCCTTTAGTAAAGATTTTATCTCACTTAGTTCACTTTTTAAATTGGCAAGATCTTCTTCAACGTTTAAAGATTTTTCTTTTTCTTGTTTGCGTTGTTCACGACGATTTATATATTGTTGATATGCACTTGCGTTAGTGTTAATTATTTGATCTGTATTTGGATCTCTAACTAAATCACTATTACCTTCAACTGGGATGAAATTTGACATTATGCTAAAGTAATCACCCTCAAATCAGAAACTCTAGGAACATAAGTTTGATTTGTTGATGTTAAAACAAACTTAACTCTATAGTATTTGAATGGTGGAAGATCTTCCATATTAAATTCATATTCTCTAAATGTTAATTCACTACTCTTAAATCCTGCTGCATCTGATTTAGGGATAAACCTATCAGGCAATCCATCACTCTCAGCAGAATTAATAACCTGACCTTGATCATTTAAGTTTTTATAGCCAGGGAATGGTTCAAATATTGGATCAAAGTTTGGAGAAGCACTAATCGCATAATATGCTCTGATGTCAGAATATTCATTAATATGTGCATCAAGTAATATCTTTATTGATGATGCGGAGTTTGCTAAAGTATTTTCTCTAGAGACATACTGACATGATGTTGGATCGTCAAGTAAAGTATTAACTCTAGGATCTTCTTTATAATTTGTAATAGGAGCATCAACTCTATTAGAAACTAAAACAGCACTCATTCTTTGTAAATCTACTACAGGGGATAAGTTTGGATCTGATGTTTCTAATGTAAGTGTCATATTAAGTGATCTATCACCAGGTGCATTTTGAGTTACTGTATTACTGGTTTCATTAATTCTGGATGCAATCATTCTTGGAGAATTTAAATAATTGGATTTATTTAAAGTAACACTCTCACTTCCTTTATCTAAGAATGGAACATCAACTCCTTGACCATCACCATTATTAAGACTTGCTGCAGATATAGATTTCATAGCAGCAGATATTGTAGTGCCAGGCACGGTTACATTTGCAATATTTGGTGAAATAATCTGGAAAGGAATATTTTGTGTTGCGTGAATATCATAACCACCAGTTGATTTAGTATCATTAAAGAATAACTTAGGATTACTATTTGCACTTGCATTACTCGTTCTATTAGGAACAGTAAATGGTAATCCAGTTTGAGCAGCAGTTAAAGCTCCAGTGTTAACTTTAACAGTGTAACTATCAAATGTGATTGGAGCAGGATCTGTGTCAGTGACTTCACTTAATAAATGAGTTCTGTTAATTCTTGCTAAAGACACACCACCTAGTTCATACTTACGAACAGGAGTTCCTTTAATATATCCTTTTGCATTATTTCCTCTTGTTATACCTGTGATTGATCCACCAGAAGCACCAGTATACTTCATCACCTCATCTCCTATTTGTAGTAGGCCTGGGTTTGTCGCTCCAACAGAAACATTTTCATATGTAGTAAAGTTATCAGTGCTTTCAACAGATATTGTTGAAGTAGAACTAGAACCATAAGGTAATGATAATTTTGTTGGAACTACATCAGATTCAACATCAGAAATTGTTACTCTATTTTGTTCATGATGCATACCATGATTTCTATGATCAACAGTCAAATGTAAACCATCACTTACAGATGTAATTTTTTCTAATGTGGTAATTCTAGCATTAGTTGAAGAAGCACCAACTGTTGTATTCAATGATGTTGTTAAACCAGTAATAGGATGAGTGTATGTTAATCTTCCATTTAAGGCAAAGTCTCCTTGAACATTATCAATTATTAATTCATCTGTTCTTCCTATTGAAACAATAGAGAGTCTTGCGTTTCTACCAACATTATTATTTCCAATTGTTCCTATACCAAGAACATCACCCTGTTGGAATCCACTACCAGAAGATCTAATTGTAGCTATAGCTACAACACCATCAGTAACTCTTATATCTGCTGTCATAAAGTCACCACCAGCAGTTATATTAGTAAGAGCAACTCCCACAAAATCAAATGTTCCAGATGCAGGTGTGTATCCTAAACCAGCATTGACGATACCCATATTACCAGTTCCAATACCAGCACTACCAACAAAATCACCAGAAGCATTTGATGCAGCACTGTAATCACTATCACCATCACTAAATGATAATTGATTAATTGTATTTCCTAAAGTAAGAACAGTGTCACCTAATGATTGACCGATACCAAGTCTAACTTTCTTAGAATTAATATTAATTGAATTTGGCATTAATTTAGCAACTTGATTATTACCCTCGGATAATATAGGGTTATAAACTTCAAATGTTCCGCTAGTTTCAAATACGGCTTTATTAATTACGAATTTAAGATCTTCCCATTGACTTGGTTCCCAAGTAGAAGCGTTTTGTGACTTAAAGAGTGATCCCAAATATGGTTGTTGTGATATAAATTCATCAGTTAATAGATCTGACTCACCAATTCTTGATATGAATACTTTATACTTAGTTGACCATGATGCTAAACATATGGCATATTCTGTATTATCTCCTTCAAGATAAACAGGGGATTCAAATGTAAATCTAGTTGCTACAGTTCCGTTTGTAGAAACATTAATTTGATCTGGTGCTTTAATTATTTCAGAGAATGGTAAAACTTTTTGTGTTGGAGTTCCTCCTTCCATTGTTCTGATTTGAAATGTCATAGGAATATCCATGTCATCTTTAGTCTGGAAGTAAATATCACAACTTGTAATAAAGATACCACCACTTTCTGTAACTTGGAAAGATTGTGCTAATGGGTCATACCAACGATCTTTACTAGTTACGGTTTCTTTAGTTGAAATAGCCTCAGTTTTCATAACAGTAGAACCTGTCAATGTTCTAACCTGTCTTTCTTCTTGTGTGGGTTTAGTTTGAATAATTGCATTTCTTGTAGAGATAATATTTTCTTGAACTGTCTCTAAAGTTCCAGCAGCAGTGTAGTTATCCTCACCGAATGTATCTGTATTTTCTTGATCGTTAGTAGTATTATCAATCACAGTAAATGTTTTAGTTCCTGTTTCAAATCTTGGATGATTACCAGTATTTGGATTTGGAATATAAAAACTACCAATTAAATTAGCACCAAGATCAGAAATTAATCTTCTATTTGATACGACTGCTGTTGCACCACTTGTTGCACCTCTAAGTTCCATTCCAGTGTTAATATATCCATAGAAATCTCCCTGAGCTTGATCACTCATTGATTTAGTATCAACATTTAATATTGTTGACGTAGCAGAATATGTTGCTGGCATATCAGTAGCACCACCACTAGCAGATGCAAGTTGAACAGTGCCAGGTGTTCCTAAGAATGTCTCTAGACCAGTAGCACCAACTTGAGATATGTAAGGATTTTTTTGGAAAACTTCTGTGGGAGCATTATATGGGCCTGCTCTATGATTAGATTGTGCTACTCTAAATCTAATGGCAGGAACATCAGTTCCTTCTGCGACAACACCAGATCCTGGCATTTTTCCAATAACAGTTTCACCAACTTGGAAAGTTCCAGATTGCATTGTAATTTCTGTTAACTTAGGAGTGCAATATGGAGTAACTGCAATACCATCAAAGAATCCATATAACTGTGTAAGTGGTTTACACTTAGTTACTCTAAATTCTACGTTTCTAGAACGCATTGTCATAATAACATCACGACTTACAACTCTATCTCCTAGAGACTCATTATCAAATTGTTCTGTTACAACTTTTCTGGTTCCATTTCTACTTTGATTATCAATTTGGAATGTATCACGAATTGTATCCTCAAAAGTTGTTGTTTTTCTTGTCTTATGCATTACTGAGTGGTTAACTCCAGATCCACCATTAATCCAACCTGCTTTAATAATTTCTTCTTTAGTAGTAACACTTTTTTCCTTTCTTTGTTTTGTGCGTTCTGAAATCTCTTGACCACTCCAATTAGTTTCCCATGAGTTCCATTGTATAGGAGCCATTCCAGTCTGTGGATCCACACCAAACTCTTGCATTGCCTGTGCCATAACGCCAGCAAAGTTACCTTCCTGTTGAATTATCTTCGCATCGAGTCTAGCAGTATCTGTCCATGTATCTGTTGATGGTGCTAGTTTAACAGTTGCTTGCCAAAAACTGACTAGGAAAGGAGTAACACTTTCTGTTCTAGTTGCAAACTGTTGACTTAACCATTCAGTTTCTGTGTAATTAAGAGTAACTATATCTTCAGTTTTTCTTATATTTGTTCCTTCAGCAGCAAGAAAAGCACGATCAGTTCCAGCATCTACACCTTCAACAGGGCCTGGCATAAGATCTATGGATGTGCAATAATGTTGTGGTCTTAGTTCATTATGATAAGGATCTAAACTACATTTTACTTTAAAACCATTAGTTTCCTGTGGTTTAAGACTTGTAAAATTATCAACAAAGAAACCAGATTTAAATTTGTTTAATCCATCAGCATCAGCAACAAACAAGTTTGATGTTTGTGTTTCTAACATAGACAATGATGTATAATATTCAAGATTCTTGATTCTATCTTCAAGATCTTTAATATCTTGCATTCTATATCTTTTATATTTTAAGAAATCAATACTTGCTTGTCTTGGTTGAAACAAGTATGGAGGTAAAAGAATACTTGCTATTTCTATAGCGTCATCAACTCCATCTGGTCTTTCTCTTTTTTCTGAAGGATTACCATATTTGATTTGGAATCTACCAGATTTATCTAAGAAAATTCTATCAAGTCTACCAACAAAATGTGAAAAATCAACAGTAATAGTTTCATCTGATGCTAGTATATTAGCAGCAGAACTTCCAGATGCTGTAAATACTCTACCTTTAAATTCAAAAGGAGATCTGACATTTTCAGCAACAGTATAAGTAGAAACTTTTGGTCTTATGTCAATAGTATCAGTTACATACTCACCATTAATCATAGGAATTTCTTTACTATAATTAAAACTATCGTAAGAGTTTTTGACTGTTATATCACCTTGATCGGTAGTTTCATAAAAAGCATTTTTAAAATATATCTTTAATTGTCTCTTAGGTGCTTTTGAGTTTGATCTTCTTGTAATAAAACCATAGTCATAGAAAGTGCTTCTTTGACCATTAGTAAATGTATAGTTAGCTGATATATTTCTACTAGGATTATCCAAAGTTGTGATCAAACCTTGAACAGTTGTTTCTTTAAATACTACAACTTCACTCTCTTCAAATGCAGTTTCATTAAGAGTGATATATGTTATTTGAGAGTCCGTCAAAGACTCAGCAACAATCGCCACAGCACCACTGGTTTGACCTGTAAATTGCTCTCCAATAATTAAATCAGTTGTTTTTCCAGATGGCCCATTTAAAGATGTTAGAGTCATCTTTGGTGCAGAGGCTTCTGAATTATCAGTGGATTCAAAGATACCGTGAATATCAATAACATCTGCTTCATTCAATGATATTTTTTCATCTTGAACTCTAGTTCCAATCGGGAAGTTTCCTGATGTTAGACCATCGTTTAAAGTTGTTGCACCAATACCAGAGGCACTATCTTTTGAATAATTAACGACAGTAGCATTTACACGATTTAATCTTTTTATTTTTGCAGCTGGTTTAGATTTTGTGAGAGTCGCTATCAATGTACATCCAGTTGTTGCTGCTCCCAAACCCTCTATTTGCAATACTGTATTACCTGTGGTAAAGGTAAACATATCATCTCTTAATGCAACAGTTGTTCCATCAGATCTCATAAAGACATATCTTTCCTCATCAAATGGTAAGAAAGATTCGTTTGTTCCTGCAGCAAGTGCGGAGGTAAGTTGACCTAATCCTGTATTTGGATTAAGTGCTACATCAACAG
>Ga0209359_10000479_pt1 | contig 10098 bp, 20 predicted proteins | sample MarorgKNORR_S2LV_FD_188224 | JGI IMG/M metagenome (GOLD analysis project Ga0209359, IMG submission 188224) | Marine microbial communities from the Southern Atlantic Ocean, analyzing organic carbon cycling - Surface_A/KNORR_S2/LV (SPAdes) (version 2) | ecosystem: Environmental > Aquatic > Marine... | reverse complement strand
TTTTCTATTTTGCGATAAGTCTGCTTTACATGAGGCATGTACCCACCCACTATTTGGTCCATCTGCTGGATTAAAGAATTCTAAAATTACTTGGTCATAATCACAATTATCAGTAATCCAATCTGCAACTTCTAAATTAGATACGCCATCTATTTCTAAATCAAGTGCTTCTCCTTTACTGTGTTGTGATTTAGTCGAACCACCAATTGCTTCGTTTAATGCTGGTGACCTGTAACCACTATTAATTCTTACTGGTTTACCAAAGTGGTCTCTTAGTGGTTGTGCAATTTCATCAACAACTACTTGTAGATTTTTTAAATGCTCATCATCAGGTATATTATCAATACCCAACTTTGTTGCAGTTGCACTTCTAATTACTTCGTCTAAACTGAAATTCTTACTAAGTTTCACAAACTCTCCTTCTTAAATCACTAGTAGAGAATCTATGGTCTCTCTTGTTGAAATATATTTCAATATCTCTTTGACGGCAAATGTCTCTACCTGTAAAGTCTTTATCACGATATTCGTCTCCTAAGATTCTTACGTCAATAGTATATAGACTTAGAATGTCTTCTAGGTCTTGTTCGGTTGCATAGGGTATAATCTCGTCAACGTATTTAATACCTTTGAGTTGTGTATATCTTTCGACAATTGTTTGAATAGGTGAATTCTTTTCTTTTCTATCTACACTTGGGTCAAACTGTAAACCAACGATTAAGTAATCACATTGTTCTTTTGCATCACGAAGCATCTGGACATGACCCGCATGAAGTAAATCAAATGTACTGCAAGTGAAACCTATTTTCATTGTAATTTTCTCCAGAGAGAATGTAAAACATAAAACCAAACACCATTGATTGCTGGTTCAATAAGTGCGACTGTACCTGCTTCCCATAAACTAGCACCAGTCATTACAGATACGACTGTCATTGCAATAATTACGTGACCAAAGGTATATATCAATGCCAATGTTAAACTAGACTTTTTAAGAAGACTATTAAATGCACCTTGTATACCTGTTGTAAATTCTGTCATTTTATGTTGCCGTCTTTTGCTTCTTTAAATACATAGTTTGTTATCATGATTGGCACAAGAACTGCAATATGTATTATGATTGAAGTGACAATATCATAATTTTGCCAGTCTAACCAAACAATTGCAACTATACCAAAATAACAAGACCACATTACAAACAATGCTAATGTAAAATAACTTTGAATACTTGGGTCTTTAATATAACTTAGTGGATTGTATCGATTGTCCATAACACTTCGCCAACAAGTCAATACCCATTCAATCAATTTCATTACTATCTTCATTTTTTCTCCAACATTTCTTTTGTCATAATATAATCTCGTACAAAATCAGAACGAACTATATCTTTCCAATCAAACTCTATAACTGAAAAACTGTTTAGATGTTCAATTATGTTAATAAATTCAATAATGCCTGCTTTATCTTTTAACTGTTTAAAATCACTTTGATAGTAATCACCACAAAAGATAATTCGACAATTATTGCCAACTCGGGTAATTATACTATCTAATTCATGAAATGTCAAGTTCTGACATTCATCAATTATAAGAATAGAATTGTTAAACGTGGTACCACGAATGTAAGATGTTGATAGAAACTCTATCTGGTGTTTAGTTTTAAGTGTCTCATACGAGTTCTTATCATTAAATAACTCTGTACACATTTGTTGGTATGGTGTTTCAAATGCAGATAACTTTTCTTCTACTGTCCCTGGTAAGAAACCTAAATCTCTTGTTGGTACAACACTTCTTATGATAACAAGTTTTTTATAATCTGTTCTACCAAAGACTGCATTTAATCCAAGATATAAAGACATAAATGTTTTACCTGTACCAGCACTTCCATTTAAAACTAAATTATCTCCACCTTTCCATGCAGAAAAAGTTTCTTGTTGATGTTCGGTAATGGGTTTTATATTAATTGGTTTTAATTTCATTTATACTAGACAATTCAATGTCTTCAAATTTTTTATCATCAACTAACCAAACTAGTATTTTCTCTCCTTGTTTTTGATTTATTTTTACGTCTTGAAGAGTACATGTTTTAGTAAACACTTTTTCACTGGTCATACTTTGAAAAGTAATAATTACATTACCTTTTAGTAAGTGCTTTTTTAGTGTCTCAAAATCCATGTAAGGGTAGATATGCATTAATGATTTCTTTTACCGTCAAATACACAAACAAAATATAAATGTTCTGTGCTTTCATTATAAACTCGATGAAATGCTCCATCTGGTATTAGAATAACATCGCCTGGTTTTACGTTAAATTTTTCATTATCTACTTCCATAGTGCCAGTGCCACTTACAAAGAAATAAACTTCTTCTTGACCTGAGTGGTTATGTCCTGTAGTTTGTTTAAATGGATTCAATAATGTTGAACTCAAAACAAGTTTATCAAGAGTTTTATTATCTTTGAGTAAATAGGTTTCATTGTCTTTGACAATTTCACCACCAATATCGTTAATCGTGAACTGTATTGGGTTTTGAGAGTCCATGTTTGACGGCGACTTCATTATTTCCACCTGCTTCTTTTTTAATTTTAGTTAGTAAATTCTTCCAATCACCACTTGTTTTGTTAAGTGTTGACCCTGCTTGAGATATTGATGCGGGTGCAGATACTTTTTTCTCTAGGTGTGGATTGTCTGCTTTAAATTTATCTAAGTCTTTATAAGACATTCGATGTTCTTCTATCTCGTTTGTTTCAGTATTGTAAAATTCATATGTTATCATAATATACTATTTATAGTTGACGTAAGGGAGAACTCGATACTCCCTTACGAGATAAGACCACCCCCTATTGTGTTTCGTTATAAGAATCACATATAGATTGCTTAAGGAATCCACGTTTTATGGTGAGTTTTCGAACTAAATTATCTTTACCTTGTTTCTTTAATCGATAAATTCTATTATCTAGTTCTCTTTCATCTTTCCTTAAACGTTCTACTTGTGCCAATGTCATACATTGCCCTCCTTAAGTATCATAACGAAACTGGGAGTCAAGTTCTTTAAAAGTTCCCTACTTATTCGTCAAATCCAGAACCTTTAATCAGACCAGGGAATGCCTCTCTGGCAAGACCTTCAGTAAGATACTTTGCAGGTTGTTCTTTGTTTATCATTTTAACAACAATCTCTGCATCTTCCGCATGAATAGATTCTAGCAACTGTACAAATTTTCGTTCTATCTTGAATTGAGGTACACCTTGAGTTCTTCTACCACGTACAAAATCACCGAATTGTCTATGCAATCTTCTCAATGAAGATGGCACACTTTCTGGTCGATTTGGTGTATATGGTGGTTTGCCTGCAGGTAACATAAACTCTAGAGTACTATCGTAACAACCTCGAACAACATCTTTTAATGCTGGTATAGAGTTGTCTTGTAAGAATTTTACTCTTTCGTTCTTGCTTTTAATGTTTTCAAAACGTTCTAGAATTTCGTATAGTTCTAATTCCATAATTATTTCCTATAAAGTTATATATAAAAATCACTCCCTTTACGGGAGTAATTTCACCAAAGTTAAACTATTTAGTTAACTTTTAAAAGCATCTAAAAGAATGCTTTTTGTTTCTGTGACACCAGGCATGTCATTAATATATTGACCATCACTATCAAAACATTCTTCATCAAACTTAGTTTGAATAAAATCTGCCTGTTGTTCAACATAGTCTACAAAAGATGCATATGGTTTTTCACCATGTGCTTTTCTTTCATAGCAATTCTCTGCATACATTTTACGTGCAAATACATCTAACTCAGATAAGTATTCTTCTGAGTGGTTACCAGACCAATATGGTTCGCTTCTAATATTACTCATGATGCAATAGTATAATTTGAATCAGAAATAATTGTTTTACCATATTCATCTTGAAACTTGAGTTTCTCAATGAAATAGTTTTCAAATAAACCTTCATCTTCTTGAAGGTCACCATTTAATTGCATTCTTTTTTCTAAAGACTCATATGCTTCACTTTCGTAACTTTTGAAGTCTTTGTAAGATATAACTTCGTCTTCACGAACATTATAATAATGCGATAATAATTGACACTCTTTACTGTTAAGTGCAATCGTTACAGGATAACCAGTCGCTATATGCTCTAGTTCTACGTAATTTTTTAACTCTATCATTTATACCTCTCTATTAGTTAAGTTATTATTATACTTGGTTTTACTTCTTTTGTCAAGTTTTTTTTTAATTAATTTAAAGAAATCGTCTAATTCTTTTTGTTCTTTTTCGGTGGGTTTAAAGTGTGGGTTTAAGAAGTACTCTTCTAGAAGAGTACCTCTTTTATAACCTCCGGTGCCTCGCACTAGGCAACCTCTTTAACTGATTCTAAGTAATCAGCATTATCAAGTGCATTCAAAACAATCTGTTTCTTTGCTTCTTCTACTGAAAAGACAGAAAAGAACCTTCTGACTTTTTCAGTCTCGCCCTTCTCGTTTTCTACTTCTTTCATAAAAAATAAAGTTGCAAACTTCTTAAGACCTTTTAAGTCTTTACCAGAACACTTTAAATATTTAATTAACTGCTTAAAAGTCGCAAACTCTTGACCTTCATCAGCGCCATTTATCATAAGAGTATCAAAGTTAGAACCTGTATACTCTTTTTTACTTATTGCATTAATCATTTTTACCTCTCTAATTAATTTATGTTGTTATTATAACAAGTGAATCAAGTATTGTCAAGTCTTTTTTTTACATTTTTTATATGTCCACGAAGTTGTTCCATATTAATCTTAGTATCATAATCAAACAAACTTAAATTTATAGGTTCTGGACATGACTTAATTAGGTCATCTAAGTGAATAGTTTCGATTCTACCCTTTAATATGTATTGACCATCGACTATTTCTAGAATATCGTCCATATTACGTCTCTCAGTCCACATGGAGTTATTAACAGAAACATGACTAGATGATACATCTATGTCATAAAAGTCGTCTGGTGGGACTCCTAGAGAGTCTGGTGTGAATTCAGAATCACCACTTATATAGTTTACTAGCAATGGGATTGCAGTATCTACACTACCATAATGTGAAATAAATTCTATATTATACTCTTTACACATGTCTATATGTTTTTGTGTCATTGTAAATCCACACATAACTAGTATTGTGCCTTTTTGTAGTCCACCATTTTTATCAAAGAATTCAATAAACCAACCTAGCATTTTTTCGTTTGGTATCATTACATGATTAAAGTCAATTAAGTTAAGACCTTTGACTTGCCATTCGGTAAACTCTGCCATTGTAAACGACCTATGTTTTTTAACTACCATAAGTGCTGGTAATAATGTACACAACATTGCACTAACATGGTGCATATTTTTACTATGTAATATTTTAGTATCTGGTTTTAATTTAAAAACATCAATATTTCTTTGTGCTATTGCATATACTTCTTTATGTGTGAATTCAACTTTACGAGAAGGTTTAGTAGAACCAGAAGTAGAACTAATTAAAAATATATCATCTTCTGATACTTCACTAATATAATCCATACCTGTTGGTATTTTTAATTTAAGTTCTTGTGCATCAATTAGTTCTTTACTATATTCACGAATCATTTTACCATGCAAACCACCATAAAGTTCATCGCCTTTAAAAGCATTATGAATTAAATAGTCGACAGGACCATGAAGTGCGAGTTTAGTATAAGGTAAAGACTCTTTAGTTGCAGGCGCATCAATTAAAAATATTTTTAAACCTAACTCGGCACATGCAATAATAGATGTTAAATGTAAATGATTTACATCTAGAATACCAATAGCAATTGTTTCTCCTTTGCGAACATTGTAGTTCTCTTTGAGTAACATTTTCCATTGTCTTATTTCATAAACAAGTTCTGCTTTTGATTTATTAGTATCAAAATTTATTTCATCGTTTATTATATCACGATTAATTTTGTTTTCCGACATCGTATACAATTTTGTGTGTAAAAGGTTCTGTAAGTTTACTTTTAAAAAACTCAAGTGTTTTTGAGTTAGGGAATAGTATGTTTTCTATCTTATGTTCACGAATTGCCTTAATAGCATAATTTGTAACGTATTCATAAATAGGTGCTTCTTCGGGACGTTCAGTATGTTCCATCAAAGTAACATTAAATATTTCTTCACAATTCATTAATGCTGGTAACAAGTAATAATCAAGACAACTATTATGATGAATTATTCTAGACATTGCACAATTTTTATAAGGAAATGAATATTGCTTTGCTGACTTGATAATTTGTTTATGAGTAAAATAGTCTGGGTGCCACCACTCATCATAATGTGTTATATCCATACATGGGTCAAGAGACATAACTGCATATGAATCTTCGCTAACTTCCCATGGTTGAATTGGTGTTCCTGGATATGGTGCAACATCGTCCATCAACATAACATTATCTGTACCCTGTTCGTTTTTCCAATGAGAATATAAATTTACTATCTCAGCATAAAGACCATCTTTTAAATCCATACGAGTTAATCCACCTGAATTGTTTGGGTCTAATGGTTTATTTAAGTCATGTACACAAAATTCTTGATAACCACGAAAATGCTTACTAAGAATAGTAATCATATATTGACTAGCACCTACCATATGTTTTGTATTTTTCTTTGTTTCTAATATTCTATCTGAGATAGTAATAACTTTAAGTCCAAGTTCCCATGCCGCAAACAATGCCGCATAGTAATCAGTTGGACAATTTAATGTTGTGACACTAATACTATCATTCTTTTTTATACCTTTATCAAGATACATATGTTTGAACTTGTTGATTCTATGGCATATTTTTTCATATGATGTGCCATTTATGATGATATTAGGATTTATTAGTTCTCTTGAAATAATCATTTTTCATTTCTTTTATAAATTTAGAATGTATCTTACATCCAATAAACTCATTAAAGTAATCGTTTCTTAATAGAACGTCATTTTCAAATTGAAGTTTTGTTTCATAGTAAGAACACTCGCCTTTTGTTCGACATAATTGTAATATTTTTCTGTCAAAATGAAATCCTTGTTCGACAAGTTGTTTAACTTCTGCAGACGAACCATGATAAATTTTCCAATCAGATTGGACTCTAGTAATAACTTTACGTTTTCTTGATTTATTTTTAGGTAAAACTTTCTTTTTCCAAAAGAATTTCTTACCAATATATTTCATACCAGTTTCAAGTTCTGTTACTTCGTAGACGAAACCTTGATAGTTTTCAAGTTCTTCTTCATTCATATTGAATGGTTCATCATTATAATACCACATAATTCTATTTATTTATTCTTTATCATGTAAATATTGAACCATAGAATTATTATTGCCCCACCATGTAATTAGTGCTAATCTTACTCCTTCTGTAACTTCTGTTACAGAATGTAATGCATTACCTGGTATTAAAAGAGTTTCATTTGCTTTTATTTTAATTTTTTGTCTTTGATATGGAGATTCTGAATTAGCATATTCATTAATATAAAAGTCGCCACCTTTAAATTCATTTGGTTCAGATATTAATGTTGTTGTTGAAATAAGACTAAATGCATCTTCGTGTTTATGTGGAGTTGCAAGAGCGCCTTGTTGATATTCTATAAAATACCAAGATTGTAAATTTAAATCTATTTTAAAATGTTTTTTTATTTTATCTGTAAATTTATTTGGTGTATCAGATGCAGTTTTAAAAATTGAAATTAAATATTTGTATATGTGAATACTATTCTTTGGTACTATGGGTTTGTATTCTAGAGTTTTAGACAACTCTTTTAATTCTTTAAATTCTGTATCTGTAAATATAGTATCAAGATTTAATTTCATCGTGAACTATTTAGACTTAATTTAACAGTTCAGTTACGATAGCATCTGCACCACACATTGGGCAAAAAACAGGTTCTTCGTTCTCTCCTTCTTCAACAATTACATGTGTATCGACACCACACACATCGCATCTTATTTCGTATTCTCTTTCGACAGAATCTAACAAACTAACAACCTACATTTGCTATTGCTTCATCTAATTTATCTTCAATACGTTCTAATGTTTGTGGTGTGTCCACATCTTCCCAACCCCAATCGCCTTCAAGACCATTAACAGAATACTCTGTGACTCTTTTCTCAAAGAAGTTATCATGTGATGCGCCATTAAGTACCCAATCTAACCATGGTAGTGGATTATCTTTTGCATTAAAGTTTGGTTTCATACCAAGTTGTAATAATCTTCTGTCTGCAATATGTCTTATATATTGTTTGACATCTTCTTTTTTAAGACCTTCTATTTCGTGGTCATTGTATGCAAGGTCAATAAATTTATCTTCTAACTTAACAACATCTTTTGCAATCTTGTAGATTTTAGACTTAAGTTCGTCTGTGACAATACGTGTATGTTCACCACAAAAATCTCGAAATAGTTTTGCATTACCTTGGACATGTAAAGTCTCGTCACGAATTGACCACTCGACAATTGTCCCCATACCTTTCATCTTACCAAATCTTTGAAAGTTTAATAACATGACAAATGATGCAAAGACAGAAAGACCTTCGTTAAATACTGATTGTGCAAGTGCTAGTGCTAAACCTGTGTGACTTGAAATATCACCATCTTTCATAAAGTCAATCTTGTCTGCCATTTCTTTGTATTCTAGAAATGCACTAAAGTCTTCATCTGGTAAACCAAGAGTATCATTTAATAATGCATATGCACGTTGGTGAACACCTTCTCTGTTTGCAAAAGATGATAACATGTTTCTTACTTCATTATTCTTGAACTTCGGTATCAGTAGTTCGTGGTAGTTCTCGCCCACTTGAACATCGCTTTGAGTAAATAGTCTTAGTACTTGAGTAATGAATAATTTTTCGTCTTCGTTGAGTTTGGTTCGCCAATCCTGCACGTCCTCTGAAAGTTCTGCTTCGTCTTCTATCCAATGTATCTCCTCATGTTTTTTAGTTAGTTCAACTGCCCATGGGTAGATGAATGGTTTGTACGTTTTTGAAAACTCTAGTAATGCCATAATTATTCCTGATTGTGTTTTTTATTTTGTTGTTGTTTTATTATTTCTTTTAATTGTTTTTTGGTTATCCTTGCAGTTTGTTGTTGCATTGGTTGTGCCATATATCCCTATCCTTCACATGCTTTACAATCCTCTGATTCTTCTGCCTGTGCTTTGTTAAATACCTCCATAAGGTCATCGTAACCACCCACATATTCACCTTGTAAATATATTTGCGGGACAGTCTTAACACCCTTACGACCTGTAACTTCTCTTGCAGTCTTACCAATCTCTTCAAGATTAATCTCATCGTATGGTATACCACGAAGTTTAAGTTCTTCTTTTGCAAGTTGACAAAAAGGACAATTGGGTTTTGTATACACAATTGTACTTGTATCACTTTGGAGTGCGACTCTCTCTACTTTCTCAGAAACATTCTCAGCACGAGATTTTGCTTCTGTTCGCAAATAGTATAATCCTTTCAGACCTGAACTCCATGCACGTAAGTGTACTTTGTTCACGTATGATTTATCTGCTCCAGCAGGAAAGAATAAATTGACAGACTGGCCTTGACATATGTAAGGTTGTCTATCTCCTGCATGACGAACTACCCAGTTTTGGTCTAATTCATCGGCAGTTTTATATATACTTTTTTCACCTTCTGTAAGGAACGAAAGATGCTGGACAGACCCCTTATTAGTGATAATAGAACTCCAAATGCTATCATTATTCATTTCTTTTGATTCAAGTAATTCTTCTAGATATTTGTTCTTGACAAGAAAACTACCAGCACGAGTTCTATGTGTGTATGCATTTGCTTTAAGTGGTTCTATTGAAGGACTTGTTCCAAGAATAACACCACTAGATGCATTTGGGGCAATCGCAAGTAAGTGAGAGTTTCTTTTACCACTCTTTGGTCCATCTAAATATGCACCACGTTCTTCTGCAAGTATCTCTGTTTCTGCATGTGCTTCATCGTGAATAAACTTAAATACTTGGTCGTTAATATCTTTTGCAAGTTCAGATTCCCATGCAACACCATGCTTATGTAAGAGAGAATGAAATCCCATTGCACCAAGACCCAAACTTCTTTCTCTTGATG
>Ga0209359_10000472_pt1 | contig 10145 bp, 8 predicted proteins | sample MarorgKNORR_S2LV_FD_188224 | JGI IMG/M metagenome (GOLD analysis project Ga0209359, IMG submission 188224) | Marine microbial communities from the Southern Atlantic Ocean, analyzing organic carbon cycling - Surface_A/KNORR_S2/LV (SPAdes) (version 2) | ecosystem: Environmental > Aquatic > Marine... | reverse complement strand
CAATGAAATAGAGTCTAACAAAGAGGGATCTATCGTTAATATATATGAAATACAATCAAATAATGCTTTGGTTGAAGTTGATTCATTACCATGCATTTGAGACCAAATTAAAATTTTTGTTTTTCCTGAGCCGCATGAAAATGAGTATATAGGTCGTTTTTGTACACTATAGCCAGAGATTTTTGGAGAATAAGTAGATAGTATCCTATAGATAGAGTCATTTGTTATATATCTACCAAACAAATCGTTCTCTTTAAATTTTTTATAATCTTTAATATTTAATTCCATAAAATAATTTACAAATTTAGCAATAGTATTGGTTACAATTGTAAACCAAAACAGATAATAATTATTGGCAAAATCAAATTAAAAATTCACAATTGTATTCAATTTATTTTAAATAAACTATAAATTATTGTTTTTAAGCATTTTATATATTAAAATTGAAACAATAACTTTAATTAAATTGTTAATAAAATAGGTTGTAATTAACTTTAATATTGTAAATTTTATCATTAAATTTACATATGTATACATGGAATATTTTGCTGAAAAATTAAAAAAAATAATTTCAAAAGAAGGTTTAAGTGCATCAAAGTTTGCTGAAAAAATTGGTGTTCAAAGATCAAGTGTTTCACACATACTGAGTGGAAGAAATAAACCTAGTTTAGATTTTGTTCTTAAAATTTATAAATCTATTGAAAATATAGATCTAGAATGGTTGCTTTCTGAAAATACTAAAAATGAATCCTATCTCGAACACACCCCTCCCTACTCCTCTGAGATTGATTCCATCAACAAACAAGAGAAAAACACTAAAACTGAAAATAATATTGATAGAATTGTGATTTTTTTTAACAATGGATCATTTAAGACTTATAATAATTAATACATTTGCATGCATGTATATTAGGATTCTCATATTTTCTTTTCTTCTATATTCATGTAACTTCCCAGAGAGAAACTGTTTAGATTTCCAAACTGGAACTTTTGAATTTGAATCAATTTCTGAAACCGGTGATACTTTAAAAACAACTTTTGTCAGAAGTAAAGACTTAGAAATCGGATATTTTAATGGAAAAATAGATTCTAACTCTGTAAGCTGGGTTTCAGATTGCGAGTGTATATATAGAAAAATCAATCCCAAGTCATTAAATGAAAAAAAGCCCGTTCAAATGAAGATTTTAAGTACTGAAAACAATTCTTACACTTTTGAGTATTCATTTGTTGGTGATACGGAAAATAGACAGAGGGGTTATGTAAGAAAACTAAGTAACTAGAACTCTAATTCAGTTTGTCCATCACTAGCCTTGTTATTTGACTCGATTTCAAAATCATTTTTAGAAATTTCCTCAGATTTAACCTCCAATTCATTTAAACCTAATTTTTCGGGTGGAGTATACTCCAACGGCTCTAACTGATCAATATTTTTGATTTTATAAGAACTTAATTGATTACCAATGGCTTTAATCCCTTTTACAGAAATGATTTCTTCGATATGTTTTATTTCATTATCTCTAATATTCTTCCCATATTTAGAAAAAGTTATTTCTATTACAGGCTTCCACTCAGTTGAAATCATTTCCAATTGAACTTTTGAACCATCAGGAATAAATTTTTGATCTGTATTTTGAGATCCAGCTGTAAATCTTTTTATAAAATACCTGTCTTTTGCTCCGTTAAAATAAATTGCAGAAATTGGTTTTTCAGGGATCCACTTCTCCAACGAAACCATATGCTCAGGAAAATGCATATTAACATCAGGTTTAACTGTTTTTAAAACCCCATTTTGAAGAATTATTAAAAGTTTATCATCACTTTTAAATTCACCCAATAATTCCCCTCTTGAATCTACATTAAGTCTTTGAACTGTTTCATCAAACCATATTTTTCTAGGTTTTAAAGTTGACAAACCTTGCTCTTTAAATTCTATTTTATTTATTGAGTATTTTGATACAATATTTCCTTTGGAGGCTCTACCTTTTATAACTAAATCAGCAAAATCAAGCTCCCATTTTAATTTTTTGATTGAACCCGTTTGTCTTAAAATAACATTGACGATTTCAGCTTCACCATTAGGGTTGGAAGTGAAATATAATATTTTTGAGTCTTTTGTTCCTCTTGTCAAATCATACATTTTATCTCTTGTTACTCCTGTTACAAAAAACCTTTTTATATATGATGTTCCTTTTTTCCCATCTCGATATATTACATTATACACAGTTCGTTTGTCCTTTCTTTTAAATACAGACGCATGGATTATGTTTTTAGCTACAAACTTTTTCTTATCAATTCTTGTAACCATCATTTGTCCATCCTCTGTAAATACTATTACATCATCAATATCTGAACATTCTTGTATAAACTCATCTCTTTTAATGGATGTACCTATGAAACCTTCAATTCTGTTGACATAAAGTTTTGAATTTTTTACGACAACCTTTTTAGCATCTACATCATCAAAAATTCTAATTTCTGTTTTTCTTTTTCTATTCTTACCATAAACATCCTTAAGTTTTTTAAAGTAAGAAATAGCAAAATCAGTTAAATTATCTAAGTTAAATTTAATTTTATCTAATTCTTCTTCAATAGATTGAATTTTGAGTATAGCTTTTTCTATGTCAAATTTTGATATTCTTTTAATTTTAATTTCTGTTAATCTTACTATATCATCCTCAGTAACATTTCTTTTTAGATGTTTAATAAAAGGTTTTAAACCCTCATCAATTGTTTTAATTACACCCTCCCAGGTCTCCTCATCTTCAATTAGTCTATAAATTCTATTTTCAATAAAAATCCTTTCAAGGGATGCATAATGCCACTGATTCTCAAAATCAGATTTTTTATATTCTAATTCTAATCTTAATAGCTCTTTTGTTCTTTCGGTTGATTTTTTTAAAATTTCAGAAACTCCAATAAACAAAGGTCTATTATCTTCAATTACACAACCTAAAGGGGATATTGATGTTTCACAAGATGTAAATGCATACAATCCATCTATACTTTTATCAGGTGAAACACCATTTGGTAGATGAACTAATATTTCAACTTCATTTGCAGTGTTGTCTTCAATTTTTTTAATTTTTATTTTTCCTTTGTCATTTGCTTTTAAAATTGATTCAATCAGTGATGATGTAGTTGTTGAAAAAGGAATTTGAGTTATAACTAGTGTATTTTTGTTTAACTGACTAACTTTTGCTCTAACTTTAATTCTACCACCCCTTAAACCATCACTATAATTAGTTACGTCCATAATCCCTGATGTTGGAAAGTCTGGATAAAGGACAAATTTTTTGTTTTTCAAACATTTAATAGAAGCATCTATTAATTCAACAAAATTATGGGGAAGAATTTTCGTTGATAATCCTACTGCAATTCCCTCACCACCTTGGGCAAGAAGTAACGGAAACTTTACTGGAAGGTTGACTGGTTCTTTTCTTCTGCCGTCGTAGGAGAGCTGCCATTTTGTAATTTTTGGACTAAAAGAAACTTCATTAGCAAATTTTGACAATCTGGCTTCAATATATCTTGAAGCTGCTGCTCGATCTCCGGTTAAAATATTCCCCCAATTACCTTGAGTTTCAATTAACAAATCTTTTTGACCAATCTGTACCATAGCATCTGAAATACTGGCATCTCCATGGGGATGGTACTGCATGGTGTGACCAACTATATTAGCCACTTTATTAAATCTTCCATCATCCAAGTCTTTCATTGAATGAAGAATTCGTCTTTGAACGGGCTTAAAACCGTCTTCAATTGATGGTACAGCTCTTTCTAGGATTACATATGATGCATAATCTAAGAACCAATCTTTGTACATACCAGAAACTCTGATTAGAGAATCATCTGAGTTTTCAATATTGTGTAATTCTGAATTTTGGTTTTCCTCTTCCATTTATGATTCCACTGTGTCTAATTCAACCTTTAAATTATTTATAATAAATTCTTGTCTTTTAGGTGTATTTTTACCCATGTAAAAAGACAATAAATCTTCAATACTAAAATTGTCGTCCAACATAACAGGATCTAATCTAATATCTTCACCAATAAAATACTTGAATTCATCAGGTGATATCTCTCCCAATCCTTTAAATCGTGTTATTTCAGATTTAACACCAAGTTTCTCAATGGCTTCAGATTTTTCTTTCTCCGAATAACAATAAATCGTTTCTTTTTTATTTCTAACCCTGAATAATGGTGTTTGTAAAATATATAAATGACCTTCTTTTATTAACTCTGGAAAGAACTGAAGAAAGAAAGTTATTAATAAAAGTCTAATATGCATTCCATCCACATCAGCATCTGTGGCAATTACAATATTATTATATCTTAAATACTCAATACTATCTTCAATGTTTAAAGCTGCCTGTAATAAATTAAATTCCTCATTTTCATAAACAATTTTTTTTGTCATTGAATATGAGTTAAGAGGTTTTCCTCTCAAACTAAATACAGCTTGGGTATTAACATTTCTAGACTTAGTGATTGATCCACTCGCAGAATCACCCTCCGTAATAAATAAAGTTGAATCTAATCTGTTTTCTTTATTCATGTCATTTAAATGCACTCTACAGTCCCTTAATTTTTTGTTATGAAGACTTGATTTTTTAGCTCTGTCACGTGCAAGCTTCCTAATTCCTGATAATTCTTTTCTTTCTTTTTCAGCTTGAACAATTTTTTTTTGGATAGATTCTGCAACAACTGAATTTTTATGTAGATAATTATCTAGATTTTTTCCGATAAAATCATTTATGTATGACCTAACAGTACCCAAATTACCTCCCATTTCAGTAGAACCAAGCTTAGTTTTAGTCTGAGACTCAAAAACAGGTTCCATAACTTTTATACTTATTGCTGATATTATTGATTTTCTAATATCACTGGCATCATAAGATTTTCCAAAAAATTCTCTAACTGTTTTAACAATTGACTCTCTGAACGCAGACTGATGTGTTCCACCCTGAGTTGTATGTTGTCCGTTGACAAATGAAAAATATTCTTCACTATATTGTACTTTACTATGTGTAATAGCTACTTCTATATCATTTCCCTTTAGATGAATAATTGGATACAAAAGTTTTTCTAAATCATTATTATCCTCTAATAAATCTTTTAATCCATTATCAGATTTGTATTTTTCACCATTAAATACAATAGTTAAACCTGGATTCAAATAAACATAATACTTAAGCATCTTTGAAACATACTCGTTTCGATACTTATAATTTTTAAAAATTGAAGTATCTGGGATAAAAGTAACTTTTGTTCCTTTTCTTTTAGATGAAACTTCAATAACGCTTTCCTCAATTAATTCACCTTGCTCAAAAACTACATATTTAGACTTTCCATCTCTTACAGATTCTACTTTAAAAGTAATTGATAAAGCATTTACAGCCTTAGTACCAACCCCATTTAGTCCTACAGATTTTTTAAATGCTCTTGTATCATATTTTCCTCCAGTATTCATTTTAGAAACAACATCAACAACTTTTCCTAGAGGAATCCCTCTTCCATAGTCTCTTACAGTAACACCATTATTATTGATAGATATTTCGATAGTTTTTCCAGCACCCATAACAAATTCGTCTATAGAATTGTCAAGCACTTCCTTAAGTAAAATATAAATACCATCATCTGGTGAAGATCCATTTCCTAATTTACCAATATACATTCCTGGACGCATTCTAATATGCTCTTTCCAGTCAAGGGACTTAATATTATCTTCTGTATAATTTGATGAATTTGACATGATTATGCTAAAAAGCTAATATAGCTCTTCAAAAAAAAATAAAAAATAATCAATTAATAAATTAATTAACAATGATATGAGTAGAGTTGTTGAAATCTTTTACACGTTAAATCTAAAGTGCATAACATCACCGTCTTTGACTATATAATCCTTGCCTTCAATTTTAAGTTTTCCCGCTTCTTTAACCTTAATTTCATTTTTATATTCACTATAATCATTAAATGAAATTACCTCAGCCCTGATAAAACCCTTTTCAAAATCTGTATGGATGACTCCAGCAGCTTGAGGGGCTGTCATCCCTTTATGAATTGTCCACGCTCTAACTTCCTTTTTCCCTGCAGTGAAATAAGTTTGGAGATTAAGTAGGTCATATGCTTTTTTTATAAGTTTTGATGAACCAGCTTCACTAAGACCAATATCCTCTAAAAAAGCCTTTCTATCATCATAATTATCTAATTCGTTAATATCAGCTTCAATAGCAACAGCTAAAATCAGTAAATCAGAGTTTTCGTTTTTTATAGCCTCTTTTACCTGAGAAACATAGTCATTTCCATTTAAAGCAGAACCTTCGTCAACATTACAAACATATAAAACAGGTTTATTTGTAATCAAATCAAGTGTATCTGAAAATTCTTTTTCTTTTTCTGTAAAATCAATACTTCTAACTGGTTGAAAAGATTGTAAATGCGTAATAATTTTAATTAGAACTTCATTTTGAAAAATCGCATCTTTATTTCCAGTTTTAATTAATCTAGAAATTTTTTCTTTTCGTTTTTCTGTTGTCTCTAGATCTTTAAGCTGTAATTCTAAATCTATAATTTCTTTATCTCTGACTGGATTAATAGATTCTTCTACATGTACAATATTGTTATCATCAAAGCATCTTAAAACATGTATAATTGCATCTGTTTCTCTTATGTTGGCAAGAAATTGATTCCCTAACCCCTCTCCTTTACTGGCACCCTTAACAAGACCTGCAATATCTACGATTTCAACATTTGCTGGAATTACTTTTTCAGGATCAACGTAGGATTCTAAAAGGTTAAGTCGTTGATCGGGAACATTAATAATACCAATATTTGGTTCAATTGTACAAAAAGGGAAGTTCGCACTTTGTGCTTTAGTATTTGATAAACAATTAAATAAAGTTGACTTTCCAACATTTGGTAATCCTACAATTCCTGCTTTCATAAATTAACTTTCTGGATGCATGAATTTTTGTTTAGATAATAAAGTTTCTTCTGACTCTACATGATTATCATCAGGGACACAACAATCAACAGGACACACAGCAGCACATTGAGGCTCTTCATGAAAACCTTTACATTCAGTACATTTATCAGGAGATATAAAATAAAACTCATCTGAAATAGGCTCCTGATCATTTTCAGCATTTACGCTTTTACCATTTGGCAGTACAAGATCTCCCGTCAAGCTTGTACCATCAGCATATTTCCATTCATACGCCGCTTCATATATGGCAGTATTTGGGCATTCGGGCTCACAAGCACCACAATTAATACATTCGTCTGTTATTTTTATAGCCATTGTGTGGTTATTAATCTTTAATTAGATTTGCGCAAAAATAGTACCAATAAAAATCACAGACAAGTTTGGATATAGATTTAAAAAAAAGAATACTGGCATTTAATGATTTAGGTATACTCTTTAATGAGAACTTTATTGCTAAAAATGATAAAACCTTTCCAGAATGGGATTCAATCTTAGACATAAAATTAAAAGAAGCTAAATCATTCAATTCATGGTTTACCCATGAAAATATAAAACTAAGCCTAAAGAATTGGTCCAATCAACTCAAAAAAAGAAATTTAGAAAATTGGATATCTAATTATAATATTAGCAATGATAACAATAAAACTATAGCTATTATTATGGCAGGAAACATTCCTATTGTTGGATTTCATGATTTATTATGTTCAATGCTTCTTAATTATAAATGTATAGTTAAATTGTCCTCAGAAGATAAAGTATTAATCCCATTTATTGTAGATTTTTTAAAACATAGATATCCTTCATTTAATAACAAAGTGACTTTTGAAAAAAATAAATTAAAAGATTTTGATGCTGTTATAGCAACTGGAAGTAGCAGTTCACACAAATACTTTGAGTATTATTTTAGTAAATATCCCAATCTACTAAGAAAAACAAGACATTCTGTTGCTGTGCTTGATGGAAATGAATCTGATAATGATTTAGCACTACTATCAAATGATATATTTGATTATTTTGGGCTCGGATGCAGAAGTGTATCTAAGATATTTGTTCCAAAAGGATATGATTTAGATTTATTATTTAATGCATTTTTTAAACATAAGGAAATAATTAATCACAATAAGTATGTCAATAATTTTGATTACAATAAAGCCGTGTTTTTAATGAGTGAAGAAAAGTTTATTGAAAATGGGTTTATTATATTAAAACAGGACCCCAAACTTGGTTCGCCCATAGGATGTCTATATTATGAGGAGTATGAAGACGTAGAAAAAGTTTATGATACTATTAGAAAAAATAAGGAACACATACAGTGTATTGTAAGTAATAATGCCATTGATAGATTTACTAATTTTGGATCTACTCAATGTCCAAAACTTGATGATTATGCAGATAATGTAGACACTGTAAAATTTTTGTTGAAAATATGATGATATCTTAATTAAGGTATTGTTTTTGATTGGGTGATAATTATTAATTTGCAAGCTTTTAAAATTTATGAAAAAACACAACTTTAGCGCTGGTCCAAGCATTTTACCAAAAGACGTAATAAAAAAATCTGCCGAAGGAATTTTAAATATTAATGGCTCAAACTTGTCACTTATTGAAATTTCTCACAGAAGTAAAGATTTTGTTGAAATAATGAATAATGCAACTTCTTTAGCACTAGAGTTATTAAATCTTGAAAACAAAGGTTATAAAGCTCTTTTTTTACAAGGAGGTGCAAGTATGCAATTTTTAATGACAGCTTATAATCTTCTTGAAAATAAGGCTGGCTATATCAATACTGGAGCTTGGTCTGCAAAAGCCCTAAAAGAAGCAAAAAACTTTGGAAATGCAATTGAAATTGCCTCTTCTAAGAATGCTAATTTTAATTACATCCCAAAAAACTACAGCATAGACGAGGATTTAGATTATCTACATATTACAACCAATAATACAATTTTTGGAACTCAGTATCATGAAATACCAGAGACAAAAAATAATTTAATTTGTGATATGTCGTCAGATATTTTTTCAAGAAATATTGATTTTTCTAAATTTGCTCTTATTTATGCAGGAGCTCAAAAAAATATGGGACCGGCAGGAACAACTCTAGTAATAGTAAGAGAAGATATTTTGGGTAAAGTTTCTAGAAACATTCCTTCAATGTTAGATTATAAAATTCACATTGATAAAGAAAGTATGTTTAATACACCTCCAGTGTTTGCTGTTTATACTTCAATGTTGACTCTTGAATGGCTCAAAGAAAACGGAGGAATAAAATCAATTGAAATTAAAAATATAGAAAAAGCAAATCTACTTTATAATGCCATTGACTCAAATGAACTTTTTACTGGATTTGCAGAAAAAGAAGATAGGAGTTTAATGAACGTGACTTTTAATTTAACTAATCAAGAGCATAAACAGCATTTTGATAAGTTATGTAAAGACGCAAATATTAGTGGTGTGAATGGTCACAGATCTGTTGGAGGTTACAGAGCATCTATTTACAATGCTTTGGATCTCAATTCTGTTAAGGTTTTAATTAATGTAATGAATGAATTAAAAACAATTATATAAAATGATAAATATCCTAGCAAATGATGGTCTTTCAAATTCAGGTATTGATGCTCTTAAAAAATCTGGTTTTAACATCATTACTACAAACGTAGCACAAGAACAGTTAGAAAATTATATTAATAAAGAAAACATTAGTGTTATTCTAGTTCGAAGCGCTACAACTGTTAGAAAAGATCTTATTGATAACTGCCCTGGAATAAAAATTATTGGACGAGGAGGAGTTGGTATGGATAATATTGATGTTGAATATGCGAGGTCAAAAAATATTCATGTAATAAATACTCCAGCAGCTTCTTCCGCCTCAGTTGCAGAACTAGTCTTTGCACATCTTTACGGTGGTGTAAGATTTTTACATGAATCTAACAGATCTATGCCACTTGAAGGTGATTCAAACTTTAAGAAATTAAAAAAAGCGTTTGCTAAAGGCGTTGAATTAAGAGGAAAGACAATTGGAATTATTGGATTTGGAAGGATTGGAAGAGAAACAGCAAAGATTGCACTTGGAATTGGAATGAATGTTATTGCATATGATAAATTTTTAGAGAGTGCTGATATCAAATTAGAATTTATGGATAATAAGACTATTGAGTTTAACATA
>Ga0209359_10000466_pt1 | contig 10219 bp, 6 predicted proteins | sample MarorgKNORR_S2LV_FD_188224 | JGI IMG/M metagenome (GOLD analysis project Ga0209359, IMG submission 188224) | Marine microbial communities from the Southern Atlantic Ocean, analyzing organic carbon cycling - Surface_A/KNORR_S2/LV (SPAdes) (version 2) | ecosystem: Environmental > Aquatic > Marine... | reverse complement strand
AAAAGGCTCTGCCCCTAAAATATTTCTAACAACTCTGTTATCTATAAGTTTTGTTGCTTTAGCACCTAGAGAAAGATCTTTTACTTTTTTTCTGCATATTTTATTTATCTGTCTATCTAAGTTTCTCACCCCTGCTTCTCGAGTGTAATTTCTGATAATTTTCAAAATTGCATTATCACTATATGTAATTTCTTTTTCTTTAAGTCCATTCTTTTCTTTATTCTTTGGCACCAAATAGTTTTTCGCGATGTTTAGTTTTTCATCTTCTATGTATCCTGGAAGTCTTATAATTTCCATTCTATCTAGCAATGGAGGTGGAATATTTAATGAATTAGCTGTACATATAAATAGAACTTCTGAAAGATCGTAATCAATCTCAAGGTAATGATCATTAAAAGTGTTATTTTGTTCTGGATCAAGAACTTCTAATAATGCAGAGCTTGGGTCGCCTCTGTGGTCCATACCAACCTTATCAATTTCATCCAAAAGAAATAGTGGATTTTTTACTTTCCCTTTTGATAATTTTTGAATAATCTTTCCAGGCATCGAGCCTATATAAGTTTTTCTATGGCCTCTGATTTCTGCTTCGTCTCTTACGCCTCCAAGAGATAATCTAGAAAACTTCCTATTAACTGCTCTGGCGATAGATTCTCCAAGAGAAGTTTTACCAACACCTGGTGGACCAACAAAGCACAATACAGGTGCTTTCATTTTGCTGACCCTTTTTTGAACAGCTAAATATTCCAATATTCTTTCTTTTACTTCCTTCAGCCCATAATGATCTTCATCTAAAATGTCTTTTGCTTTCTTAAGGTCTAAATTAATTTTTGTTGCTTTGCTCCAGGGAACATCCAGAATTGTATCAATGTAAGTTCTTACTACTGTTGCCTCAGCCGACATAGGTGACATTTGCTTAAGTTTTGTGAACTCAGTATTTACTTTTTCTAAGGCTTCTTTTGATAACTTTGTTTCTTCAATCTTTTTTTGTAACTCATCCAGCTCACTTTTTTCATCGTTAATATCACCAAGTTCTTTTTGAGCAGCTTTAATCTGTTCATTTAAAAAATACTCTTTTTGCGATTTTTCCATCTGCTTTCTAACTCTTCCTCTTATACGTTGCTCAACTTCAATTAGCTCAATTTGAGCCTCTAACAAGCTAGATAGAAATTCTGATCTTTCAACTACATCTACTTTTTCTAGAATATTTTGTTTGTCTTGTACCGATAAATGAATATTGGAGGAAATAACATCAACTGCTTTTGCCAAACTACCCATTGACTCAACTTGGTTTATTATTTCATGTGAAACTTTTCTTGATACTGCCACAAACTCTGTAAATTGGTTTTTAATTGTTGAAAGTAAATCTCTTTCATATTTTGAATCTTCTAAGACCTCATCTATTTTCTCTATCTCAGCAAAATAACCTTCATCAGTAGTAATTTTTTTTAACTTTGCCCTTTGGATGCCTTCAACTAATATTTTTACCGTTCCATCTGGGAGTTTTATCATTTGAAGTAGAGTTGAAAGTGTTCCAATTGTAGGTAAATCCTTAATTGTTGGTTCTTCATTTGATGGTGAATTCTGAGCAATTAAAAATATTTTTTTATTGCTTCTTAATGCATCTTCCAACGAAAAAATAGATTTCTCTCTTCCAACAAAAAGAGTTGAGACGGTATTAGGAAAAATTACTACATCCCTCAAAGGGATCATAGGCATTTTTACCTTAGGTTTTAGTTCTTCAGATGCCATTAATTTGCTACTTTTTTATTCAACAATCTCAATGGTTGTTCTCTTGTTTGCACAGTTTTTTTATCTATCACAATTTTTTTAACATTGTCTTCCGAGGGAAGATCAAACATTAAATCTTGAAGAATATCTTCAAATATTGATCTTATTGCTCTTGCTCCTGAAGCACTTTCTTTTGCTTCTTTTGCTATGGCTTCGAATGCATCCTCTGAGAATTCAAGTTGAATTTCATCCATTTTAAAAAGGTGTTGATATTGGGCACTAATTGAATTCTTTGTTTTCGACATAACCCTTACTAGTTCTGATTCCGTTAATTCTTCCAGTGCAGCAATGATTGGAAATCTTCCGATAAATTCAGGGATAATCCCAAATTTAATAAGGTCTTGGGTTTTTGCACTTTTAAACATTGAGTTTATAGGCAACTCCTCAATATTTTCAGTTTCGGTATTAAAGCCTATAGTGCCTTTAGATAGTCTCTTTTTTATTTGCTCTTCGAGACCATTAAAGGCTCCTCCACAAATAAACAAAATATTTTTTGTATCTACATTAATGAACTCTTGTTGTGGGTGTTTTCTTCCACCTTTAGGTGGTATTGCTGCTGTTGTACCTTCTATTATCTTTAATAAAGCCTGCTGTACTCCCTCTCCTGAAACATCTCTAGTGATAGAAACGTTTTCTCCTTTTTTTGATATTTTGTCTATCTCATCAATATAAACAATTCCTCTTTGAGCCCTATCAACATCATAGTCAGCATTTTGAAGAAGTTTCTGAATTATATTTTCTACATCTTCGCCAACATATCCAGCCTCTGTAAGAGAAGTTGCATCCGCTATAGCAAAAGGCACATCAAGATATCTTGCAAGCGTCTGAGCCAAAAGTGTCTTCCCAGATCCTGTAGGACCTAAAAGCATCACATTACTTTTTTGAATTTCAATTTCTTCTGCAGACACCTTGCTGAAAACTCTTTTATAATGGTTATAAACAGCTACCGAAAGTTTCTTCTTGGCATCTTCTTGGCCAACTACTATTTCATCTAAATAAGAATAGATTTCTTTCGGTTTTGAGATTTGAAAACTTTGATCTTTTTCATTTTTGTCTTCTTCTTTAAGGATGTCATTACAAAGATCTACACACTCATTGCAAATGTAGATATTTGGTCCTGCAATGAGTTTTTTGACTTTTGCTTGCTCTTTTCCACAAAACGAACAATGTAATTTAGTCTTGTCTTCAGCCACTATTTCCTATCCTTCAAGACTTCATCAATTATTCCATACTTAACAGCTTCCTCAGCGTTCATAAAGAAATCTCTTTCAGTGTCTGTTTGAATTTTTTTAAGAGTTTGATTAGTTTTTTCTGCAAGTATTTTATTTAGTTTCTCTTTAAGTGTGAGAATCTCTTTCGCTTGAATTTCTATATCTGTTGCCTGCCCTCTTGCACCCCCAAGTGGCTGGTGAATCATTACTCTGCTATTTGGTAAAGCAAATCTTTTCTTTTTAGCTCCATTTGCTAAAAGGACTGCTCCCATACTTGCTGCTTGCCCAAAACATACAGTTGAAACATCGCATTTTAAATAATTCATGGTGTCTAAAATTGATAAGCCTGAGGTTATAACCCCACCAGGTGAATTAATGTACATGTAGATGTCTTTTTTTGGATCTTCAGACTCTAAGAATAAAAGTTGTGCTACCACTAAGTTTGCAACATAGTCATCTATGCCACCAACAATGAATATAATTCTGTCTTTCAACAATCTCGAAAAGATATCAAAAGCACGCTCACCTCTTGAGGTTTGCTCTACGACCATTGGGACTAAGTTATTTTCGGACATAATTAGAATATAGAGCAGATTTAATATAAATCAATAACTTCAGTGAAAAAATAAAAACTTTGACAGTTTTTTTTAAAACTTTATAGAAAAACTTTAAAACATTAATAGATTTTATGTACTTATATGCAAAAAATGGGGTGGGCGAAGGGGTTCGAACCCTCGACCTCCGGTACCACAAACCAGCGCTCTAACCAGCTGAGCTACGCCCACCATATTTTTTATGATCTTTGGCTGAAAAAATTATATCATTATGCAATTGATAGGGGGAAAAATGGGGGCAGATAATTTATTTTTAAAGAGTGTCACAAAAATGTTTGATGACGCTGTAGATATTCTTGGAGTCGAACCGGGTTTAGCAAAGCAGATTAAATCTTGTAACAGCACTCATACAATTCGTTTTGGAGTTAAATTAAGTAAAGGCATAAAAGTATTTACTGGGTGGCGTTCTGTTCACTCTGAACATCTTGAGCCGGTGAAAGGTGGTATCAGATATAGTCCAGCAGTTAATGCCTCTGAAGTTGAAGCAATGGCAGCTCTCATGACTTTCAAAAACGCCGTAATAGATGTTCCTTTTGGTGGCTCAAAGGGCGGTTTAAAAATTAATCCTGCAAAATATTCAGAAGAAGACCTAGAAAAAATTACTAGAAGGTTTACTGAAGAGCTTGTTAAAAGAGGTCTTATATCTCCAAGTCTAAATGTGCCTGCACCAGATATGGGAACAGGTAAAAGAGAAATGGCTTGGATAGCAGATGAATATAAAAGGTTAAATCCACAAGATATTAATGCTTTCGCTTGTGTTACAGGTAAACCAGAGAACATGGGTGGTGTCGATGGCAGAACAGAAGCTACTGGAAGAGGTATTTTCTATGCTTTAACATCTTTTTTTGATTCACAGGACGTTAAAAAAACAAAAATTAAAGGAAAATTAGCATCCCAAAGCATAGTAATTGAAGGTTTAGGAAAAGTTGGTTATTTTGCAGCTAGAGCACTAAGAGACCATGGATGCAAGATCATTGGCATAATTGAGAAAAAAACTTCTTTTTATAATCCAAAGGGTTTAGATATAGACCTTATAAGTAATTGGATGGTAGATTCTCGTGAACCTTCAGAATATCCAAAACAATCTGAAATAAAAACAAGAGATGAAATACTTTCAGTTGGTTGTGATATTTTTATACCTGCTGCTAAAGAAGGCACCATAACAGAAGACAATCAAAAAATATTAAATACTAAAATTATTTGTGAAGGAGCAAATGGACCTTTAACTTCAAGGGCTGATCACTATTTAAATGAAAGAGGTATTTTGATAATTCCAGATTTATATGCAAATGCTGGAGGTGTAGCAGTTAGTTACTTTGAGTGGGTCAGGAATCTCTCACATATGAGATTTGGCAGAATGGAGAAAAGAAGAAAAGAGTATGAAAATGCTTCTTTACTAAATGTTATAGAAAATACAACAGGTTCTAAAGTATCTACTAAGACTAAAAACTTACTTAATCAGGGTCCTACAGAGCTAGATCTTGTTAGGTCGGGTTTAGAAGATATGATGACTGAAGCTTATGAAAATATGAGCGAGATTTGGAATAAGAATGATTACCCTACTCTTAGAACAACAGCTTATATATATTCTATTAAGAAACTTATTGAATCTTATAGGTCTATTGGAATATAAGGCAATTGGCGCGCCAGGGAGGATTCGAACCCCCGACCAATAGCTTAGAAGGCTACTGCTCTATCCAGCTGAGCTACTGGCGCTGGTCGGGGCAGCAGGATTTGAACCTGCGACCACCTGGTCCCAAACCAGGTGCGCTACCAGACTGCGCTATGCCCCGAAAAAGAAATCATATAAACTATGTGCTTATAACTCAAGCATATTATTAGTGAATAGTTGTTTAATACTAGATGGTAAGCATGTTGCTGAAATAAGTGACAAAGATCTTCATGCTCGAGTGAAAAATCTTAAAGAAAATGGTCGCCCCCCAAAACTGGTTGCAATAATTGTTGGTGACGATCCTGCATCTGCAACATATGTAAGTATGAAAGAGCGAGCATGTCACAATTTGGGTATAAAAACAGAAATAAAAAAACTCGCGAATGACATCACAACTTCTGAACTTGAACAGATTATAAATGAGTTAAATGATGATTCATCAGTAGATGGCATTCTTTTACAACACCCGGTTCCAAAACATATAGATGAGCTGAAGTGTTTTAATTCGATAGATCTTGAAAAAGATGTTGATGGAGTGACTACTGAAGGTTTTGGTAATATGAGTATGGGGTTAAATGCTTTTGGTTCCTGTACTCCACTAGGAATAATACGTCTATTGGACCACTTTAAGGTAGAGTTCGAGGGTCTAAATGCGTTGGTAATTGGAAGAAGTCAGATTCTCGGAAAACCAATGGCTGCAATGCTCTTAAATAAAGATGCAACAGTTACAATTGCTCATTCTAAAACAAAGAATCTTTCAAGCAGTCTAAAAAATTATGATCTTGTAGTAGTTGCGGTTGGTATACCAAAATTTATTTCTGCAAAGCATTTGAAGCCTGGTGCAATTCTCATAGATGCTGGTTATCATCCAAATCAAAAATGTGGGGATGTTGACATGACAAATATCTCTAATATAGTTTCAGCTTATACTCCTGTGCCTGGTGGTGTGGGACCAATGACCATTAATACATTAATGATGAATACAATTAAGTCTATGGAGAATAAATATGAGTAAAACACCTATACCATGCATCGTTGGTTTTGGAGGGATAACTCCTGCAGGCAGAGCTTCGCATAATTTAAGCCATACAAGAGTGACTTATAGTTTAGAGTCTGAAAAAAATAAACAAGACTACATAAAATCAGTATTGTCATTATGTAATATGGCTGATGAAATTGAAGAGAGCCAAAGCTTTGATAAGTATGCTTCTGATAATGAAGCAGAAGTTTTAAAAAACACACTAGTTAGAAAGATAGACAAAGAATTTATTAAAGAAAATTTCTGGAGCTATGATTATGAACTTCCTGCTAATGGTGCAGGGCAATTGCCTTTTAGACTGAATCCAACAGAGTATTACCCTTCTCGACAACATCCTAAAGCATTGGGAATGGCAATTATGGGTATTGCAGATGCATTTAGTGATTGTGGTTTTGATGTAAGAAAGGAAATTGATAATTATGGTCGAGATAAGTCAGGCTGTTTCGCAGGTTGTGCTGTAATGAATATGGATAAGTTCTCTGGCGATGGACTTATGTCATCTTACCCGATGGGGAAAAGAGCATCATCAAAAACAATTTCATTTACTCTTCCTGAAATGACTGCTGATTTTATCAATGCTTATGTAACTGGAAGTTTAGGTATATCAGGTCATTTCATTGGTGCATGCGCAACTTCAGCTTACAACATGAATGCAGGTGTAGAGTTAATTAAAAGTGGAAAAAGTGAATTAGTTATAGTTGGAGCATCAGAGGCTATAATTATGCCCCCTGCTTTTATTGGTTTTGATGCCATGGGAGCTATGACAACGGACAAAAGACTTGCTGACCTTCAAGCTATGCTTGGCGAAGGTGAAGAACTCGATTACACAAAGTATTGTAGGCCTTTTGGTGACAATATGGGTCTTGTTACAGGTGAATCTTCCGGCTTTGCCATCCTAATGAGTGATAGGCTGGCATTAAAAACTGGAGCAAATATCAGAGGCTGTATACTTAATGTAAATATCAATGCTGATGGGAATAAAAAATCTATTTCAGGCCCTGGCGCAGGAAATTATTTCTCAGTAGGTAAAACTTTCCAAGATGTTGAAAAAGTTTTTGGAAACAAGATTCTTAAAGATAGTTCGGCTTTCATTGCTCACGGTACAGGCACACCATTAAATAGAATTACTGAATCTCATATTGTTTCAACTTTTGCAAAAGAATTTGGTATTGAATCTTTACCAGTCACTTCACTTAAATCAAAACTTGGACATACCATGGGTTCAGCTGGAATGGATCAGCTTTGGGGTGCACTCGGTGCAATGGAAACACAAAACTGTTCAGGAATTTGCACTATACCTAAAATTGCAGACGATGTTTTTAAAGATAATTTAGATTTTTACCTACAAGATCAAGCATTCGATAAACAAAAGGATGTTGTAATAATAAATTCCAAGGGTTTTGGTGGTAATAATGCTACTACATCGGTTATTTCTGAGAATTTAACAATGTCTCTAATTGAAAAAAGATATTCAAAATCTGAACTTTCAGACTGGCAATCAAAAAGAGAAGGAGTCTTAGAAAAAAGACAAAATGAATATCAAAAAGCCATTACTAGTAATATTGAACCTATATATGATTTTGATAAAGATGTTTTAGATTTAGCTGATTTGAAAGTTACCAAGAACAATATTAAAACTTCTACTGGTTTTGATTATGAATTAAAGTCCGATTTAGAAGGTAAAGATTTTAGTTAAATTCAAAATTTATATCAGGCTCAATCTCTAATGATTGAAAAATTTCTTTATCTTCATCTAATGTTTTAGATTTCTCATAAATTGATATTAGATAATTTAGCAATTTTAAATTCACACCTAAATCTTTGGCATTTCTGCTTACCGTTAAAGATGTGGCATAACCTTCGACAGTATCACCAACAAGCTCTAGCGCTTCTTCTGGGCTTTTATTTTGTGCAAGGAATTCCCCAAATTTATAGTTTCTTGAATCATGAGACAGCGCAGTAGAGAAAAAATCTCCTACACCTGCTAAGCCTAGAAAAGTAGAAGGGTTTGCTCCTCTTGCTTTACTGTATTCACTCATTTCAGATAAGCATTTTGTTAACAACAAACCTATAGTATTCTCTCCGACGCCTTTTTTGTGAAAGTAGCCAGACAAGATTGCGTAAATATTTTTTAATGCTCCACCTAGCTCAACTCCATAACGGTCATTATTAGTGAAAGGTATAAAGTATTTAGTTTTAAGAGCATTGCACAAAGATTCTATGAATTCAGAATCTTCCCCTGCAATAACAGTTCCTGTAAGCTCCTTATTGTGTAATTCCTTTGATAAGTTTGGTCCACTTAAAACAAAAACATTACTTGAATTAACATTAAAATCATCCGTTAGAACTTCTGACATTAACTTTCCTGTATCAATATCAAAACCTTTAGCACAGCTTACAAATTTCCCTTTTTGAGATTTATAGTTAATTTTATTGATTACTTCTCTAAAATCCTTGCTAGCAACTGTTATAAATAATGCCTCACATTGATTTAATTCTGATGGATCTGACGTTGCTGTTATTTCATGACCTTCAAATGAAAGACCAGAAATACTTTTCTTATGTTGGTTTAATGAATCAACTTCATCCTGACGCCTTGAATAAATAGAAACTTCATTTCCATTTTCCACAGCTATTCTGGCTAGAACTAGCCCGAATTTACCTGAACCTATAATTCCTATTTTCATTTTGAGGTGCAATTATACAGAGTTAACTGCTTTCTTGTGTAAATATCAACACTCCTTATGAAAGTGCAAGCTAAATTACTATCTGATATCTCATTATTTGAGTATGTGATGTAAAGAATGTTATCTGTTGGTGTTTCTAATCTATTCCATAAATTGTAATGGGAAGGCCTAGTATTATTATTACTGAATAAATGCAATCTATTTGGTTCATTCATAAAGTAGGCTGAAGAAGAAAGGAGCTTGTAGTCATCTGATGCTAAAACAGAATAAGCTTCATTCTGAAATAAAATTTGAAATGTATTGTTCCATCCTCTTGTTGGATGAAGAGGATCATAGGAAATAAACTTTGATGATATATCTTTATTTGAAAGTAGAAAAATTGAGCTAATTATCATCAAACTAGGTAATATAATTTTTCTTTTTAAGCCATATAGAATTGAAGAAAAAATTGGTATTGCGGTAAGAAAAACAGGTATGGACCAGTTTGGTTGAATTTTGCCACTAAAACTTTTAATTACAAAAAATATAACCATCACAAGAATGGGGTAAAGAAGAAAACCAAACCTTGCATTGAAGATTTTGGATCTTATTTCTTTCTGTATTAAGAATAATGAAGATGGAATAGTTACAAATAATGTTAGAAATAATATTTCAGCATTCTGGCTTGGTTTTGAAGAGACTAAGTGGCCAATCTCATGAGAAATAGTGACCCAGTCATTTTGTGCATTCCAAATTAATATTGGCAGAGATAATATTAATACTAGTAGTGCTGCTAAATACAAATGAACTGAAAAAAAGTATTTGCGCATCTTGCTGAAGAGAAAATATATTAAAATGCTTAGTGGAAACAGTATCATTGATAATTTCGTTAATATGCCTAAGCCAACACTCAGGGCAATTATATAAAACCATCTTTCATCTCTAGTTACATAAAATGAGATATAGGCATAAAGGGCTATTGACCAGAAAAAGAATAAAAAAATATCTGTTGATGCTACCCCGCCCAGAAGAAAAAGTGCTGGAGATAAAGCTGAGATTAGCAACCCGGTTGTAAAATAATTTTTATTTTTTGAAAGCTGTTTAGACCCTAGAGATAAGAAAAATATCGAACCAATTAAAGCAAGATAGGAAAAAAATTTTAGTCCTAAGTATGTTTGACCAAAAATAAAATTTGAAACACTAATAGCATTAGCAATTAAAGGACCTTT
>Ga0209359_10000464_pt1 | contig 10233 bp, 9 predicted proteins | sample MarorgKNORR_S2LV_FD_188224 | JGI IMG/M metagenome (GOLD analysis project Ga0209359, IMG submission 188224) | Marine microbial communities from the Southern Atlantic Ocean, analyzing organic carbon cycling - Surface_A/KNORR_S2/LV (SPAdes) (version 2) | ecosystem: Environmental > Aquatic > Marine... | reverse complement strand
TTCAAAACTTCAAAACGATGGTTGGATGAATTTTACAGCACAAAATATGCTACTACTTAAGATAGATGCTTCAACCTATAGAGCATTTACTAATGCTTGTCCTCATCAAGGCGTTAGAACACAATGGTCTTACAATACTTCAGCAGACAAATTTGTTTGTGGTCAACATAATAATTCTTATCCATCAGATTGTACAACTAATGGATCTGTTGGGGGGGTATTAAAATGTTATACTACAAGTTTAAAAGATGGTGTTTTATCTGTTACTAAATAAATTTTATAAATCTTGAAAATTTAAAAAAGCAAAGAAAACAGCATTAACAAGAAGAAGATTTATAGAGAATGAATATTCTTTTCTTTCTATGTTAAGGTGGTATATATATTGTGTGGTTAATCCAATTACAAACCATCCAATGTAATTCTGCAAAGGTACTGTAGGTAAGTCAAATATCCAAAAGCCTAGAAGTGGAGCAACAGGCTCAATAATTAAATCCAATAATATCATTAAAATCGCTCCAGTGAGAGCGGCTATATATTTGTTTTTAATTATGTAACTAGACATTGAACCTGTAATGAAAGTTAAAATAATCCAATTAACACCTATCAAAACAGGAACTCCTAAAACTTTAAACCCTAAATTATCCAGATAAACATAATCTCCGAAGATTAATCCATAATTAACTCCTAAGATTTCAGAAATCATTCCAATAAAAAAAATAATTAAAGCAGCATTTAGTTCAGGTTTTTCAAGCTGTACCTGATTTATAAATAATAAAACGAATGAAATGAAAAGATTTATTGGAGTAAAAGCTAAAAAAAATTCTTTATTTCCATAAGAAATTCCAATCATTCCACATATGTGAAACAGCCAAATAATTCCTATTGAAATTATGGATGTGGGTTTATTTGGGATTAAACTTTTCATTATTTTTTTATTAATTCTGAGACTATTTTAGCAGAAAGTAAACAAAGTGGTATTCCACCTCCTGGATGAACACTTCCTCCACAAAAATATAAATTTTGAATATGTTTTGAAAAATTAGGATGCCTTAAAAAAGCTGATATTTTGTTATTACTTGAGGATCCATATAATGAGCCTAAATAAGATTGAGTATTTTTTTCTATAGTTTTTGGTGAAAACACTTTCTCAAATTCAATAAAACTTTCAATATCTATATTTAGAGTACGGTTTATTTTATTTATAGTATTTTTTCGTACAGTTTTTATAATTTCATTCCAGTCCTGACCTGTATCGTTAGGGCTATTTATCATCACAAACCAATTTTCACTTTCTTTCGGAGCATCAGAGACAATATCCTTTGAGGTAATATTAATATACACGGTTGGATCATCACTAATAGTTCCAAGCTCAAAAATAGAATCAAATTCTTTTTTATAATTATTTGAGAAAAGTATGTTATGTAATTCTAAATTTTTAAAGGTTTTTTTTATTCCCCAATAAAAAATTAAAGCAGAACTAGATCTTTCTTGGTTTAAAACTTTTTTTGGTTGATATGATTTTTTTAAAAGTTTTTTATAAGTTGGTATAATATCCATATTTGAAACAACAAAGTCAGATTCAATCACAGTATTATTAACTTTAACTCCAACTACTTTATTGTTTTTTACAACAATCTCATTAACTAACTTATTAAATTCAAACTTTACGCCATTTCTTTTAGCTAAATCAAAAATAGACTTTGAAATATTAATCATTCCTTTTTCAGAGACAAAGGTTCCATACTCCTGTTCAAGATGCTGTATTAAAGTCATCATTCCAGGTGTTTTAAATGGAGATGAGCCGTTGTATGTTGCAAATCTGTTAAATAGCTGAACTAAATGAGGTTCCTTAAGTTCATCTTGATTAACTGTATCAAGAGTTTTATTGATTTGAAACATATATAAATTAAAAATACCTTTTATTAAATCAGATGATAGATAAGTTTTAATCTTATGTAGCGATTGTTCTAAAAAAATATTTTTGGTTAAATCATATTTTTTTTTTGCCTTTAGTAAATATTTTGTAACAATTTTTTTATCAACTTTTAAAACTTTATTAATCTCATTTATAAATTTATTTTTATCTGAATATGCATTTAATACAGTCTTATCTTCCCAAAAATACTTACAAGAAATATCTTTTCTTTTATAATTAAAATAGTCCTTTGGGTTCTCATTAAACAACTCAAAAAGTTCATCAATATAATGTGGCATTGTTAATAAAGATGGGCCTGCATCAAACCTATATTGCCCCAAATTAAACGAAGATAATTTGCCTCCAGGATAACTATTGTTTTCAAATACCAAAACATCTAAACCTTGAGCTTTTAATCTCAGGGCAGTAGCCAAACCCCCAACTCCAGATCCAATGATTATAGCCTTTTTCAATTATTAAACACTTTAGTTTTTTTATTAATAATCTCAAACCTAGAAAAAAGATCCTCCTTATACCACTTTCTTTTCCTTGTTTTTTTAACAATCTCAGAGTGATTAATATTTTTATATGCAAAATTTGTCACCGATTCTAGATTTTCCCAAATACTAAATGTTGCCTGCTGTATAAAAGGAACTTCGCCTATCCCTTTAAACCATGAAACACCTTTAGCAGATTTAATAGCATTAGAAGCTTTAGGAACAGATCGCCAAAATTCAAATAACTTGCCAAAATTTAAAGTTGCTCTTGTAATAATTGCTATTGGTTTAGTTTTATCAAAATTAGAATCAATTAGTTCGCTAAAAGGATTAATACCATCCCATTTACCATGACTATGAACAGGTTTAAGAAAATAATCGTTTCGTGAAAAAGCTTTCTGAGAAATCTTGTAGGAATGACGACTTTTATTAATAAAATCATTGGCTGACTTAAAATTATCCCAAACACATAAAATTGAATAGGTACTGAAATCAGGGTAAAGACTAAAACCAGCTCCTGCTCCTGTTCCAAGTAATTTGTAGAATTTTAAACCAGAAGTTTTTTTTATTAAAAAATTAGCTAAATACATCTGCTTAAAAGCCCAAAACTTATTGCTTTTGTAACTAAAAAATGAAATTGTAACCAATGATCTTTTTTTTAACTGTACAACAAATATAATTTAGAAATAATTTTTTCTTTTATTTCTTTTGATGAAAATGAGGCCTTCATTGCATTAACATTAACTTCCAAAAATTTATTTTTTAACCAATTAAAATTTTTATTAAGTAAATTATATTCTTTATTCAAAGTAGTATCAGAGATTGTTCTTCCATCGGTATTTATACTTATGGATATTCCATTTCTAAACAAAAAATCTACTGGATGATCTTTAATGTTTTTAAAAACTTTGGTTACAATATTACTTGTTAAACAAAGTTCTAAATGAATATTCTCTTCTTTAATTTTTTCTAATAATAAATTATCTTCTATACACCTAACACCATGTCCAATTCTATGAGGTTTAAGATTTTTTAAAGCAGATTTTACACTTTCTGCTCCTAAAGCTTCACCGGCATGAGCAGTGCAGTAAATGTTATTTTTATGAGCAAATTCAAATGCTTTAATGTGATTATCCAGTGGAAAACCTGCCTCATCTGCAGCTATATCAAATCCTACAATATTTTCATTTGAAAATTGATGAACTAAATTAACAGTTTCTAAACTTTGTTCTTCAGTAAAGTGTCTAAGTGTACACAAAATTAGACCTACATCTATTTCAGATTTTAAGCATTCTAGTTTTGTTTTATTACTAATAATCTCTACAACTTCTCTTGATGAAAGACCATTATTAATGTGTAATAGTGGAGCAAAACGAACCTCAGCATACACTACATTATCTGCTTTAAACTGTTCAAACAAATCTTCTACAACAATTTCTAGTTGTTCTTTTGATTGCATGTATTCTAAAGCATTATCCGCACATTTTATATAGTCTTTCAAACAACTACATGTGGTTCCAATAAATTTTTCTTTAAATGTTGATAGACTTACATCCGGATCTATCTTGATTAAAGCTTCATAACTAAGACAACAATCTAGATGGACATGTAATTCAACCTTAGGTAGTTTTTCGATTTTAAAATCCATTATTTAACAAAGTAAAGCCTATTAATAATTTCTGAATTTTCACAAATATTAATCACATACAAATTTGAGTTATTTGTGTCAGAAATATTTTGATAAATTTTCTCATTTATAAGATTGTTAGCAAATTTAGGGATGGTATTACTATGACCAACAACAAGAATTGTTTTGCCTTTATTTTTTAAAATAAAATCTTTATAATTTATGGTTGATGGATTATAAATTACTATCTCCCGACCGTTTGAAATTGGCTTAATTGTTTCAATAGTTCGATGATAATTAGTAGAATAAAACTCATCAAATTCTATATTTTTAAAAAAAGTTTTCCACCTTAAAGACCTTTCTTCCCCAAGTGAATTTAAATGTGGATTAGAATTATTAGAGTCTGTTCTATCTTTTTCAGCATGTCTAATTAAATAAATAGATGTACATGTTGTATCATCATGAGATTGAGCATTTAAGGAAAATGTAAAAATGAAGCATATAAATAATATTATTATTTTTTTCAAATTACTTAATATTAATGTTTGAAGGTAATTCAAATAATTCTAAATCAAATGTACTAAGTGAGGCTAACAGATGATCAAATAAATCAGAAACAATATTTTCATAATTCTTCCATTCTTTATCAGTTATAAAGGCATAAATTTCTAAAGGAACTCCTTGAGAAGTGGGAGTTAATTGACGACACATTACAGTCATTTCATTGTTTATCAATTTATTACTTACAAGATAATTCTCTGTATATTTTCTGAATAATCCAATATTCGTAAGATTTCGACCATTAACTTTAATTTCTGAAACAATATCTAAGTTTGAATTATGCTCAATAATTTCAGATTTTGTTTGGGATATATAGTCGCTTATAAGTTTGATCTTTTGTAGTTTTGATAGCTCTTCTTCACCCATAAACTTAATAGAAGAACCTTTAATTAATAAAGCTCGTTTTATTCTTCTTCCATTTGAATCACTCATTCCTCTCCAGTTTTTAAATGAATCAGAAATCAATTTATATGTTGGGATTGTTGTAATTGTTTTATCAAAATTTTGAACTTTAACTGAGTTTAAATTAATTTCAATTACATCTCCGTCAGCACCAAATTGTTTCATTGTAATCCAATCACCTATTCTAATTAAGTCATTTGAAGTTAGCTGAATACTTGCTACTAAACCAAGTATTGTATCCTTAAAAATTAATAAGATTACTGCTGATAAAGCCCCCATTGCAGTTAAAAAAGTAGAAACTTCTTTACCAGTCAATATTGAAAAAACTAATATAATAGCCATAAACCAGACTAAAATCATGGCAACCTGAACAAAGCTATCAACAGGTTTATCTTTGAAAGAATCAATCGTTTTAAAAAATTCTTTAGCCGCATTTAAAAAACTTCTTATAATCCAAACAATTAAAAAAATAAAATATACTTCTAAAATTAGGTTTGAGTAAATTAAACCTGTCTGGTAATCTTCAAGCCAGAACGGTAAAATCCAATATAAAAATACAAATGGGACCAATCTCGATAAATGAACTTGGATATTATTAGCTACTAAAAAATTATCAAAATTATTTTTTGAGTTAATCGAAATTCTCTCAATAAAATTTCTTATAAAAGTTTTGGAAATGTAATTTAAAACTACAACAACTAAAATGATAATTAACCCTACTAAGAAGATGTTAATTAACTTAGCATAAAAATCAGGAATTTCAAATTCGATTAATAATTCGTAAAATAAGTTATTTAAATTCATACGATCTTTTTAAAATAATTCTTCTTGAGAATTTGTTTTTTTTAATCCTAAATGATTATATGCTAGTTTGGTTACTTCTCTTCCCCTTGGTGTTCTAACAATAAATCCTTGTTGAATCAAAAAAGGCTCATAAACTTCCTCTATTGTTTCTGAACTTTCTGAAACAGCAGTAGATAAAGTATTAATTCCAACTGGACCTCCCTTAAACTTATCAATCAAAGTTTTAAGAATTTTGTTATCCATTTCGTCTAGGCCGTTCTTATCAACATTTAAAGATTTTAAGGCATACCTAGTAATTTCTAAATCTATAGATCCATTTCCTTTTATTTGAGCAAAATCACGAACTCTTCTCAGAAGAGAGTTTGAAATCCTAGGTGTTCCTCTACTTCTTCCAGCAATTTCTATAGCAGCATCGTTATTGATTTCTATATTAAGTATATCTGAACTTCTTTGAACAATAGTAGAAAGTAATTCAGTATTGTAATACTCTAATCTACTGTTTATACCAAATCTAGCTCTCATTGGAGCTGTTAATAATCCAGATCTTGTAGTAGCTCCAATTAGAGTGAAAGGATTTAAATTAATTTGTACAGTCCTGGCATTAGGACCAGTCTCGATCATGATATCGATTTTATAATCTTCCATAGCTGAATATAAATATTCCTCAACTATTGGACTTAACCTATGAATCTCGTCAATAAATAAAACGTCTCTTGGCTCTAAATTTGTTAATAATCCTGCTAGATCTCCAGGTTTATCAAGAACTGGACCTGAGGTTACTTTTAAATTGACTCCTAATTCATTTGCCACTATATGAGCTAAAGTAGTTTTTCCTAGTCCTGGAGGCCCATGAAACAAAGTGTGGTCTAATGCGTCGGATCTTTGATTACAAGCTTCAACAAAAATTTTTAAATTATTTAGTATTTGATCTTGACCAGCAAAGTCATCAAAAGATAAAGGCCTTAGTGCTTTATCAATTTCAAGTTCTTCGTTTGTATAGCTTGAATCTGTAGGGTCTAGATTTTCATTCATCTAATCAAAGATAAGCAAAAGAAAATCTAAAAGGAAAACCGCAACCTAGTGTTCGGTTTCAATTTCTCCCTTTTGGATTGGGGTAGTTTGTAATACAAAATCTTCGTCTTGACCAGGTTTACTGTAATCGTATGCCCATCTGTGAACATGTGGAATTTCTCCAGGCCAGTTCCCATGAATATGTTCGACTGGAGCAGTCCATTCCATTGTATTTGATCGCCATGGATTTTGTTCTGCCTTTTTGCCAAAGAACATACTATGTATAAAATTGTATAGGAAGACTAATTGAGCTGCTCCTGCTAGTAAAGCAAAAACTGTAATTACTACGTTTATATTAGCTAAATCATCAAAATAAGGAAAGGCAGTATTAGTATAATATCTTCTTGGTAAACCAGCCATACCAATGAAATGCATAGGAAAAAATACGCCATATGCAGAAATTGCCGTAATCCAAAAATGTATATAACCAAGATTTTTATTCATCATTGTTCCAAATAATTTTGGAAACCAATGATATACTCCAGCAAATAAACCATACAAAGCTGAAATACCCATTACTAAGTGGAAATGAGCAACAACAAAATAAGTGTCGTGTATGTTGATATCTAAAGTACTGTCACCGAGAATTATTCCTGTCAATCCTCCAGTTATAAATGTAGAAACAAGACCTATTGAGAAAAGCATTCCGGGATTAAACTGAAGATTACCTTTCCACAAAGTAGTAATGTAATTGAAGGCCTTCACAGCTGAAGGAATTGCAATTAGAAGAGTTGTAAATGTAAATACAGATCCTAAAAACGGATTCATTCCTGAAATAAACATATGGTGTCCCCAAACAACTGTAGATAAAAAGGCTATAGCTAAAATTGAAGCAACCATTGCTCGATAACCAAAAATTGGTTTTCTTGAATTTGTGGCTATAATCTCTGATGTAATTCCTAATGCTGGTAATAAAACAATATATACTTCCGGATGCCCTAAAAACCAAAATAGATGTTCAAATAATACAGGAGAACCTCCTTGGTAGTGGAGAACTTCACCCTGAACAAAAATATCAGATAGGAAAAAAGAAGTCCCAAAGGATCTATCCATTATTAATAAAAGTGCTGCGGATAATAATACTGGAAATGAAATCACACCAATAATCGCAGTAACAAAAAATGCCCAAATAGTTAAAGGTAGTCTAAACATTGACATTCCTTTTGTACGTAAATTGATAACAGTAACAATATAATTTAGAGAACCTAGTAAAGATGATGCAACGAAAATTGCCATTGATATTAACCATAAAGTCATACCCATACCAGATCCTGGTTGAGTCTGAGGAAGTGCGCTTAAGGGTGGATAGATAGTCCATCCCGCCGCAGCTGGACCTGCTTCAACGAAAAGTGAGGCAAGCATAATCATACTAGATAAGAAAAATAACCAGAACGAAATCATGTTTAAGAGGCCAGATGCCATATCCCTCGCACCAATTTGAAGTGGAATTAATAAATTGCTAAACGTTCCACTTAAACCTGCTGTTAAAACAAAGAATACCATGATTGTTCCGTGAATAGTAACAAGTGCGAGATAAATATTAGGATCCATAACGCCTTCAGGTGCCCAGTCTCCTAAAAAAATATCAAAAACTGCAAAAGATTGTTCAGGCCATGCTAATTGTAATCTGAACAATAATGACATAGCAACTCCAATAAAGCCCATAAACAATACTCCAAGAATCAAATATTGTTTAGCAATCATTTTATGATCTTGACTAAAAATATATTTAGTTATAAATGTTTCTTTATGATGATGATGATGATCATCATGGTTTGAGTGTGATATACTTGTTAATTCTGACATAGTGTTTTATTGTATTATTTCAGAAAATGTTTTTTGTTGTGATAACCATTTTTCATAATCTTTTTCAGATTCAACTACTATTTTCATTTGCATGTTGTAGTGAGATGCACCACAAATTTTAGCACACAATAATAAATAATCAAACTGATAAGGTTCAAGAGCCTCTTCACCATTTGCAGTAAGCTCCTTACTGTTTTCGTATCTTATTTTATTAATTCTATTTACTTTATCTACGACATCTGAATTCATTCTCATATCAGCTGTTGTTATCGTTGGAGTAAAAGAAAATTCTGTAATCATTCCCGGAACACAATTCATTTGAGCTCTAAAATGTGGCATATACGCAGAATGTAATACGTCTTGAGATCTAAATTTAAAAATAACTTTTCTATCTACTGGAAGATGAAATTCTTGAGTCACAACAATATCATCCATTCCATTAGGATCAGAAGAATCTATCCCAACCGAATTCCTACCATCAAAATCGTTTAAAAATCGAACATTTGCATCTCCTAAGACGTTGTCCTCTCCGCCATATCTAGCTTTCCAATTCCATTGCTGAGCATATAATTCAATTACTAAGGCATCCTCATCTTCCTCAATATTCATGATATTACCCCAAGTAACCATTCCATAGATTATTAGAACAAAGAAGATAATTGCAGGTATGATAGTCCAAACAAACTCAAGAGTATTGTTGTGTGTATAGAAATAGGCTTTTCTATTATTTATTCCTCTATACTTATAAGCAAAAACATGTAATACAGCTTGTGTAATAGTTTGAGCAAATAATATTATGGCAAATGATATCCATAATAAAGTATCATAAGCAGGGCCGTGAGCAGAAGCTGATTCAGGTAAAAGTACTTTTGAATATGACCAAAAGGAATATATGGTTACAGCATATATAAAAACCAAAAATGCAAACATTAGCTTTCCGTTAAGATCATTATCTTTCTCAGTTGCAATCTGGGAATCGTCTTTTTTTCTTCCCATCTGTGAAAGTTCAAAAATCTTAGAGATTTGCCAAAAGGCTACTCCAGTTAAGATTAAAATTGCTAATGTTAATAATAATGTCATTTATAAACTCTTTATTTAGTAAACAAATTTTTCACTTTCCTTTAATAATGGGTCTCCTGTAGGCTCCAATGGTGCTTTAGATATACTATTAAACACTACATATATAAATAGTCCGGCAAAAAATGCTATTCCAGAAAGTTCAGGAATTCCTATAAACCATTTATCTCCCACTGTTGCAGGCATAATCATATTAAATACGTCTATATAATGTCCTACTAAAATTATTATTCCAGTCATAACGATAAACCAATTAACCCTCTTATAATCACTATTCATTAACAATAGAAGTGGAAAAATAAAGTTTAAAGCAATCATACCAAAGAAGGGTAGATTATAATCTTCAATTCTTGTGATAAAATAAGTAACTTCTTCAGGGATATTAGCAAACCATATCAACATAAATTGAGAAAACCATAGATAGGTCCAAAATACACTAACTCCAAACATAAATTTACCAAGGTCGTGAATAT
>Ga0209359_10000463_pt1 | contig 10248 bp, 14 predicted proteins | sample MarorgKNORR_S2LV_FD_188224 | JGI IMG/M metagenome (GOLD analysis project Ga0209359, IMG submission 188224) | Marine microbial communities from the Southern Atlantic Ocean, analyzing organic carbon cycling - Surface_A/KNORR_S2/LV (SPAdes) (version 2) | ecosystem: Environmental > Aquatic > Marine... | reverse complement strand
GAACCATTTTCAACATCAAGAACAATATTCCTAATATAAAAAATCTATTCTTCTTCTTGAAAACTAAATGATGGAAAAACATTATGGATTTCATTAATTGGGACATCATCAATTTGAATACTGTATGTCTCTTCATTAAATGAAATCTTTAGAAAATTATCCTCTACTAATTCAACATTTGTTATATCAAATGTATTCCTAATTACAGAAAGTGTTTTTTCTTTTGTACGGAGCACTATCTTTGTATCAATAACTTCAATAACCGGTTGGAATATACTTTGAATTGATATGAATAGTTGTAGTAACCCAAAAAATAGTAAAAGATAGTAAAGGTATTCCTCCCTCGAGTTTGATCCAAATTCTCCTAATTTAAAATAGGTAATCATTAGTTTTCTAAAAGGGCCTGAAATAATATTATCTATTCCAATGTATGTAAGGAGACTTCCCCTGAGAAGTGGGAGAAGAAGACTATTCCTATCTCTATAAATTTTCATATATTTTATCTTTAGCTATCAGAATAACCTAGTTTAGCTATTGTTTTTGTATGGAAATCGTATTGATTCGACATGGTCAACCAGAATGGATGCCTAATAATATTTATACTAAAAATCCAGGACTTACTGATTTAGGAAAAATACAATCTCAAAAATCCTCTTCAGTTTTTCAAAAAAACGATATTGATGAGTTGTGGGTTTCACCTCTAAAGCGTGCCCAAGAGACTTTTACTCCTTTCAAAGAAAAAGGTGTCGCAAAATCTACCTACATATATGAATGGCTTCAAGAAATGCAAGACGATGAGGAAGAAGCTTTATATGGGAAAAGCAGTGAAGAAATAATGGCATTTTTTGAAAAACGTAATTCACAGTCATTTGAAGAGTGGACTGTTGGTAATCATGGAAAATACATGGAAAAATTTAGTAAAAATATTGTATCGAATTTAGAAATAGAGCTGGAGAAAAGAGGGATAGTTTCGTTAGATACAAAATTCGATAGGCGATTTGATTTAAGCAAATCTAACATTGAGAAGCTTATGATTATTTCTCATGCTGGAACTATGTCTGTACTGCTCTCGTATTTTTTAAATATGCCTCTTTATGCATGGACATGGAGAAAATTTCTTCCAAGACATACTGGACACACTACATTTAAATCTACTGAGATTTCTAATGGTCACTTTTTTAGACTTAAAGAGTTTAACAATGTCTCATTTATGGACAGTGACGAAGAACAAACCTACTAAAATAATTTTAAATTAATAAATTATGCCTTATACAAAAGCTTTACCTGAGGTAACTATTAGTGCCTATACGCCAAGAAAGAAGCGTTTCTTTTTGAAGTATCTTGCTCATTTTCTGCTTTTTTTTGAAAATGTCAAAGCTAAAGGATCATTTTTAGATAATAAAAGAGTAATAGTTGCTGCTGCGCCTCATCAATCGGGAAAAGACGAATATTTAATGGTTTTAATGATTTTAGCTTTAGATATTGATGTCTGTTATCTTTCAGCAAAATGGACGATGCGAAGAATTCCTAATCCTTTCATTAAGCCTGCAGATATCGACAAACAAGGTATCCCTTGGCCACTTGGTTGGCTCCAAGAAATTGCATTTAAAAAATTTGGTGCCATCCCAGTAGACAGAAAAATGAATAGTGGCCAGTATGATTCTGTTGTTAAGGAGCTTACTCAACGAGACAATTTCCTACTTATTATTACACCGGAAGGCAGATTTGATGCAACTAGATTTAGAAGTAGTTTTTTGTATTTAGCTAAGGAGCTGGAAGCGGAAGTAATGCCTGTACAGATCGATTATGAAAATCATAAATTACAGTTTTTAAATAGTTTAGACCTTGAAGGATCAGAAGAAGAAGTTATACAAAGACTTCGTTTATGCTTTGATGGAATAAAGGGTAAAAAAAATAGGTTTAAAGCTTAATGGAAGAGAAAATTCATAATTTAATCAATGAAAGAAACCCTTGGTTACTCAAAAGTAATTTTTTATCAAAAACACTTTATAAGATACTTAAAAAGTATCTCAAATTTAATGAAACTGTTTTTGTTGGTGAACATATTCAAAGCATGTCAGGACAAGAGGCCTTTAGCTGGTTAGGTAATGAGTATACAAGTAACTGCACTGTTGAAGGTCTTGAAAATATTCCTAGTGATGGAAAATTCTTAATTGTATCAAACCATCCTATGGGAGCTGCAGATGCTATTGCACTCTATCACCAGATTTATCCAGTGCGTGATGACCTTTTCTTTTTTGCAAATGAATTATTTGTTTATCTTTTAGGTGCTTTTCACGATCTCTTAGCGCCAGTTGTCTGGAACAAGGAAAAAGAAACCCATTCAGCTAACAAAGAAACTCTTGAACGTCTTAGTGTTTTTTTTGGCGATGATAGAGGCGGTATAATCTTTCCTTCAGGACGGCTTTCAAAGCTTACACTATTTGGTTTATGGGATCGACCATGGGAGAGCACTCCTATTGCTCTTGCTAAAAAATACAATTTCCCCCTAGTGCCTGTATATGTAGAAGGTAAAAACTCCTGGTTCTTTTATTTTGCATCATATCTAAATAAGCAATTAAGAGATGTTTCTCAATTAAATGAGTTATTTAACAAAAGAAATGTAAAAATATCTATAAAAATCGGTAAACCTGTAAATGTAAGTACCCTAAATGACAATAACGACGTAGCAATTAATCAGCTGCGCTATAAGTCGGAAAGTCTTAGAAAAAAAGGTTTGTTGAAGTTAAATCGAAAAATTAATCTAAGAAATCTTAGTTAAATTTATTCTACAACTTCCCCTGTTCGTGGATTTACACCTAGATTACCAACCATATATCCAAATAAAAGTGGTGTAGTTACCAAACCACCGAGGCCGTAGAATCTCCAAGTAATGTCATAAGAGTTTTGAGCTTGCAAAATTAATAAATATACAACAAAAAACAAGCCGTAAAGAGAAGCTACCATTGCTGTACTTACTTGAATTTTACGATCATGATCTGTTTTGTAATACCAATTTGTTACTGAATAAACTCCAAAACTATAGGCTGAACCAATACCAATAATTAACAACATTAATCCAGTGTCTCCTAAAGAAGAGTGGACCGAAACATAAACAAAAGAGAGAAAGTAGAGTAGGAACATTTGACTTGATGTCATTTTGAATCTTATTGCATAAACAAAAACAATACCCGCAAGCATAGCTTGAAAAAATAATGTTCCTGCAGCAAATGCATCGTCATATGAAAAAAATACACCATATTGCAAATATGGATGAAGAAACTGAGTAATAAACATTATCAAACCATAAATTGTTGATACTGCTACTACTGAAGCTGTATCTAGTTTGTCAGTACTTGGCCTTGCAGTAAAAACATAATCCAACATAAGAAAGGCACCTAAAAAAAGCATTAAGTGTGAAGGTGAAACTAGAGGTTCTACTCCAGTCTCAATCCCAAGCAGGGTATGCCAAACTGCATCAGAAGCTCCTCCTATACCGAAAACTACTGCCCCTAAAACACCAACATCAAATTTGTAATCTTTTATTTTATTTTTAACATAGATAGCAACAAGAACTGAGAAAGCATACCCTGAATACAATACTGCATGCCAGGGAGTAAAAAATGTTTCAATATCATCAATTAAGTATGTATGAGCACTTGAATCTATCCAGGCACCAATGAAGAACCAAAGCATAGCAACAATAAATAAGTTTCTATCTTTCTGATTGGTTATTGCAACAGGTGACAATTTATTAAACATATAAATATTATAAACAGAAAGCTTTTCTGGTCTTTACGAAAATAAGTTAGAAAAGATAAAATAAACCTATGGAAAATCAAGAATTTAATCGAACGCTTACTTTGAAAAGTTCTATCTATCTTGGTTTAAGTTCAATGATTGGTGCTGGATTATTTAATAATATTGCTCCTACTTCAAAAATTAGTTCCTATGGATCACTTATTGGTCTGTTAATAGCTTCTTCTTTGGCTTTTGCAAATGCCTCATCATCTGCTCAACTGTCCTCATTATTTCCAAGAACAGGTGGAACATATTTGTACGCAAAAGAGGTTTTAGGTAGACCTTATGACATTATCGCTGGTGCGGTTTTTATAATAGGTAAAACAATCAGCTGTATAGCAATAGCTTTAACAGTTGGGAACTATCTTTCGCCAGTGTATGGACGAGAACTTGGTGTAGTTTTATGTTTACTAATTTTTTTGCTAAGTTTCTCTGGGATAAACAAAACAGCGGAGATAGCAAAGTGGTTTGTTTGGATTTTGTTTGGATTACTTATGTTTTACAGTTTTTCTATTATCTCAACATCAGGTGTTAATTATGCTATTCCAGTCTTTAACGATATCTCTTTCGACAGTATTTTACTCTCTGCAAGTATTTGGTTTTTTGCTTTCACTGGATATTCAAGACTAGCTACGTTTGGTGAAGAAATTAAAAATCCTAAAGAAATAATTCCTACGGCAATTTTTACTGGACTTGGAATTACTGTTTTTTTATATCTAATTATTACTTGGTTAACCCTTTCTATTGTAAGTCCAGAAATTATTATGAATTCAAGCACTCCGTTGCTCGTTGCAATGGATGTAAGTAGATTTTCGGAATTTACATTTCTGGTCATTTTTGCTTCTTCTATTGCTATGGTTTCTGTATTCCTAGCTCTAATGCCCGGCATAAGCAGAATATATGTTGCACTTTCTAGAGATAAAATACTCCCTCAGGGTTTCTCCAAAATTCACAAAAAATTTAACTCTGCTTACTTCTCAGAAGCTTTTGTTCTTATCTCAGTGATAATTGGAATTTACAGCTTTGATGTGGTGGGATCAATAAAGTTAAGCTCTTTTTTTATTTTGATATATTACACAATTACAAATCTCTGTGTTATCAAATTAGATAAAGAAAACAGGCTTTACTCAGTGGGCATAGCTTACTATGGCTTTACGCTTTGTCTTGTTTTAGCAGTAACACTAGTAATTTTTTGATAAAGAAACTGGGATTACTCCCGATTTGGTTTCTGTGATCTATAAAAATTTATGCTAAATGTTTCACAAATTATATTATTTTGTGAAATAAATATCACAATCTTGCACGGTTGTGAAAATAAAATTATAATTAATAGTGGTCAACCGCGTGTATGCGTTAAAAATCACTCAAATACACTTCCATAGTGGTTGACCTATGCTCAATTGAATATATAACCCAACGCATTTATTCTTAAGTAATGAAGAGATTTAAATCCTCAAATAGTAAATTGTATAAATGCTCTAAGGAAGTTCTTTGGGAAACTATTTCATCACCAAATTACTTAAACAATACACATCCATATTGTGAAAATAATTCTGTAATTAACTGGGAAAAAGATATCCATGAAGACAAACTAGTCTATCTAAATGGATTAACCTATAAAAGAAAATTTTCTTCTTGGAAACCGGGTGAAGGTTACGATCTCTGGATAGGAAGTAATAATAAAAATCAGTCCTTTGTTGAATGGAGAATAAAAGAGGAAGATAGCGGGGTAAGACTTTCAATAACCGTGTACCCCTTTTTATTAAGCACCTGGCCGAAGATTCTTTCTTTTTTGCCCTATTTTTTATATATAAATATCAAATTAAAGTCGTATTTGAACTCAGTATTAAGTGGAATTGAATGGTTTATTGAGGAAAATACTCCTGTACCCAGAAATAAATTTGGTAAACATAGTTGGTTTTCTTAACTTAATGTTCTCTTGATCTAGAGGATTTTGACATTGTTTTTTCTAAGGATCCATTTGCAAATATAAAAGACTCGACACTATCTACTAAGTGTTTTCCATTTTGTGATTTTTGCATAATTACATCAACAGTCATACCTTCATAGGGTGAGATTAATGTTATTGAGTGCTGTCTAAATCTCTTCGAAGACTGGTCTCGACGTATTACATCACTAATCATATTGCTAGACTCCCATGACCAATCTTCACCGACGGAAACAAATTTACATATATGTTTTGTCTGTGACTTGTCTATTCTTGCTCCAGGGCAAACTAGCATAGAACCTTCAACCCAGGGGTTTAAACCTAATCCATCTATCTTTGGGAAAGCAACATTAAAAGAGTCTTCAACTATTGCCTCTATATCACCTTTTTTAAAATTTCTTTCTTTAATGATCTCAGAAATTGTATTTTGAATTTTAAATAATGATTCTTCGTCTAAATTTTCAAGATTTTCCCTGTCCATAGTTATATACAAACAGTGAGGTAAGACAAATTACTATTCTTCTTCTAGAAGAAGTTTTTGACCTGCTGTTTGTTTTCCTCTTAAATCACGAATATCTACACGAATTACACCGATTACAAATATTGTGAGTGTACCGACCGGAAATAACAGGATTAAGAATAACGGTGATGAAGTTAATGTATCTAGCATATTTTTATCATAACAAATTTACATAGTATAATTAAATTGAGAGAGGAAATATGCAAAAATTAGGATTGTACGCAAGCATGGTATCTGTAATAGCATCTGTGCTTATTTATATTGTTTTGGATGATTCTCAACTTGCGATCTATGTAGGTTTATGGGCTCCAACACTTATTCTTTATAGCCAGGCTTACGAACAAGCAAACAACTAGTTCAGTTTACGTATAAATTAAACTGTTGTTAGTATTTGATTGTGAATAAAGTTGAAAAGAAATCATTTTTTGGATTCTTAGCTATTGCATTTGTTTTGCACATGTATCTTGTTTTAACAACACTCATTGGTGGTTAAAAAAACTTTAATTCTTCTAATACTTCTAGTTTCTTGTTCTGGAAGCCAAACAGTTGTTGATGAACCTCCAAAAAGTCTTGATTCAGAAGAAGTTCTTAATTTAATATTTGATAGTTATAAAAATTTTACAAGCAACCCGGAAAAAGCTGTTGATACAATCTGGGGATTTGCTCATGAAGATAATAAAGAGATTACGGGACCGAAAGAACGCTTTTATCAAATGTTAATATCGGAGCCATACGACTCGATAATCGATTTAAAAGAATACTCTTATGAAGTTACATATGAAAATGAAACTAATATCCACTACGAAGTTAAAGTACTTGCAAAAACAAATAACTATTTTGTTATTACTTGGGTTTTTGAGAAAACAGAATGTCCTGATTCTGAAGAGCAGTGTTGGCTTACCATCGCTGTAACCGCTCCTGCATATTTTGAATCTGGTATTTAATTACTCATCAAGGCTATCAAGAGGATTTTCAGGCTGGCAAATTTCAAAAGCTTCCTGTACTTCCTCAGAGCTAAAATCAATATCAGCATCTCTGAAAGCAAAGAAGCCAAATTCTCCAGGTTTTGGATCCGGAAAATCTATACCTTGATCTCGCATGCATTGAGAAAACTCTAGAGAAGCATCTACTAAAGCTGCCTCGACTTCAGGATCTAGGTCAAACTGCTCTGGAAGTGCGTTTCTTAAAATATCTTCACAACTTTCAAAAGCATTCTCAAATTCTTCTTCATTTTCTATTTCTAGATTATCAAACTCAGGATTGCCATCAATATCAAATGTTGGGTCTGGAAAGTTAATTCCCTCTTCTCTCATACATTGTGCAAAATTAAGAACACCTTCTTCAAAAGTAGTTTCCTCATCAACGATGGTTGTTTGTGTTGTGGAGTCAATAGTCGCTACACCCTGTGATTCTTCCCCTCCAATTGTGCATGCAGTAAAAACCGCAACGAAAAAAAGTAGTTTTACTTTCTTACTGCTTCTGCTGGTTGAATTTTTGATGCTTTTATAGCTGGATAAACACCAGAAATAGCTCCGATTAATAAAGCTAAAAGCACTGCTCCAAATATTTGCCATACTGGTATTGAGAATACAATATTTGTGTAATTAGTATAACCCAGAGTTATAGCCGCTCCGAGAAGCACCCCTACAAGACCTCCAATGCCTGACAAAACAATACTTTCTAATAAAAACTGATAGCGGATTTCTCTTCTAGTTGCACCAATAGATCTTCTAACTCCAATTTCCATTCTTCGTTCAAGAACTGACATAACCATAACATTAGCAATAGCTACTCCTCCAACGAGTAGAGCAACTGAACCTAAGCCTAAAAGTAAATTTGTGAAAGCCTCTTCTGCTGCTTGTTGTGCTTCTAATGCATCTGAAGGACGTGTCACTTCAACTTGGTCTGGGTTTTCTGGATTCATAGACGGAGCAAGAACCTCTACAACATCTTCTATGAATGTTGGATTTGCCCTTAAATAAATAGTTGTTGGTTCCTCGTCAATATCAAAAAGTGTTTTTGCTACACCGTACCCAATAAACACAGACCTATCTAGGTCTGGATGGATCTTTAATTCTTCTAATATTCCAACAACACCAAACCATTCGTTTTCAATCATGATTCTTGTTGGTGTAGATAGATTGTTAATTCCTAACCTTTGAGCCGTTACACTGCCCAAAACTGTTACTGGAACATCAGATAATCCATCTTGTATAAAACGACCATCAGTAAGATTTCCACCTATTACATCCAAAAGTTCAGAACTTGTGACAATAGTTGAAATACCTCCACCTTCAAATTCTGAAATAAAGTTACTTCGCCTTACCAACAGGTCTGTTTGGGTTGTTGATGTAACTTCTTGAACAGGACCTATTCTTTCTACCATGCCTAAAACACCTGTAGGAAGTTTTTCTTGTGTTCCAAAAAAACCTGCCTGTGGTGAAGCTTTGACTAAATTAGTACCTAACGACTCTAAGGTGGAAAGAAGGTCAGCCCTACCTGAAGCAGAGATTCCGGATACTGCAACTATTGCTGCGATACCGATGCCTATACCTATCGATGTAAGAGTTGCCCGTCCTTTTCTTGCTCGTACTCCATATAAAGCAACAAAAAACAAGTCTCTGATCTTAAGCCTTTTTTTACTCATTGGCTTACTATTTTTCCATCAACTAATTCAATAACTTTTTTGAACATGCTTGCATGTTCTTGATTGTGGGTAATCATTATTACAGTTTTTCCCTGATTATTTAGATCTTTTAATATATTCAAAATATTTAGGCCGGACTCCATATCTAAATTACCTGTTGGCTCATCAGCTAATACAAATGCAGGATCTTGAACAAGAGCCCGAGCAATTGCAACTCTTTGCTGTTGACCACCAGACAATTCTGTAGGCAGATGTGTCAACCTGTCTCCAAGGCCTACTTGCTCTAAAACTTCTTTTGCTTTTTCTAATCTGTTTTTTCTAGAAATTCCTTGATATAAAAGGCCTTCGGCAACATTTTCCTGTGCGGTTAAGCCAGGTAAAAGAAAGAAGCTTTGAAATATAAATCCAATTTTCTCACCTCTGAATTTTGAAAGCTCGTTGTCTGAGAGTTTTGATATGTCATTACCTTCAATTTCTATAGAACCGTCGGTTATGCTGTCTAGTAGCCCGATCATATTTAAGAAAGTTGATTTTCCACTACCTGATTGACCGACTATTGAAACAAAATCTCCTTCTTTAATTTCTAGTGAAACACCGTCTAATGCTCTTACAGGTGGTGGGCCTTCATATACTTTTGATATGTTGTTTATAGAGATTACAGTTTTTGTACTGGTTTTCATCTTGGTACAACTACTATTTGACCCTCTGAGATGTTTCCTTTTACTTCGACAAATCCGTCAGTAAAAACCCCTATTTCAACTGCAACGTAGCTAGTGTCTACACCAGATTCACCTTCAAATGTTCCAGTGTCGAGCTCTCCACTATAAATTTCTAAAGCATAGCCACCCTCTGCTAGGGCAAGTAGAGCGTTTACTGGAACATATAGTACGTTTTCAGAAATCTCTGTTGTGACAAATACTTTTACCGGCGCTTGATCATAAGCCTCAATCTCTTCTGGATTAAGGACTTCTAAAGTTACTTCTATAAATTCTCCTGCTTGAGTTTGTGTTACAACCTGATCTATAAAAGTAATAACCGTTGGTACTCTCTCGTCTGTTGGGAGTTCTATCTCAACACTATCGCCAAGAGAAACTGTTTCTTGATCAGTAGCGTCAACTTGAAAGACAACTTCAATCCCAATAGAAGAAATGTTATAAAGAGGAGAATTTAGCACAACAGCTGAACCTACGTCATTAATATAAGAACCAACAATTATTGGCGTTTTTGATGCATAAGCATTTGTAGGGCTAAAAGTTTCTGATTTTGAAGCAAGCTCAAGTTCTTCAAGCTCTTCTTTTGCTTTTGCTAATTCGGCAGCTTGGTCAACCCCTT
>Ga0209359_10000455_pt1 | contig 10309 bp, 5 predicted proteins | sample MarorgKNORR_S2LV_FD_188224 | JGI IMG/M metagenome (GOLD analysis project Ga0209359, IMG submission 188224) | Marine microbial communities from the Southern Atlantic Ocean, analyzing organic carbon cycling - Surface_A/KNORR_S2/LV (SPAdes) (version 2) | ecosystem: Environmental > Aquatic > Marine... | reverse complement strand
ATCAGATGAAGATAAGTGGTTAGAAATCCTTGGATGTGGAATTGTGAATCCAATTGTTTTAGAAAACTGTAAGATTGATTCAAAAGAATTTTCTGGACTAGCTTTTGGTCTTGGAGTTGAAAGAATTGCTATGCTAAAGTTCGGAATCTCTGATATTAGAGAGTTCTATAAATCCAATTTGGATTTTCTCAAACAGATCAAATGAAAATTTTATTAGATCATATAAAAAAAAGAATTACTGAAGATCTCGATTTAAATAAGCTATCTTCAATTCTTATTAATTTAGGACATGAAAATGAATTAATAAATAATAAAATCCTTGATCTCGAAATTACACCAAATAGAGGAGACTGCTTTTCATTAATAGGTATTTTGAGAGAACTTAAGAACTTCTATAAAGTTGATATGGATTTTGAAATATACCAAGGCGATCTTAAGGAATTCAAAATGGATTTCAGTAATAATGCTTCTGATCACTGTCCATCAATATGCTTCCTAAATATAGAGGTTGAAGGAGTAAAAGAAAAATATATTCCTGAGATTGAAAGCTTTTTTCATGTGCTCGGCGTCAAAAAAAATAATTTCTTCACTGATATTTCTAACTATCTTTCTTATGAGCTAGGACAGCCAACTCATTGCTATGATGCAGATAAAATCTCAGATAAACGCATTAAACTTGAGGTTTCAAATAAGCAAACTACCTTCAAAACAGTTATTGGTAAAGAAGTAAATCTTAAAAATTCGAACTTGGTATTTAAATGCGATGAAGAAATAATAAATCTTGCAGGAGTTATGGGTGGTGCATCTACTGAATGCAGCCAAACTACAAAAAAAGTAATCATCGAGAGCGCTTTTTTCAAACCAGATTCCATAATTGGTAAGTCAACTATGTATGATATAAATTCTGATGCTAGCCACAAATTTGAGAGAGGTATCGATAGGTCTCTCCAAGAAAAAGCTCTTAGAAGATTCATTTATCTTGTTCAACAACATGCAGTCATATCAAAAATGGAAATATTCAAATTCTCAAACAATTTGGATAAAAAAAAGCCCATAGTAGAATTCTCAGTTGAAAAAATAAATAAGATACTTGGAACAGCTCTCAGGAGTGAAGATTGTAAGCAAATACTTGAAAAACTTGATTTTAGGGTCAATGAGTACATTGAGATTCCATCACATCGACATGACATTTCATCTTTGAATGATATTTCAGAGGAAGTTGCCAGAGTTATTGGATATGACAACATAGAAAGAGCCAAAATAGTTTTACCAAATAAAAAAATTGAAAACACCTCAAAGGAAAATCTGTTAAGAGATCTATTTATAAGCAACGGATTTTATGAAGTGATAACATATCCATTTGTAGAAGCCCAAAATACAAAATCAATACATATTGACAACCCATTAGATTCATCAAAAAGATTTTTAAGAACTAGCTTAAAAGAATCTTTAATAAATAACTTATCATTTAATGAAAGAAGGCAGAAAGATTCAGTTAAATTATTTGAAATATCTGATGTGTATCATAAAGATAAAGATCAAATTTTATCTAAAAAACGCATCGGCTTTATTGCATCAGGAAGACAAGCAAACAATTATGAAGGATTTTCTAAAAAGATATCTATCAAAAGTCTTGAAGATTTTTTAAAAGATTTCTATAAAGATATTAAAATTAATACCATTCCAAGAAAAGAAATTGATTCAAAAAACAATACAGATGTTTTTTATATGGAAACAGATTTAGATAACTTTGAATTTAATGAAAAAATGTTTAATCTTAATATTTTAAAAGAAACTAAATTCTCCAAATATACCAAGGTTTCAGATTTTCCTTCTGTTACAAGGGATATATCTTATACTCTTAATAGTATTGGTTCGTATGATCAGCTCGAAAAGCTTTTAATTTCCATAAATGACAAAATAATTAAGGAAGTTTTCATTTTTGATTATTATGTTAATCCAAAAACTGAACAGATTAAAATAGGGTATAGATTTATTCTGAGAAGCGATGAAAAAACACTTAAAGATTCAGAAGTTTCAGAGACAATGGAAAAAATCATAACAGAGTCCCTGAAAATGGATGGCATAAGCATTCTTGGAGTTTAAATTAATTCTGTTTTAACTTTTTCATATATAATATTGGTAGATCAGAGGCCTTATGAAAATAATTCTATTTGTAAATCTTTTACTAACTTTTGTATTAACTACTTCTATAGAGTCACAACAATTCGACCCTGAATTCCTTGAAAGTCTCTCTCCAGAAGTAAGAGCTGATTTGCTCAAGAAGATTGAAGAAGATTCAGAGTTAGAAGAGCCACAATACAGGAGACCATCAACCCTAATCGAAAAGCCAGGGGATGATGAAGAATTTCTTGAGGAAATTAAAGAAGACAGATTCGGTGAAGATATATTCTCAATGATGCAAACAACTCTTATGCCTATAAATGAAGCAAATTTTGATAGTGACTATATCCTTGACTTTGGTGATGTTCTTGAACTTCAGATGGTTGGCCAAGTATCTTCTATTGTAAGTGCATCTGTAAGACGGGATGGATCTGTAAGCGTTCCTGATATTGGCAAATTATTTGTTTCCGGTTTATCGCTTCAGGAAGCAACAGATATGATTAAATCCAGAGTTGAATCTTCACTTATTGGTATCAATGTATTTGTTACTCTTTCAAATGTAAGAGACATTCAAGTTGTTGTTGCTGGAAATGCATATAGTCCTGGTTCTTACACATTAAATGGAAATTCAAATATCTTTCATGCTCTAGTTGCTTCTGGTGGCCCATCAGAGATAGGATCTTTCAGAAAAATCACACTAATACGCGATAATGAGGAAATTGAAGAAGTAGACCTATACGATACATTTATTTATGGAAGATCAAGTTATCAGAGAAGATTAAGGTCCGGCGATATTATTTTCATTTCCCCAGTAGGTAACCTTGTATCAGTATCAGGAGGAATAAAACGACCCAGTCTTTATGAAATCAAGGACGATGAAAAATTAGATGTTTTAATTAAGTTTGGTAATGGAATAACAAGTGATGCTGACTTATCTGAAATTAATTTGTATAGATTTATTGATGGGAAAATAACTGTGTTAGATGTAAATCAAATCTCTGATCTATCTTATATGTCATCAAGAGATGCAGACAAACTTTTTATTAGGAAGTACCCGATAAGAATAGTGAACATATTGGGAGCAATAAGAAATCCTGGTTTTTACATTGTTAATGAGGGAGAAGGTATCCTTGAATCAATTAAAAGGGCGGGTGGTTATACAGAAAGTGCTTATCCTTTTGGTGGAGTCTTAGAAAGTAGAAATGCAAGAGAAGTTAATAAGATGGCTTCAGAAGAACTTTATAAGACTTTTATAAATAGTTTAGCTACTGCTTCTAATATTTCAACAACTGAAACTGATGTGGGAGCAATATCGCTTATTATGGAAGAAATTAAGTCGAAAAAACCATCAGGAAGAGTGAATGCTGAATTTAATTTAGCAATCCTAGAAGCTAACAAAGAAAAGGATATACTTCTTCAAGATGGAGACACAATAGTTATTCCTGAAAGAACTAACCAAGTTTATGTCTATGGAGAGGTTTCCAGCGAGGGAACAGTAATGTTTGATAAAAGTCTCGATATAGAAGACTATATTATGAGAAAAGGTGGATTCACCTCACAAGCTGATAAAAAACAAGTATTTGTTTTGAATCCTAATGGCGAAACCTTTCAGCTACCAAAAAATATGTTTTCTAGTAGAAATAGAGAATTTGATATTTATCCAGGTTCAGTGATTTTCGTTCCTCGAAAAATCAATAGTGGTTTTTTTGCAGCTGAAACAGCTCAAGCATATGCATCTATTTTAGGTAATATAGGTGTATCTCTTGCCTCTATTTCAGTTCTCAAAGACTAGATTTTGAATGCCCTATAAATCTAAGTATTTTTTATTTATTCTTTTTCTAATATTGCTATCAAAGAATATTTATTCAGATAGCTTTGAAAATAATTTTCTTAATAATCATGGTGTAGTTGGCCTTGTAAATATGCCTTCAGCAAGATTTCTTGATGAATCTTCATTTGGATTTACTCTCTACGGAGGTTCTCCAGATACTAAGTTCACAATGACTTCTTATCCTTTTGACTGGCTTGAAGCATCAGTTTTTTATACAAGTATTGAAAATAAGCCATATCCTGGATTTGAATATCAGGATTATAAGGATAAAGGATTTAATCTAAAGGCAAAGCTAATTGAAGAAACAATCTACTTTCCATCTATTGCTATTGGAATAAATGATATTGCTGGAACAGGGCTTTATAGCGCAGAATACATCGTCGGATCATATGGAATAAGAAATTTAGATATCCACTTTGGACTTGGCTGGGGGAATTTGAGCGGTACAAATGATTTTAAGAATCCTCTTGGCTACTTGCACGAAAAGTTTTATGAAAGGCCTGAAACTTATAGTGATCCTCAAGGAGGTCAATTTCAACCTTCGAGATATTACTCGGATGACAATATTTCAGCATTTTTTGGGCTATCTTATATCCATAATGAAAAGTTATCATTTCAGATTGAGAGAGATACTACATCACTCGATCAAGAGATTAGATTTGATGAACCTAAAAATAGGCTCAGTGGAAGCCTAAGTTATAAAATTAATAATAATTTTACCATTGGGCTCTCCATAGAGAGAGGAAATAGCTTGACAGTGCGTTTCAACTATAAAGATAGCCCAAAGAAATCCGTTCCAAGATATGAATATAAATCCACAAATAACAATGAGAGTGAATCAAAATATGATAATTTCATAAGTAACCTAAATAGAAATGGCATAGGGGTGAATAAAATTTTCGAAAATAATGATGTTCTAGGATTAGAGCTTACCCAGTTTAGACATCCATCATTAGATATTGTCGAAGAAATACTTCAAACTGCAAGTAAGGATAGTGACATTAATAAAGATGTTATAGCAAACTATAAAACGGTTGATCTTACTGCGATTGAAACATTTGACAAAGATTTCGAAAATAATTCTTTATTAGTTTATGAAAGACCAAAATCAAAAAAAATTACAAATGATCTCAATTTAAGGATTCGTCCATTTATTGCTTCCAGAGAAGGTTTTTTAAAGGCAGCTGTATTACTTGAAAATGATACAGAAATCCTTTTAGCTGATAACTTTCTCATAACAACTAATCTTAAATATTCAGTTTATGATAACTTTGATGATTTGGTTATACCACCGCCCACAACATATCCAGAACAGGTGCGTTCAGATGTTAAGGATTATCTAAGAAATTTTGATCAAGGCGTAATTATTGGAAGAGCACAGGCGGATTATCACCTTACATTATCTAAAAATAATCACGTAATGTTTACTGCAGGCATATTAGAAGAAATGTTTTCAGGTGTTGGCTTTGAATATCTAAATTTTGATAATACTAAGAACTTTGCAACTGGCTTTGAGATTTTTCAAGTTTACAAAAGAGATTATGATTTGGGTTTTGGTCATCTTGATTATCATGCTGTAACCGCCCATGCTAATTTATACTTTAGAAATTACAATATAATTCCATTTGATGGAAAGATAAGTATAGGTAAATACCTTGCAGGAGATTATGGTATATCTTTTGAATTAGCTAGGAGATTTGAAAATGGAACCGAATTTGGGATATTTGCAACTTTCACAGATGTATCGTCTGAAGAATTTGGAGAAGGATCATTTGATAAAGGTATCTTTTTTAATATTCCTATTTTTAGTAACTTCACAAGTTATTCCTGGAGGCCTCTAACTAAAGATCCTGGTGCAAAATTAATTCGAAAACACTCTCTTCATGATTTTCTTGTTAAATTTAGACCACATAATAGATAAATGTGTTTTTTTTACACTAAATGTATTAGAATAAATGAGTAACAAACGCAATAATTATGGTATAAATATTAAAAATGTGTGAGAATATCATCCTTGGAGGAAATTAAATGAAAATCAGATACATATTATCAATATTCATTGCATTGAGCACATTTGCTATTGTTAACAATGCAGAAGCTAATACCGTTGTGCTTAGTGATGAAAGAGTACAAGAAATTACACAAAACATCTATGAGATGGATACAAATCAGCTTAAAAGCAGACAAGCTGAACTTCTTAATATAGTTGAGCAGGCAGGCGGCTCAGCAGAAGCGGCTGGAGTATTAGGCGGAACAAGACTAGCTGAAATTTTTCTTGAACTTTCTCTTCTTGAGCAAGCATTAGCTGTTTTAGGAACTGCTGTTGTTATCGATAATGTAACTGATGAAGGATATGACGATAATGTTCCTCCAGTAATTAGTGTTTTGGGTGATAATCCAGCAACTGTAGAACTTGGAGATTCATATTCTGATGCCGGAGCTACAGCTTTTGACGAATTTCATGGCGATACGCCAGTTTCAAGTTCAGGTACTGTTGATACAAGCACAGTTGGAACATATACAATTTCTTATACTGCAACTGATTTAGATGGAAATACTGCAACTGCATCTAGAACTGTTAACGTGGTAGATACTACAGCTCCTGTAATAACTATAACAGGTGATAATCCTGCTACTGTTGAGCTGGGTGAAACTTATACCGATGCTGGTGCCACAGCTACTGATTTAGATACCGTATTGGTAAGTGTATCTGGAACCGTTGATGTAGGCGTAGTTGGATCATATACAAAAACATATACAGCTACAGATGCATCTGGTAACACAGCAACAGCAACTAGAACCGTAAACGTTGTTGATACCACAGCTCCAGTTGTTACCGTAACTGGAGATAATCCTGTTACTGTTGAGCTGGGTGAAACTTATACCGATGCTGGTGCCACATCTACAGATTTTTCGCAAACTCAAACTCTTGAAACAACAGGCTCTGTCGATACCGATACCGTTGGTACATACACCTTAACTTATACATCAACCGATGCTTCTGGTAATGCTGGAACGGCTACCAGAACTGTTAACGTGGTAGATACTACAGCTCCTGTTGTCACTGTAACTGGCGATAATCCAGCTACTGTTGAGCTAGGCGCAACTTACACCGATGCTGGTGCTACAGCTACGGATGCCTCTGGAACTGTTACTGTGGTAACTACTGGAACTGTTGATACCGATACCGTTGGCTCATATACCTTAACTTATACATCAACCGATGCTTCTGGTAATGCTGGAACGGCTACCAGAACTGTTAACGTGGTAGATACTACAGCTCCTGTATTCACATCGGCATCTACTTTTACTATCCTTGAGAATACTACTTCTATAGGAACTATTCTTGCAACAGATTTAGACACTATCACTTTCAGCGTAAGTGGTGATGCAAGAATAGTAATAACATCAGCTGGTGCACTAAGTTTTGTAACAGCTCCTGACAATGAAAACTACACAACAGCTGTAGTTACTGTCACAGCAACAGATACTTCAGGTAACGCAGCTACACAAACTGTTACCATTAATGTTAATGATGTTGATGATACTGCTCCTGTATTCTCATCGGCATCTACTTTTACTATCCTTGAGAACACTACTTCTATTGGACTGGTAACTGTAACTGACGTTGATTCAGATGATTCAAATATTACATTCAGTGTTTCAGGAGATTCCAGAGTTCAAATTACTAGCACTGGTGATGCATCGCTTACTTCAGCAGGAAATGCTGCTACTTTAAGTTTTGTAACAGCTCCTGACAATGAAAACTACACAACAGCTGTAGTTACTGTCACAGCAACCGATGATGCAGGTAACGCAGCTACACAAACTGTTACCATTAATGTGTCGAATGTAGATGAACCTAGTGACAATGATTCAGGAACTGCCACAGGAACTGGAACTGGAACTGGAACTGGAACTGGAACAGGAACTGGAACTGGAACTGGAACAGGAACAGGAACTGGAACTGGAACTGGAACAGGAACAAGCACGTAATAATTTGTCGATAACTAAAAAAGATCTGGCAAATAATATATCTAAAAAACTAAGGCTATCCCAAAAAGATAGCCTTTTTTTTGTGCAAAGTTTTTTTAACATAATTATAGAAAGTCATGAGAACTCTATATCTATTCAAAAATTTGGCAGTTTTGATTTCAAAAAAACACCAAAAAGAGTTGGTAGGAATCCCAAAACACTTAAAGAATATGAAATTAGAGCTAGAAAAAAATTAAATTTTAGCCCATCTGTAGAAATAAAAAAAACTATAAACTAATTTGGTCGGGATGGCCGGATTTGAACCGACGACCACCACACCCCCAGTGTGGTGCGCTACCAGGCTGCGCTACATCCCGAAATTATATTATATTTCACAATTTTAGTTTTTATCTATTGTTATATAATATTAAATATTAGGAAAATTATGAGTTTGGTGGATTGCAAGGCTGGTCAGTTCGAAGGACTGCTTCAAGACAACTGCTACCAATTTTTTGGCATACCTTATGCAGAGTATGAGCAAAGATGGGATGCTTCTTTTCTTATTGAGAAAGAGCTAAATCTCAAAGTTACAGGAAAAGGATACTCAGCACCTCAAACAAGATTTGTTGATCAAAGTCAATCGGGAGTAAGTTTTTTTCAGGATAATTCTTTATCAAAAGAATCTGAAGATTGTTTAACTTTAAATATTTGCTCCAATGATATCAAAGCTAAAAATCCAGTTATGATTTGGATACATGGAGGCGCTTTAGTAACAGGTGGTTCAAGCAGTATAATGTATGATTTGAAACACCTAGCTAAAAGAGGAGTTGTTGTAGTTTCAATAAATTATAGATTAGGACCTTTTGGATTCCTAAGACTTGATGATGTTTGTGATGGCCAAGTTAATTCGTCTGGAAATGAGGGGCTGATAGATCAAAGGAATGCAATAAAGTGGTTAAAAGATAATATTTCTGCTTTTGGAGGAGATCCAAATAATATTACAATTTTTGGTGAGTCTGCAGGTTCTTGGAGCTGTAATCTCCAAATTGCAGCAGGTGATGATGGCTTATTTCAAAAAGCAATTTGTCAAAGTGGAGGTCTCGATGCTATTTCTACAAAAGAAAAAGCAAACCTATGGGCCGAACTATTTATAGAACAGTTTAAAAAGGACGGTCATAAGATTTCTGATTTAAGATCATGCAACTGGGAGCTGATAATCAACTCAGCTAAGAAATTAAATCACTCTGCATTAAGCGATGGTAAAAGATGGATTTTCCCTGAAGTAGGCTTTCAACCTGTTATAGATAATAAATTTATTATGGATGATTACTTGGAAACGTATTCATCTTCAAGAATTCATTTAATTGCTGGGACAACTCTCGATGAATATAAGCTTTGGAGCACTTTCCATCCAAGAATAGGTAAAAATGATGAGAAATTTATTACTAGAAGGTTATCAAAAATGTTTGAATCTAGTAAATTATCAGAGCTTATTTCTGCTTACAGAGAATATCTTAAAACTAATGAGTTAGGAGATATTTATTCAGCGATTCTCACAGATATTTGTTTCGGTATCCCAACACATAATACTCTACAGAAAAAAGAAGGAAATTCTTTTGGATATTTATTCTCAACACAAAGTGAGATTTTAAGAGGAAAATTGGGATGCTTTCATGCCTCAGAACTTCCATATGTATTTGGTGTCCATTCTAAAAAACCTTATTCAAGCTGGGGGCCAAAAGAATCTCAGGAAATCTCTGATAATTTCCAAATACCATGGACAAACTTTTCAAAAACAGATGATCCAAGTTTTGGAGATTTCTCATGGAACAATTATAATGATTCGTTCGAATTAGCTCTTATTGGTAACAAAGTAAGGGCTTTAAGAAATCCTTTTTTAGAAAGATATGAACTTATTGAAAAATACAAAATATTTTAAGTTTTTTACACTACTTTTTTTTAGTTCCCTTGCATTCTCCACTCCCAGTGATATACAAATTCCTTCCACTCCCAGTGAGCCACCAATTCCACATACAATGAACTATGACTATCTAAGAGAGAATGGTGATGATTTCTTCAGCCAAGGAGTAGTTACTTATAAAGGTGATTTTATTCAAACTTCATCTGGTAGGGTTATTACTCAAAGAAAAGAAGGGATTCTTTATTGGGAGGATATACCTTTTGCATTACCTCCAGTAGGAAATCTAAGATGGAAAGCACCAATTGCATTTGTTTCTGAAGACTTTAACGTCAATCCAAAGGAAAATAACTTTTGTCACCAAGAGATTGGTGGGCAAATTCAAGCAATCAATCAAACTGGGTCGGAGGATTGTTTATATCTTGATATAAGAGGGCCTCACGGAAGTAGAGATAATTTGC
>Ga0209359_10000454_pt1 | contig 10317 bp, 9 predicted proteins | sample MarorgKNORR_S2LV_FD_188224 | JGI IMG/M metagenome (GOLD analysis project Ga0209359, IMG submission 188224) | Marine microbial communities from the Southern Atlantic Ocean, analyzing organic carbon cycling - Surface_A/KNORR_S2/LV (SPAdes) (version 2) | ecosystem: Environmental > Aquatic > Marine... | reverse complement strand
ATAATGGGACAAGGCCTAGGTGACAAAGTTGCATTTATTACTGATGGAAGATTTTCTGGAGGTACTCATGGCTTTGTTGTTGGACATATTTCTCCAGAAGCATTTGTTGGAGGGCCCATCGGAGTCATCAATGATGGCGATGAAATAACAATTGATGCTGAAACAAATTCAATTTCCATAGATATATCTGATGAGGAGCTTCAAAATAGATTAGATAACTTCAAACCAAATAAAGAACTTCCTAAGAAAGGTGTCTTATCAAAATATTCAAAAAGTGTACAATCTGCATCCCTAGGAGCAATAACTGATTAATTTATGATTTCAAGGAAATATCCATCAACTAGATTACGAAGACTAAGGCAGTCAGAGTCTATTATTGACCTAACCAGTGAATGTATGGTGACAAAAAATGATCTAATACAGCCTTTATTTGTTAAAGAAGGTTTGAGTGATAAAGAGCCTATAGAATCAATGCCTGGCATCTTTAGATTTGGTGAAGAGTCTATTTTAAAAGAGATTGAAGAAATTGATCAGCTGGGAATTAAGGCAATAGCTATATTTCCTGTCATAGATCCTTCAAAAAAAGACTCGAGAGGTACTGAAGCTACAAAAAGAGATAATTTTATTTCAAGAGTATTAAGTTCTATAAAAAATAAGTTTCCTGATATGTTAGTCATTGCTGATGTTGCCTTAGATCCCTATACAGATCATGGTCATGATGGAGTCTTTGAGAAAGATAAGATTTTAAACGATCAAACACTAGAGGTTCTCGCAGAGCAATCTCTTGTTCTTGCAGAAGCTGGTGCAGATATTATTGCTCCTTCAGATATGATGGACGGCCGAATAGGATTTATTAGAAGAAAATTAGATGAAAATAATTTTCAAGATAAAATTATTTTGTCATATGCAGCAAAATATAATTCAAAATTCTATGGTCCATTCAGAGATGCTGTTAATTCAAAAAATAATCTAGGTACTTCTGATAAATCTTCTTATCAGATGAATCCTGCAAATTCACTTGAAGCTCTTAACGAGGTTGCAATGGACATTGAGGAGGGCGCTGATATCGTAATGGTAAAACCAGGTATGCCTTATTTAGATATTATTTCTAAAATTAAAGAAGAATTTAAGGTCCCAACTTTTGCATACCAAGTAAGCGGAGAGTATGCGATGATCATGGAATCAGTTAATAAAGGATGGCTTGATAAAGGTGTTATAATAGAGTCCTTAACAAGCTTCAAAAGAGCTGGAGCAGATGCGGTTCTTACATATTTCGCTAAAGATTTAATAAAGGAATTTAATTTATGAGTAATGTAAAAGAAGTAACAACAGAGACATTTGAGAAAGAAGTGCTGGGTTCAGATGTCCCAGTACTGGTTGATTTTTGGGCTGAATGGTGTGGTCCATGCAAGCAACTTGCACCAAGAGTAGAAGAAGCAGCACAACAGTATGGCGAGCAGATAAAGGTTTGCAAAGTTGATATTGAAGAGCATAGAGATCTTGCTGTTCAATATGGTATAAGGTCTATTCCCTCTTTGTTAATCTTTAAATCAGGCGAAGTTTCTGGTGCTCAAGTAGGTGCTCTGACGCAAGAACAACTAGGAGAATTTATAGATACAGAAATCTAGGTTTTTTTTGCAAAATACAAAAAAAACTTATATTATCAACCCTTCTTAGATATCTTTTTGATATCAATTCAATTTTTTCAGAGGAATTTCCAATATAACTAATGAACTTAAGTGAAGTAAAAACTAAAACGATTACCGAGCTTGTTGAGATAGCTGAAAAGCTAGGTCTTGAAAATGTAGGCAGACTCAAAAAGCAAGATATAATTTTTCAAATTTTAAAAAAACAAGCTGATGATGGAATTGACATATTCGGCGGTGGAGTCCTAGAAATCCTAAATGATGGTTTTGGTTTTTTAAGATCAGCTGAAGGCTCATATTGTGCCGGACCGGATGATATTTATATCTCACCAAGTCAAATAAGAAAGTTCAGTCTTCGAAAGGGTGACGAAATTCAGGGGAAAATAAGACCTCCTAAGGATAAAGAAAAATATACTGCTCTCGTCCAGGTAGAAACAATCAATGATGAAACTCCAGAGGACGCTAAAAAGAAAATACTGTTTGAAAATCTTACTCCATTATTTCCAAATGAAAGATTAGTTCTTGAGCAAGGAAGCGGTTCTAATGAAGATTTATCGGCAAGAATAATAGATTTAATTGCTCCTGTTGGTAAGGGGCAAAGAGGTTTAATAGTTTCTCCTCCTAAAGCTGGTAAGACACTGATGCTACAGAGCATTGCCCATTCAATTACAAGCAATAATCCTGAAACCAAGTTGATAGTGCTCTTGATTGATGAAAGGCCTGAAGAAGTTACTGAGATGTCAAGAACTGTAAGAGGCCAAGTAATTGCAAGTACTTTTGATGAACCGCCTTCAAGACACGTGCAAGTGGCTGATATGGTTATTGAAAAAGCAAAAAGACTAGTTGAGCACAAGCAAGATGTCGTAATTCTTCTTGATTCTATTACTCGACTTGGAAGAGCCTATAACTCTGTTCAACCTGCTTCAGGAAAAATCTTAAGTGGTGGTGTTGATTCAAATGCTCTTGAAAGACCAAAAAGATTCTTTGGTGCAGCGAGAAATCTTGAAGAAGGAGGAAGTTTAACAATTTTAGCTACAGCCTTGGTAGATACTGGCTCAAAGATGGATGAAGTTATCTATGAAGAGTTTAAAGGTACTGGAAATATGGAAATCCATCTTGAAAGAAAGATTGCTGAAAAGAGAATCTATCCCGCTATCAATGTGAGAAGATCGGGAACAAGAAGAGAAGATCTCTTAACTTCTGAAGAAGAGCTAAGACTTATGTGGGCTGTTAGAAAAGTAACAGATCCTATGGAAGATTCTCAAGGAATAGAATTTTTAATTGATCGACTTAAATCATTTAAAACTAATTCTGAGTTCTTTGATTCCATGAAAAATGGAACTGGAAAGAAGAAAGCTAAGTAAGATTTAATATTTCAGACTCAAAGTTATCAGCAAAATAATTTAGCTGAAAGTTCTCAAAGCCCAGTGATTCAACATAATTCCTAATCCTAGATGAGATAGTTACAAATTTACTGTTTATATCTGGATTATAGATTTCTTGGAAATATATTTCTGCAGCGAGCCTGCTCGGAAAGATTACAAAATCTGCTTTTTCAAAATCTTTACTTAGTTTGGAATAAGATGAAAATCTTACACGTTGATAATTCTGAACGGTATCAACCTCAGCTCCCTCTGCTTTAAGATAATCAGAAATAATATTTAAACCACCTTGACCCTTAACAATTAAGAACTTCCCATGACCAATACTGCTCTTTATTAGTTTTTTTAGACCTTCAGACCCAGGATCTTCAGGTATTCTTGAGGAAATCCCTTTTGCACCTAAAGAGGATTGTGTGCCTGGCCCCATTGCAAAAACATTTTTATCTTTTAAATCCTTATGATGATTAAAAAATTCAACAGAGGGAGTGCTTTGGAATATAACATCGGTATAACCAGAAATATCCATTGAGTAGTCTAAAAAAGAAATCTCAAAAAGAGGAATATTCCTTATATTTTTTCTTTTAACAAAATTAAAAGTATTGTTTGCTCTTGTATCAACTATGTTCATTTAACAACCTTAAACCATCTAACTCTTCAAAGCGCATAAAGGCCTCCTCTGCATTAAGCGCAGAAAAACTTATAAACTCTTTCTTACCATATACCTCTACTTGCAATACTTCATCCTTGTAATCTACTGCAACCGCTGAATTACAGTCTGCATCAATAAGATTAAGAAAATTATTACACTCTTTGATCTTTCTTTTCATTTCATTATCATTGAAGGGCTTCAATAGTTTAAGGATCTCCTCACTTTTCTTATTAAACCGTAAACAGATTGATCCTTGGGAAATACTTGTAAGGTGCTCAAGCTCTGAGTAATTAAGATCAAGCTCCAATCTTTCACACCCAGCCTTTGCAAGAATAATACAATCATATTCACCATCATTTAATTTTTTTATTCGAGTATCAACATTCCCATTAAGATTATCAATTTCTGTAGCCTCTAAAAAGAATTTAGATTGCAGCTTTCGCCTTAAGCTCGAAGTACCTATTTTCATATTTTTTTTAAATACCGGATGCTCATTTTTTCTGAATATCAGGATGTCATTTCGGGAGTTATATTTTTCATCACTTTGGACTAAGTCATTCGAGATATATATTTCATCAAGATCAGAAATATTCGAGACAGCTGGCATATCTTTAGCAGAGTGAATCGCAATATCTATTTTTTTATCCACAAGAAGATTATCTATATCCTCAACAAAGTTTTTTTTATCAAACTGAACTTTATTTTCTCTACTGCTCTTATCTCCAGCCGTATCTACACCTATAATTTCAAAACTACCCACCCCAATCCTTTTCATAGCTATTTCTACTTGTTTTAAAGCTAGCTTTGAGGTTCTTGATCCAATTCTAATTTTCATTTTTCTAATAAAAGCCCTTCAGCATCTCCAACACTTTTCGATTTAAGTAACTTCAATGAATTAGGGATATTTATTTTATCAAAAGTACTTTTTTCAAAATATATTAATGTCCCTTCTTTTATTTTAAGAGACTCTAGAGAAGAAAGAAGACCTTGGATTCTTTCATCAAAAAATGGAGGGTCAAAGAATATTAAATCTAATTCTTCCAAACTATCTTCCTTTAACCAATCAAAAGCATTTTTGATTTTTATTTCACATTTTTCAGAAATATTTAGCCTTTCAAGATTGGCTTCGATACTTGCAGCAAACTTTGGTGTTTTTTCAATAAATGTGGCTGATTGAGCTCCTCTAGAGATTGCCTCTATACCAAGCGCCCCTGATCCAGAAAAACAATCTACACACTTAAAACCAGCTATTTCAAAATTTAACCAATTAAAAAGAATTTCTCTTAACTTATTTGATGTAGGTCTAAGCTTAGACGAGGAGGGGAAAGAAATATGATTTCCTTTTAAAGAGCCACCAATTATTCTTATTTTAGAAGTCTTCAAAATAAGTCTTCTATAAATTGTCTTAGGTTACTCCTTGCTCTTTTAACTGACCTAACTGGAATTGGCATTTCACTATCAGGGAGCGATAAAGCAACATCCATCTTTTTTGAGATACTGCTTATACCATGCAAAAAGGACCAAATATGAATTGCTTTATTGGACGCACTAAGATCATTAAGGCTTCTATCATGCTCTTTTACTGACTCTAAAAGGGTTTGAAAAGAACTATCAGCAACTTCCAATATGTTAGGAAATTGTAGAAATTCAACCACTGATTGACTAAAAAGCAGGTCGTAAATATTCTTATTATCGAAAGCAAACTCTAGATAGTTATCACATTTATCAAAAATGTTAGCTTCTGAATCTCCCTCAACAAATATATTGAATTCAATAAACCCCTTTACAACAACATCAGCCAACAGATGTTCCTTTGTTTTGTAGTGTCTATAGATTGCAGTTGCAGAAACATTGCAATTCTCAGCAATGCCTCTTAGGCTCATTGCAGCATATCCATTCTCTGAAACAAAATTATAAGCAGCTGTAAGGATTTCATCCCTTAAATTACCATGATGATACTTATGATTTTCAATATTCATGATGTTGACAGTGTTAACTTATAATATATAATTTAAGTTTACAGCGTTAACATTATGACAATTTATAAGCATTTTTGCAAAACTCTTTTTGTGTGTGGGATTTACCTATCTTTTTCACTGTATGCAGATCAGCAGCTTGAAGTACTTGAAGTTAAAACTATCGATACTTATGAAGTTTCCAAAAGTTTACCTGGCAAACTTTTACCTTACCAACAATCAAAAATAGCTTTTGAAATTCCAGGGCGAATAAATTCAATTTTTGTCGACATTGGAGATAAGGTAGAAGAAGGTAATATTCTTGCTCAGCTCGATGACAACGAAATTAATGCAAATCTTGAACAAGCATTAGCCAGACTAGACTTAGCAACTCAGGTTTTAAATAGATTCAAAGATCTTAAGGAAAAAGGATTTATCTCAAATCAAGATTTTGATAAAGCAAAATCAGAGTATTTGATTGCAAAGTCGCAGGTTAAATTTTTTCAAGTAAAAAAATCACAAACTGTTTTAAGAGCACCATATGATGGCTTTATTCAAGATAGGTTTGTAGATGAAGGCACAGTGATCAGTGGAAGTAATCCAATATTAGAAATACTGGAAGCAAATAAGGTCGAGGCTCACGTTTCTATTCCAGAAGATCTTATTAAAAATCTGAAAATTTCATATGAGTATAGTTTCAAAATTGGCTCTGAAATTGCTCAAGGTAAATTGAAGAGGCTAGCTCCAATGTCAGTAAGCGGCTCTAATAGTAGATTAGCGATATTTGAATTCAATGATTTCTTTTTACCAGGATCTGTAATTGATTTAGTTATAAAGATTAAGAAGAATGAAAAAGGGTTATGGCTTCCTATAAACTCTCTTTCACAATCTGAGCAGGGCCTTTGGTCCGTATATACAATTTCAAATGATGGAACAAATACTGTAGAAAAAGATTTAGTTCAAATCTTACATTTTGAAAATAATTATGCATTTGTATCTGGCACTCTCAAAGATGGTGATTTAGTTGTTCTGGGTGGCTTATCGAAGATCATAGAAGGACAGACACTCTAATAATGAGTTTAATTAGAGTTTTTCTTGAGAGACCTAGGATACTTATCCTAACGCTAATATTCTTTCTTTTAGTCGGCTATTCTGGTTTCAACAATATTCCTAGACAAGAAATGCCTGAACTTGCTGAAAGATGGGCACTAGTTATTCAAGTTTATCCAGGCGCTTCCGCAGATAGAATAGAAAGTCAGGTTACAGAAATCTTGGAAATTAAATTAAGAGAAATTTCAGAAATAAGAAATCTTAATTCAAATATTAGACAAGGATCTGCCACGACTCTTGTAGAGCTTAAAGACGAAGTTTCTTTTGACTTAGTTGAGAAGGTTTGGAGCGAGGTCCAAGATAAGCTTGATCAAACTGAGCAAAAAATACCTAATAATGCAAGGCTTGAGCTTAGTCGAAATTCAGGGCCTCCAATTTCAGCTCTTTATTCGATTCAATGGAAGGGTGAGGGGGAGCCTCCTCTTATATTAATGTCTAGATTAGCTGAACAATTAAAAAGAAAACTAGCTTATTTAGGATCTACTGAGGGAGTTGAAATTCATGGTGCAACAAATGAAGAAATTTTAGTAGAAGTTGACTCAAGAAAATTATCAAACCTTGGTCTTTCTTTTCAAAATCTTTCAAGCTTAGTTGGTTCATTTGATAATAAGAGATCTGTTGGATTGATATCAAGCTTAGATGAAGAAATTTTAATAAAGTCTAAGGATAACCTTAAAACAATATCTCAACTTGAGGATATACCAATAGCGAAAGATGATTCTCAATTAATTAAACTATCTGATATTGCTTCTATTTCTCAACAGGCTGTAACACCTATAGAGAGTTATTCAATAGTAAATGGTTTTCCTGCAGTATTAGTTCAGGTCACAGGGACGTTTAATCAAAGGATAGATGAATATGTTTCCAGAGCAAATGAGGTTGTTGAAGACTTTAAAGAGAACTTGCCTGAAGAAATTATTGTTCTACCTGTATATGAAGAATCTTTTTATGTTGAAAAAAGATTTGATGAATTAACATCAAGTATTGGATTTGCACTATTTTTAGTCTTAGTATTGAGTGCATTTCTATTAGGACTTCGATCGGCGCTGCTGGTAGCATTAATACTGCCATTAACTCTTTGTTCGGTTTTATTTATTTGCCAAATTACCGGACTGCCTCTTCATCAAACATCAACAACTGGAATGATAATTGCCTTAGGTCTCTTAATTGATAATGCGATTATCGTTGTAGAAGATTACAGATATAGAAGACTGGATGGATTGAGTTCAAAAGAGGCAATTTACAAATCTGTAAAACATTTATTTTTACCATTGCTAGCAGCAACTGCAACAACCGCGCTAGCATTTATGCCAATTGCTGTTGGAGAGGGCCCAAGCAATGAGTATGTTGGAGGAATGGCAAAAACATTGATAATGGCAGTCTCATCATCACTTTTTCTCTCACTTACTGTTGTCTTGCCTGCTCTCCATTATTTAGAAAAGATGCCAATTTTTTCTTCAGATTTCTTTAGTAAAGGGTATTCAAGTGACAAACTTTACAAATACTACAGAACATCATTATTTTGGGCCTTATCAAAACCAAAAAGAGCAATACTATTGTCCTTTTCACTGCCAATGCTGGGGTTTCTGCTATTTAGTAGCTTAGACAGAGATTTCTTTCCTGCCAATGACAGGAATATGTTCCAAGTAAGAGTTGAATTGCCAAAAAACAGTTCAGTAAACGGAACAATTGAGAAAGTTAAAGATATTAGAGAACAACTTTCTGAATATGACTTTATAGAGGGCGACTTTTGGTTTGTGGGAAGAAAACTGCCAAGAGTTCTAGGAAATGTAGTTGGAGGCAATAGTTCACTTGGAAGTAATAACGAAGCAAATGCAGTTTATTTCACTTCCAGTTATTGGACCATGAAAAATAACATTGACATGATCGCAAAAGAGCTAGTAAAGAATAACCCTGGTGTAAGAATAATAGTTGATCAATTTTCTTCAGGTCCACCCGTTTTTGCTGATATTGAATATAGAATTTTAGGAGAAGATCAAGACATTCTAACAGAGCTTGGGAATAGGCTAGAACTAATCCTAAGTAAAGCACCTGATGTATATATTACACGCTCACAGTCCAACGAATATGAAACAAACCTTGAGATAGATTTTGATAATTCAAGCATTGCATATACATCCAACGATATGGACTCATTGATAAAAGAGATCAATTTTGCTAGTAATGGAATGGTAATTGGGACTATGCAAGATGGAAGTAAAGAGTTGTCAATAAGATTAAAAAGAGATCAAAAAGCTTCTTCAGATATTTCACAAGCATCACTTCTCTCAATTTCTGGAAGAAACGGAATTGAATATGTTGAAAATTTTTCTGATATTCAGCTATCAAGAAAATTAGGAGCATTTTCAAGGTATAAAGGAGAACGAGAAAATGGCGTTTCAGCATGGACATGGCCAAGATCACTTCCATCAGTTTCTGAGGCATTCCTTAAAGAAGATATTCAAGAATTTAAAAATAATCTTCCTTCTGGGTACAAGCTTGAACAAGCTGGAGAAGCAGCTGAAAGTGCTGAGTCTAATGCGCAGTTATTTGCTTCGGCTATTGTTTTCTTTATCTTGATTCTTGTTGGATTAGTTTTTGCACTGAACTCATTTAGACAAACCCTTCTTATATCATCAGTTGCAGGATTATGCTTGGGTTTGGCTATATTGGGATTAGTTGTGGGTATGCAAAATTTTGGATTCATTGGACTGGTAGGTGCAATTGGGCTAGCAGGACTTGCAATAAATGATTCAATCGTCGTCTTAGCAGCTTTAAAGGAAGATTCAGAAAAAGGAAATTATGATTTAGATGGAGTGATTCAAACTGTAACCAGAGCTACAAGACATATTATTACAACAACAGCTACGACAATTGGAGGCTTATTTCCTTTGATACTAACAAGCATCTTTTTCCAACCACTAGCATGGGCAATGTCAGTTGGTGTTATTGGCGCATCCTTAATAGCATTGTTCTATATTCCAGCTATGTTCATGATTTTAGGAAAGATACCTAGAACTACTTAATACATTTTTCAGAGCAATATATATTATCCCCTTTTTTTATAGCTAAATTTTCAGAAACAAAAGTACCACAGCTAATACAAGAATCCATATCATTTCTTGAAATACGACTTACTTTATTTGATTTAATCAAATACCTTATTAGAAAAAAGATTATTACCAATAAAGGAACAATTATCTTCAATTAATTAGTTGCACCTGAAAGTATGGTTCCCCCAATAATTAGAGGAAGCGAATTTGGTAGTGGAATGCTCTGTAGAAATGATCCATTTGTATTTCCTGAATTTGGCGGCGGCGGATTTAGTGCTATCAATTTTTCAGTATCCTCAACCAGGTCAGTATAACCAAGCTCTTCATAAGACGTCTTTAAGATTTGAAGTGCTCTATGATTTTGATTTGAATTTGGAATATTTTCTAAAACATATGATGCTCTTCTAATGGCAGCGACATAAGCCTTTCTAGTTACATAATAATCAGCAGCTGCAAGCTCATTACTAGCAACGAGATTTCTTAAATAAATTAGCCTTTGTTTTGCATATGCAGCATATTGAC
>Ga0209359_10000452_pt1 | contig 10323 bp, 9 predicted proteins | sample MarorgKNORR_S2LV_FD_188224 | JGI IMG/M metagenome (GOLD analysis project Ga0209359, IMG submission 188224) | Marine microbial communities from the Southern Atlantic Ocean, analyzing organic carbon cycling - Surface_A/KNORR_S2/LV (SPAdes) (version 2) | ecosystem: Environmental > Aquatic > Marine... | reverse complement strand
AATATGACCAAATTCTTTTACTAAGTATTCGGCAGTGTCAGAGTCAATCGTATGATTTATTGTTACTGTAACGCCCATTCCCATTAAGTGTTTAATAATGCTAGATGATTGTTCAGCCATTCGATTCGCAAGATCTCTTATTGTGATAAGCTCAGGTATGCTAACTTCTCTTTTTACGTTTTTTGAATTTTCTTCATCATTTGTGTTTTTAGTTTCTCTAAGTTCTTTTTCTCTGGCTCTTTTAATCGATGCTAAACTTCTTGATCTAAATTCTATATCTTCACTTAGGGCTCTAGAAACAGTAAGTTTTAGTTCCCTTTTTTTTGTTGAAAATTTATTTTTATTATCTTTATCTTTAGCATCACCTTTTATTTTTTTAGTTGCTCTTTGCTCAGCTAGTTTTCTTCTTTCATAGTCGCTTATTTTTGATGGAAAAGATGGTTTTCCTGTCTTAGGTGGAAAGGGTGGCTTTCCTGATAAGGGTTTTTTTGGAAATTTTGAAGATAAAGGATTTTTTTTATTAAATGGTTTGGAGAATTTTTTCTCAGTAACAAACTTTTGTTTATTTTTATTGTTTGTTAATCCCTGCTTATCATATAAGTTTTTTCTGGGTTTTCCTGATATTGTTAATTTTGTTTTTTTTGTTTCCATTTTTTCTCATTTCTAATTTTTATAAATTTTATCTCTAGCTGTCATAATTAAATCATCCGCTTCTTTTCTTGAAAGAGCAAAATCCTCTAGATAGCCTTTAATTTTAATTTTTTCACCTTTGATGATATCAAAACCACCTATCAGCTCATCCGATGCTAAGTCTGCAAAGTCATTCAAAGATAGAATATTTTGCTCCCCAAGAGTTAAAAGCATACCAGGTGTTAGACCTTTATGCTCAGTTAAGTCTGTTTGAATTCCGAGATCTTTAATCTTTTGTTGTATTTCCTCTTGGTCTTTTTGATAAAACTCTTTTGCTCTTTGAACTAATTCTTTAGCTGTTTCTTCCTCGATACCCTCTATCTTTGCTAAGTTATCTATCTCGCTATCTTTTATTTCCTCAATTGTTGAAAAACCTTCTGCTACAAGTAATTGCCCTAGTGTTTCATCTACCTCAAGATTTTTCATTAATGTATCTGTTTTGTCTTTAAATTCCACTTGTCTTCTCTCTGACTCTTCTTTGTCAGTCATTATATTAATTTCATAATTTAAAAGTTTGGTCGCAAGTCTTACATTTTGCCCTCTTCTACCAATAGCTTTACTCAAATTCTCTTCAGTTAAAATTACATCCATTTTTTTTTGTTCTGAGTCTACAATTACTTTCTGTACCTCGGCAGGAGATAAGGCGTTTGAGACAACTAAAGCAGGGTCTTCTGACCAGTTCACAATATCTATTTTTTCGCCTTGCAGTTCATTTACAACTGCTTGGACTCTACTTCCTCTCATCCCCACACAAGCGCCAACTGGATCAAGTGATGTATCTACAGCCTGAACACAAATCTTTGCTCTACTTCCTGGATCTCTTGCAGATGATTTGATTTCTATAAGACCATCGTATATCTCTGGAACTTCTTGAATAAACAATTTTTCCATAAACTTTGGATGTGCCCTAGATAGGAAAATTTGTTGACCTCTTTGTTCTCTTCTGACATCATAACAATAAGCTTTCACTCTATCACCAGCTTTAATGTTTTCTCTTGGTATCATTTCATTTTTTTGGATTATTGCCTCTGTTCTACCTAAATCGACAATTACGTTTCCAAATTCTAATCTCTTTACGATTCCACTTAATATAGTATCTTTTTTATCTATAAAATCGTTAAATTGCCTTTCTCTTTCTGCTTCCCTTACATTAAAACTTATTACTTGTTTTGCAGTTTGAGCTGCTATTCTTCCAAAATCAAAAGATGGTAGAGGTTGTAAAACTTCATCACCGATTTTTTTTTCTCCATACTTTTCAGCATCTTTTAAGCTTATTTCTGTATTGGTATTTTCTGGTATATCCACGACAACTAATTTTCTAAATAGTTCAATATCTCCGCTGTCTCTATTAATTGAGACTTTAATTTCATTTTCATTGCCAAACTTAGATTTTGCTGCTTTGGCAATTCCTGTTTCCATCGAATTGATAATTAATTCTTTATCAATCGATTTTTCCAACGCTACAGCCTCAGCTATTCTAAGTAATTCTAATTTATCTGCTCTCTTATTTAACATTCTTCTCCAAAAAAAAATGGGCCGAAGCCCATTTTTAAATTCAACGATTTAAGAAATATATAGTTATTTTTAACTATTTTTTCAACGTTTTACTTTGAAAATACAGATTTTTTATCTGTTTTTTCCCAAGAAAAAGAGCCATCTCCTTCAGGTTCTCTTCCAAAATGACCATAGGCAGCTGATTTTTCATAAATTGCTTTATTTAAACCTAACATTTCTCTTATACCTCTAGGACTTAAATCAAAATTCTCACTTATCAATTTTTCTACATGTTTGTTTTTTTCCTCATCGTTATCGAATAAATCAACATAGATAGATAATGGTTTAGAAACTCCAATAGCATAAGCAAGTTGTATTAAGCACTTGTCAGCAATTTTTGAAGCAACAACATTTTTTGCTAAATATCTTGATGCATAGGCAGCTGATCGATCAACTTTAGTTGGATCTTTACCTGAAAAAGCTCCACCGCCATGTGGTGCGGCACCTCCATATGTATCAACAATAATTTTTCTACCTGTTAAGCCACTATCTCCATCAGGTCCGCCAATTACAAAGTTTCCAGTTGGATTGATATAAATTTCTTTTTCATCTAAATTATTTAAAAGATTTTTCGGTATAGATTTTTCAATATACGGCATTACTAATTTTCTAACCTGGGTTTGATCAACATCTGCAGAATGTTGAGTAGATATAACTACAGATTTTACGTTTGCAGGTTTGCCATCTTTATATTCAATAGTTATCTGACTTTTAGAATCTGGCTCAATATTTTTTAATTTTCCAGATTTTCTATCCGCAGCCATTAATCTTAAAATCTTGTGTGAATAATGTATAGGTGCAGGCATTAATACATCAGTTTCATTACATGCATAACCAAACATAATCCCCTGGTCTCCAGCTCCCTCATCTTTATTGCCGGACGAGTCAACACCCATTGCTATGTCTGCTGATTGAGCGTGAAGATGGCTTTCAATTTTAGTTGCTTCTTTCCAAGTAAAACCATCCTGGTCATAGCCAATATCTTTAATACAGTGTCTTACTTTTTCTATTAAATCATCTTTTTTAATTTTTGGACCTCTAACTTCTCCTGCAAGTACTACTTTATTAGTTGTTGTTAAAGTTTCGCAAGCTACTCTTGATTGAGGCTCAGCATCTAAATAAGTATCTACAACCATATCAGAAATTCTATCGCAAACTTTGTCTGGATGACCTTCAGAAACAGATTCGCTAGTAAATAAATAATTTTTTTTCATTATCTCTCCCTTTTTTTTAATAAAAAAATAATCGTAATATAAAAAATAAGGAAATAAAAGAAAATCTTATTTCCAAACGAACTAAAAATTGTTTTTGATCCTTTTTTATAAGAATCAATTTCTATTACTCCCTTTTGGGTTGATTCAATCTTTTTAATAATTTGTCCCTTGCTATCAATATATGCTGAAATTCCATTGTTAGCAGATCTGATTATATTTTTTCCTTCTTCGATAGATCTAAAGACTGAATGAAAAAAATGTTGATCTATACCAATTGACTTCCCAAACCATCCGTCTTCTGAAATATTAATAATAAAATCATAATTTTCGGAATCTTTAAAAAGACCTCCTGAATAAATAATTTCGTAACATATTAGAGGAAGAAATTTTAAATCATTTATACTTATTAAACTTCTTTCATTTGCGGAACTGAAAGATTGATATCCTTGAGTAATTTTTTTAAAACCATATTTCTTAAAAAAATTTTCAAAGGGCAAATACTCACCAAAAGGAACAAGTTTATTTTTATCATAAACGCTTATCAATTTTAAATTATTATCTAGTAGAGCCATTGAATTTAAAATTTCTGTTTCTTTATATCTTGTAATACCGACTATAATTTTATGATTATCCTGAAAATAATTTTTAAATACTGAAGAATATTCTTGAATTTCGTTAAGATTGATTGATGGTAATATTCCCTCTGGATATATGTAAACTGCATCTCTTTTGTCAATATTTCCTAATTCTGCCAAGTCATTTATTACCAAAGAGGGATCTGTACCATCAAAAAATCTTTTTAGATCAATTTTGGGTGAAATAATTTTTATTGTTAGATTCAACTGTGAATTCAAGACATTATTATGTTTATCCAAAACTAAGTTACCAAAAATTAAGTTTGATATTATTAAAGTTACAGAAAATAAAATTGTTAATAATTTTGCTTTAGTTGTTACTTCAAAAAAAATGACTGCGGGGACTAAAAAAATAGTTACAACAATTAAATTTAATGAATATGTTCCAATATATGATAAGATTTGTAAAAATTGATTTATTTCAACTAAACTAAAAGAAATTAAGTTCCAAGGAAAACCCCCAAACACATGACCTCTTAAATATTCTATGAATGAAAATATTAAAGCAAATAAAAAAATATTCTCAATTTTTTTTTGGGGCTTAAAATAAGAAAAAATTAAAAAAGATATCCCATAAAAAATACCAAGAAAGAGGGGGATTATTATAATTGCAAAAGGTATTAAAGGCTTGAATATTTCTTCAACAGTCAATGAGTTTGCTATCCAATAAATATTAGAAAAAAAATATGCAAAACCAAATATCCATCCATAAGCAAAAGATGAGAAGCTTTTTTTAATTTCCAAACTTAGATAAGATAAAAGTAAAAGTGGAAATGAAATAAAATTAAGATAAAAGAGATTATACGGTGGCAAACTTAATGTAGAAACCAAACCACAAACAAATGGTATTAAATAAAAGGTAAAATTCTTAGAATATTTTCTTGTCAATTTCAATTTACTCGTTTTAAAATATCTTGCTCTTTTCTTAACATTTGTTTGTAATCTTTTAATTTAATATGATTATAACCAAGTAAGTGGAGAAGACCGTGGATCCACATTTTATCAAATTCAATATTAAAATTTGTTTTTTTTGATCTTAAATTTATAATCTCATAACAAATAGCTATATCTCCTTTGTAATTTTTATTTAAATGACTTTTTATGGGAAAAGACAAAACATCAGTTTCTTTATTTTTTTTTCGAAATTTTTTATTAAGTTTTTTTATAATAGTTTTATTAGTCAACAATAAAGTGAACTGAAAATTTTTTTTTTTTAATGATTTTATTGAGGAAAGTTTTTTTATTTTTTTTTTTAGATATAGGTTTGGATTTTTAATTTTGGTTCTCCATTTTGGGAAATTGACAACTATTTCAGCTTTAATCATTACTCTTTATTCTGATCAGAATAAGCTTTTACTATTTTAGAAACTAACGGATGTCTTACAACGTCTGAGTGATCAAAATCTACGACTGAAATTTCATTTAAATGTCCAAGGAGTTTTTTTGACCTATTCAATCCTGATAGAGATTTGTTTGGTAAGTCGATTTGTGATGGATCGCCATTAATCACAATTTTAGAATTTTCTCCAATCCTTGTTAAAAACATTTTGATTTGTGTATCAGTTGCGTTTTGTGCTTCATCTAAAATTGCAAATGAGTTTTTTAATGTTCTTCCTCTCATAAATGCCAATGGAGCTATTTCAATATCTCCTATTTCAATCCTTTTTTGGATCTTCTCAAAGTCCAACATATCATAAAGTGAGTCGTATAAAGGTCTTAAATATGGATCTACTTTATCTCTCATATCTCCAGGCAAAAAACCTAACCTTTCGCCTGCCTCAACTGCTGGTCTGGATAAAATTATTCTCTCAATCTTTTTATCAAGTAGCATTGTCAAAGCGACTGCTACTGCGAGAAAAGTTTTTCCTGTTCCTGCAGGACCACAAGAGATAATAATATCACTTTCTCTCAGTGCTCTTACATAATTTTTTTGTTTTTCCGATCTTGGAATAACTGATTTTTTTGGAGTCTTAATTATATATTCAATTTTTTTGTCTGTTTTTTCGTTTATCATAAATTTATTTATTGAAGAAATTATATCTTTTTTTTCAATCGTTCCATTTAAAATTAACTGATCTGTTAGAAAAATTATAGCATTTTTAACCAATTCATTTTTAGTACTAGAACTTTTAACTAATATTGAGTTTCCTCTAGAGTAAATTTTTGTTTCTGTAATTTTTTCCAACTCTTTTAAATTGTTATTAAACTCCCCCACTACACCCATTAAGATTTCATTGTTGTTAAATATGATGCTCAAAGTATCGTTTTCAGAATAAACGAATTTGAGATCCTTATTTAATTTATTTAGTAAAGGATTATTCAAGATTAAGCAGCCCTCATATCAGAGTTAGAGTCTATTTTGCCGAATAAATTGTTTTGGTTTACTTTATCAATTTTTATTTTAATAGTTTTTCCTATAAGCCTTTCATTTCCATCAAATATCACTCCATTTAAATACTCATTTCTTCCAAAGTACATTTGGTTTTTTTTCATTTTATTTTCAACAAGTACATCAATTTTTTCTCCCAAAAAAGATTCATTATGTTCTAATTGATATTTAAAAAGAATTTTTTGAACTTTTAAAAGTCTTTCCTTTGAAACTTCGTGGCCAATTAAATCTAAATTTGATGCAGGTGTTCCAGGTCTAGGACTAAATATAAATGAATAAGAATTAATAAATTTTATTTTATTTAAAAAATTTAATGTGTCCTTAAAATCTTTCTCAGTTTCTCCTGGATGGCCAATGATGAAGTCACTTGAAAATTCAATTTTAGAATTTATTTTTTTGAGTTTTTCGTAAATTTCAAAATATTTTTCTACTTTGTGACCTCTGTTCATTAATTTTAAAACTTTGTTTGAGCCGCTTTGAATTGGTAAATGTACAAATGGTTGTAGTTTTCTCGAGTTTGAATAACATTCAATTAAATCATCTGTCATGTCTCTTGGGTGAGATGTTGTATACCTAATTCTATTTATTTCAGAGAATTTTTCTAACTCACTTATTAGATCTGATAATCTATATTCTTTTGTTTTACCCTTGAATGAGTATGCATTTACATTTTGTCCAAGTAAAATTATTTCTTTTGCTCCACTTTTAACCAAATCTTGAGCCTCTAAAATAATTTTTTCAAAAGGCCTTGAGTATTCAGGACCACGTGTATAAGGAACCACACAAAAACTACAAAACTTATCACATCCTTCTTGAATTGTAAGAAATGATGAAACTTTGCCAGATGAATTCTTTATCTTATCTAAATAATCAAATTTATCTTTAGTCTCAAATTCTGTAAGTTCTTTATGATCTTTTTTATAATTTGAAATCAAAGAATTAATTTTGTGATAAGATTGAGGGCCTATAACTATATCAATATAAGGTTCCCTTTTAAGCATTTCCTCATTTTCTGCTTGAGCAACACATCCCGCAACAATAAATAATGGTTTTCTTTTATTTCTAAAAATTTTTTTCACTCTACCAACTTCATGGTAAACTTTTTCTTTTGCTTTATCTCTTATGTGACATGTATTTATCAAGTAGCAATCTGCATCGGCTTGGTTGGATGTTTTAAAAAAACCAATTTTTTTTACAGTATCAAAAATTCTATTGGAGTCGTATTCATTCATCTGACATCCAAAAGTTTTAATAAATATTTTTTTTACCATTAATGGGGTTATTTTTTTATACAGTAAAGTTCAAGCTTGGAGTCTACAAGCTTATAACCATGTTTTTCGGCTATTCTTTTTTGAATTTTTTCAATTTCTTGGTCTGTAAACTCTATAATGTTTCCAGATTTGATATCTATTAAGTGATTGTGATCATCATTTAATTCATATCTAGCTTTCCCATCTTTAAAGTCGTGTTTCATTAGTATACCGGACTCCTCGAAAAGTTTTACAGTTCTGTAAACAGTTGCGATACTAATTTTAGGATCTATATTTGAAACTCTTTTGTAAAGTTCATCAACATCAGGATGATCAGCTTCTCCGTATGTCTTTTTTGATTCAGATATTACTCTTGCAATCGTTTTTCTTTGATCAGTTAGTTTAACACCATTTGCAATACATTTTTTCTCAATTGAATCTGTCATATTTTTATTTTAACTCAAATAAAGTGGTTTAATCAAATTTTTTATTAATTTTTTTTGCTTAAATAATTGTAAAATTTTCTTATAATCTCCGTCCAATACATCTTTATTGTCAAAACCGTAATAATTAAATCCATAAACAAGCCGTAAAGCCTTAATTATAGCCATTGAAGTTCTTATACTTGTATATTTACCCGGGCCTTGATTGATGAAAATATTTCTCACTTTTTTGAAAGAGTATTGTTTTTTTGTTAAAAACTTCATTAATAAAGCAGAAAATTTATCAAAATTTTTTCTACAGTTTTCATACTCATTGGTATAAGTCTTATCTTTAGAAATGAGTTTAAATAATATTTTATCGTTTGCTGCATCAATAATTAAATCTACAGTTTTATTTTTATTCATTTTTTTTCACTCAAATATATCATCAGAAGAAATGACACAATATAATCCAGATGATCAAGGTGTCTTATCAATAATGTATCATAGATTTGAAGAAAATAAATACCCTTCGACTAATATCAGAATGAACATTTTTTTAGAACACATTGCCGCTGTAGAAGATAATGGGTTTGAATTTTACGATCCGAAATTTTTTAATGAGCAATTTGATAAACCTAAAGATAGTAAAAAGATACTATTGACTATCGACGATGCTTTTTTATCATTCTATGAAAATGCATGGCCAATTCTAAAAAAAAATAAAATACCTTTTATCCTTTTTGTTTCTACAGAACCAATTGGGAAAAAAGGTTATATGACATGGGACCAGATAAAAGAGATTGAAAAAGAAAAATTTGCTTTTATAGGTAATCATTCACACACTCACGAATATCTAATAAATTTTTCGTTTGCTGATTTTAAAGATGATATAAATAAATCAATTGAAATTTTTAATATAAATTTAGGATATAACCCTATTTTTTTTTCGTACCCTTTTGGAGAATATTCTTTGGAACAAAAAAATTTTATTAAAAAAAATTTTAAGTATGCCTTCGGACAACATTCGGGAGTAATAGACAGCACAAAAGATAAGTATGAACTACCGAGATTCCCCATTAATGAGAATTATGGAAAAATGGAAAGGTTTAACTCCATCATAAAGTACTTTCCCTTACAATATAAAAATTTCAAACCTGAAGACAAATATGTGCTAGCCAAAGACAATCCTCCATCTGTTGAAATTCAATTTTTTGATAATCAAAAAAATATAAAAAATATCAATTGTTTTTCAAATGAAGGTGACAATTGGGGAAATCCAAATATTTTGATAGATGAAAACAATATAATGAAAATTTCATTTAGAGAAAAATTTAATTTTAGAAGAGGAAGATTAAATTGCTCTCTAAATGAAAATGGTCAATGGAAGTGGTTTGGTCACCAATTTACAGTTCAAATTCCTAAATAATATTTTTATACTTTACGCTGAGAGGAAGTAGCTTAACCTCATCAAAATCTTTTAACTGATTTTGTTGAATAATTTGTTTTAAGACTTTTGTATATTCGGTTCCTGTTTGTGCATAGTTATCTAAATATTCAGCTAGTTTAAGACTATCTAGTTTTTTATTGTCATCTCTTAATTGTGCTCTAGCAAATCTAAACTTTTTATAGCTTGAATGAGTATTTAGGTTTCTTTGGTAAGCTCTAACTGATGCTTTAAGCACGTTAAATTTCATTACTTTGTAAGTTGCTTCTGTGTCTGCTCCAGCTGGTTTAATGCCCTCTCCTGACCAGGTCCATTGACCAAATAAAGCGTTACCTTCAATTGCAAATCTTGAGGTTCCCCAGCCAGTCTCTTTCGCAGCTTGAGCGATTGCTAGTGATACGGGGATTATATCCATTCTCACTTTTAAAGTCGCAAGATCTTTATTTACAACACCGTATTGTTTAAATTTTTGATTTAACCACTTAATTTCATCTTTTGAATTTTTGTTTTTATTAAGAATTGAAAAAAGTTTTTTTCTATCAATAATGATCCTATTATTTTCTTCAAGGATTAAAGGTAGTATAATTTTTATAAACAGACTTTTTCTCTTTCCGGAGCTCTCAATTGATTTCATTTCATTGGGTAGTAAAGATAATCTTATAGGTTTAACTTTTTTAGTACGTCTTACTTCAGTTAGAGAATAGTTGGTATCTCTAAATAAT
>Ga0209359_10000450_pt1 | contig 10358 bp, 12 predicted proteins | sample MarorgKNORR_S2LV_FD_188224 | JGI IMG/M metagenome (GOLD analysis project Ga0209359, IMG submission 188224) | Marine microbial communities from the Southern Atlantic Ocean, analyzing organic carbon cycling - Surface_A/KNORR_S2/LV (SPAdes) (version 2) | ecosystem: Environmental > Aquatic > Marine... | reverse complement strand
TTTGATGATTCTAATAACAGTGGGGTTTTTTCTGATATAATTATTAAAAATGATACAGTTAGACTGTATAATCTTCATTTAGAATCATTGAGAATAGATTTGTATGAAAATAAAATTGATAATTCTTTATCAAATGATTCAAAAAATAGATTTCAATCGACATTTGAAAAACAATTGAAGCAATCTAATATTTTTCAAAAAATAGATACTAACAATAACTTTAAATCTATTATATGTGTAGATCTAAATAATTCAGCATTTTCCAAAGTATATAATAAGATTAAAGGGGATAAGATAGACGCTTTTGTTGCAAAAGGAAGCGGACTTGGCTCAACTTTTAATTTTTTCATATTTCCATTCAGAATAGATTATATTTTTTTTGATAAAAGATTTAAGATTTATGATTTCCTAACTCATAAAAACGAAACCCTTTCTGATCATAAGCCAATTTCAGTAAAATTAAATTATTAATTTTTTTCTAAATTATATATGAAATCAATACTTTCAGGCCCAAGATTAAATATAAGATCTATTACACTTAAATTTTCTAAATAGCCATGTTTTTTAGAAAATACTTGTGTATACTTATTAAATATAATTTTCTTTTTTTGTTTAGTTGAAATAATTTCTTTTTCATTCTCGTTTTGAAATAAAATTTTTTTACTTGATTTAGTCTTTAATTTGATTTTAAGCATTGAAAGTAAAGTCATAATTAGTTTGATATTATAATCCATTAGATATTCAAACTTACTTTTATAAAACTCAATTAATTCATATTTATAAAATTCAAAATAGGGTGATGAGCTATATGAATTTTCAATTGTTTTCCAATGCTGCTTTTGCCAATTCTCTTCATAGCAAATTTTAGTTTTTAAGTCTTTTTTTTCTTTTTCATTTTTTGCTTTCACTACTGGAATATACATTTTAAATAATCCATTAGAAGAGTATATTTTAGTTCTGTTTCTGAAAGTTTGTTTCTGATAATCACCATGAATATACCATGTGATTTTATCGTTTTTAATTAAAAAATAAAAATAATAAATACTTGGTAAGTAGGCAGGACAAATAACTAAACTCATTTGATTTTTTTCTTTTTAACAAATACAATAATCTGCCATAAAATTATTGATAAGATAAAATAAGGAAAAAACGAAATAGGTTTCCCTTCTCCTTTAACTGTAGTCATCAGTCTACTCCATCTTATTTTCCAATTTTTAATCCCATCATTTATTCCCTTAATACTAAACCAAATTAATACGGGTTTACCAACTATATGATCATCTGGAACAAATCCCCAAAACCTGCTGTCTTCAGATTTGTGTCTGTTGTCTCCCATCATCCAATAATAGTCTTTTTTAAATGTATAAGTATCTGATTTAATTCCGTTAATGTAAAAAGCATTGTCAACTTGAGACAAAATATTCTTTTCATAATCTTTAATTATTTTCTTATATAAAAATATATTTTTAACGGTCAATTTGACTTTCATTCCTTTTTTAGGTATTAATATTGGTCCAAAATTATCTTCACTCCATTTGTAAGATATATCATTTGGGAAAGTATTTAAGTAGGACTTATTTCCATAAACTTGTTGACTAATACTATCAAAAAGATTTAATTTTTTTAAATTTTCATATTCACTTAAACTTAAAGTTAACTCTTTACTTGTCTCCAGAAGTTCAACAGCATTTATACCAAATTTCCTAATTAAATCTTTAGGAAATCCAGTTGAATTAGTTAATACAATAAAGTTATTTGAGTCATTAGAAATTACTCCAATTATTTCATTTTTAATTGAGTTATAAATTGATTGTGAAATATTATTTATTTTGAATTTTCTACTAAAATTTTCAATATTATTTTGAATTAGTTTAATAGAAGAGATTCCATTTGAATTATACAACTTATATGTAAATTGAATTTTGGCTCTATCAGGTAAAATATTTTTTTTGTTATCAATATGGACATATCCGTTTATTATTTCTAAACTGTCACCTGGAAGCCCAACACATCTTTTCACATAATTTGATTTTTTATCAATTGGTTTTTTAACACCTTTTTCTCTAACAAAAAATCTTCTAACAGTATCTGCGGGCCAACTAAAAACAACTATTTCATTACGTTTTATTTTTTGAAAACCTGGTAATCTTAAATATGGTAGTTGTGGGAATTTTAAATAAGATCTTTTTTTAATAATAGGTATTGTGTCATGAACCATTGGAAAAGCAATTGGAGTAGTAGGTACTCTAGCTCCATAATGAAATTTACTAACAAATAAAAAATCTCCAATCAGTAAAGTTTTTTCTAAGGATCCAGTTGGAATAATATAGGGTTGGATAAAATAGTTGTGAACTATTGTAGCTGCAACAACTGCAAATACTAGAGAATGAATAAATTCACCAATCCATGTCTTATTTTTAACATCCCTGTCTCTAACATAATCGATAGATCCAAAATAATTTATATATGTAATATAAGTACCCAAAGAAACTAAACCAATTAAAGTATCTAGATTTGAATTTTTACCAAAACTCCTTAAGGTTTCAATTATAATAACTCCAGCCATTAATAGATTAATTACAGGGATAAATAATAAAATAAACCACCATTTAGGTCTTTTAATTATTTTCATCATTATAATCAAGTTGTAAAATGGAATTAATGAATAAATGGGTTTTTCTCCTGCTTTAATGAAAAGCTTCCAGGTACTTAAAAAATAAATTATTTGAAAAACTAAAAATATTATTATCCACTCTGTAGAATTCATAAAGTTTATTTAAATTTAAGTACATCACTCATTTTAAAAACACCTTTTTTGTTTTTTATCCATTCTGCAGCTATTACTGCACCAAGGGCAAATCCATCTCTTGATTTAGCTTTATGTTCAATTTTAATTGAATCAATTAGTGAGTCATAATTTACAGCATGGTAACCTGGATTTTCCCCAATTCTGTCAACATTAATTTTTAATTCATTTTTATTGTTATTTTTTGATATTGTCCATTCAGAAAAACAACTATTTTTTAATATATCTTGTGCTAACTTAATTGCTGTTCCACTTGGACTATCTAATTTTTCTATATGATGAATTTCCTCAATAGAAGGGATGTATTGTGAATAGGGTTTAATTAATTTTGATAACACTTCATTAATTTTAAAAAATATGTTTACTCCAATACTAAAGTTTGATGAATATAAAAATGTTTTATTGTTTTCAAAACAATACTTTTCTACATATTTCAAATCATTAAGCCACCCAGTTGTACCTGATATAACTGGAATATCGTTTTTTAATGCTAACATGATATTATCTTTTGCAGAAGATGGTATTGAAAAATTTATTGCAACATCAGAATTTGAAATTTCACCCTTTATTTTTTTTTTATCAATTATTGAGACAATTTCATGATTTCTTGATAATGCAATTTTTTCTATTGCTTTTCCCATTTTACCATAACCTAAAAGTGAGATTTTCATATTTTTAAAATTTTAGATTTATGCATAACCCTAGGTTTGTTTTTCTAGAAATTGCATTATTTTTAAACTTAGGTCTTAATACAAGATTTTCATTTACATTAAATTGAAGAAGATGTGCACCAATGTTAGCGTCTAAAATATTTAGCAAATAAGATCCTAATATAAATAATGCAGAAACATCACGATATTTTCTATGGTACTTATAACCTTCAATTAATTGATCCTCTCTCAATATTCTTCCATAGAATTCGTCATCAATATAACCAGCTAATCTCCTTTTGTAAGCTACTCTATATCGCTTCATCTCTTTATTATTATAGTGGTATCCATAAATTGATGAACCTATCATTCCGTATACTAGAGGAAGTTTCCAGAATTTTTTTGTATAAATTTGTCCTAATCCAGGGATGACTGCTGAATAGAAAGCAGCTTTTGATGGTGTTAATGGATTTATTGCAATAAGTTCTTTTTTACTCAAACTATCTATCTGTTTTTTTTGAGAAATTATTTGATTTGAAAATATAACTAATAAAATAAAGATTATTTTTCTATTCACTTTTTTAATTTATTTTTTATTCTTTCAAAATCTTTTTGAGATTCATATTGAATTGAAATAATCCCATGCCCTTTTTTAGAATATGAAACTTTCACTTTGCTTTTAAAAAAAAACTCTAAATATTTTTCTCCATCAGAAATAAAATCAGGTTGAATAGTTATTGACTTTTTTTTAGTGTTTTTTATTTTTTTAATTAGATCTTCTGTTTTTCTTACGCTTAACCCTTTACTTAGAATCTTTTGATAAAATTCAAGTTGAATTTTTCTTTTTTCAATACCTGCTAATTCTCTACCATGTGCCATAGATAAAAATCCATCTCTTATACCTGATTGTATAATTGGATCTAGTTTAAGCAATCTCAAATAGTTAGTTATTGTTGATCTTTTTTTTCCAATTCGATTACTTAGTTCATCTTGAGTGATTGATAGCTCTTCAATTAGTTTTTTATAAGTAATTGCAATTTCAATTGAATCTAAATCTTGTCTTTGAATATTTTCAATTAAAGCCATTTCTAGTGACTGATTATCATCAGCTGATCTTATGTATGATGGAATTTTTTTTAAACCAATCAGTTTTGATGCTCTCAACCTTCTTTCACCAGAAATTAATTGAAATTTATTATTGTTTATTTTTCTTACTGTAATTGGTTGTATAATCCCTAAATTTTTTATTGATATTCCTAATTCTTCAATTTTTTTTACATTAAAGTTTTTTCTTGGTTGGTTTGGATTTATTTCAATTTCGTTAATTTCAATCTCATTTATTAATTCATTTTTTTTGAGGTCTGTATTTTTTTTAAGACTCTTATTTTCATCATTTAATAAAGCTTCGAGTCCTCTCCCTAAAACAGATTTTGAATTTTTTTTCTTCATTTTTTTGAAACTTTATTTTTTTTAATTATTTCTTGTGCTAAACTTAGGTAATTTTGAGAACCTTTACTAGTTGCATCATACTCAATTATGTTTTCTCCAAAACTAGGTGCTTCAGAAAGCCTAACATTTCTTTGAATAATTGTTTTAAAAACCATCTTCCCAAAATGTTTTTTTACTTCTTCTACCACTTGATTAGATAATCTTAATCTTGAATCATACATTGTTAAAAGTAAGCCTTCAATATCTAAATTATTGTTATGAATCTTTTGTACACTCTTTATTGTATTTAGAAGTTTTCCGAGTCCTTCAAGTGCAAAATACTCACATTGAATTGGAATTAAAATTGAATCAGATGCAGTAAAGGCATTCAGAGTAATTAAGCCTAGTGAAGGAGGACAATCAATTAAAATATAATCATATTTTTTAGATAATTTTTTCAAAGCCTTTTTTAGCATAAATTCTCTTTTAGATTTATTTACTAATTCGATTTCAATAGCCACTAAATCAATATTAGCCTGAATTATATCAAAATTTGGTGATTTTGTTTTATTTATAGCTTCATTTATGTTTTTTGTATTTAGTAAAATATCGTATGTTCCTATTTGTTTTTCATTTATTTCTGAGCTTATTCCAGATGTAGCGTTTGCTTGAGGATCAGCGTCAATTAGAAGAATATTTTTTTCAAGTATTCCAAGGGCAGCAGCTAAATTTACAGAAGTAGTAGTTTTACCTACACCTCCTTTTTGATTTGCGATAGAAATAATTTTCACCATTGCCTTTTATCTGAATAAAAATACAATTATTTAAAGTTTCATAAAATAATAAAAGCACCTATTTTATTTTTCAATTATGTAAATAGTTTCATTTTTTTTTTTGTGACCATAAAATTCACGTGCAAACTTTTCAAGGCTATCAATGTCCTCCAATCTTTTAATATTTTTTCTATCTTTATTTATTGAATTTGTTAATTCTTTCTTTTCTTTTTCAAGTTTTTCAATTTCGTTGTTAAGATCCAGATGAGTTTTTAAAGAATGAGTGTCAAGGAATAACATCCATAAAATAAAGAGAATAGAAATTAAAATATAGAATAACTTATATCTTTTATTTTTATTAAGCACTTTTTTAATAAAATTTAAAATCATTAATTACTTTTTAATTTCATCAACTTTTTTATTAGTTATTAAGACATCATATGAATTACCCCATTTGTTGAGTATGTAATTCATTACGTCAGCTATTTCAGTATTATCTAAACCTTGATATTCCATAACTCCGTTATATTCTTTTGAATTAACCGTAATTTTTCCTGAAAGTCCATATTTAATAGCATGAATACTTCTGTCTATATCATCAAATAAATAATCAGATTTTGCAAGGGGGGGTATATCGCCAGGAGTTCCTTCTCCATTACCTAAATGGCATCTAACACAGAAATCGTTATATACTACACTACCATCTTCTATACTTTGTTTTTTTGATTTATAGGATTGAGAAACAGTCAAAATTATTATTAAAAAGTAACTTAATAATATAAATTTCATTATAAAAATTAATTAGGTAAAATTTTTATTATGCCTTTTCCGTCAACTCCAACATATAAAAAACCATCTGGTCCTTCAATTACATTTCGTACTTTTCCTCCTATATTTTCAAGAATTTTCTCTCTTTTAATTACTTTTTTGTCTTTTAAAACTAATCGTTCTAAATAATTAAATTTTAATGAGCCAATAAATAAATTATCTTTCCACTCAGGATATATCCCTGATGAAGAAAAAGCCATACCTGATGGAGCAATAGATGGTACCCAATAATATAATGGTTGTTCCATGCCAGGAGAAGAAGTTTTATCGGTTATAGTTGTACCACTATAATTTATTCCATAAGTAATCTCAGGCCAGCCATAATTTTTACCAGCTTCTATTATGTTTATTTCATCTCCTCCTCTTGGACCATGTTCATGTGTCCAGATTTCACCAGTTTTATGGTGTTTAACCATGCCTTGAGTATTTCTATGGCCAAAAGAATATATAGCCTTTTTCGTAATATCTTGATATGAGAAAGGATTGTCTTTAGGGATTTCTCCATCTTCAGTAAGTCTATAGATTTTACCACCATCTCTATTTAAATCTTGTGGATTTACATCTCTATTACCTCTGTCACCGATTGAAAAAAATAGGTAGCCGTTATTATCGAAAATTATTCTTGATCCAAAGTGTTGACCTTTTTTTGAATTTTCTTTTCCTTTATAAAGTAGTTTTAGTTTTTCAAGTTTATTATTTTTTAAAACAGCTCTATATAACGCTGTATTTCCTCCATTTTCTTCACCTAAAGAAGAACTAGAAGTAAAATAAATAAGGTTATTTTCTTTAAAATTAGGATGTAAACATACATCCATTAAACCGCCTTGACCTCTTAAATAAACCTCAGGAAGACCACTTATCTTATTTTTAACACCATTTCTAATTCTATACATAGTACCAGATTTTTCAGTTGCTAAAAAGTCATTTTTAGAAATAAAACACATTCCCCAAGGAATTTCAAATCCATCTGAAATTAATTCATAAGAATAATTGATATTTTGAGGCGATTCAATTTTGGGAGTATTGTTTTGAGCACAGCTTAATGAAGCATACAAAACTAATGCAGTTAAAATTAAAAAAGATTTATTCGATTTCATAGTTTATTAAGATTGATTTTAAAAATACAAAAATAAATAAATACTAATTATTAATTTGAATTCTAAAACCGTTATTTATTTATAATAAAAGTCGGGATGACAGGATTTGAACCTGCGACCCCACGCACCCCATGCGTGTGCGCTACCAAACTGCGCCACATCCCGAAAAATATATTTAAATATTAAATTAATTTTTTAATTAGATAATAATTACAAAAATATATATCTAAAGTTTTTATACGAATTATAATTTAAAATAAATTTAACATTTCTAAAACATTTTTTTTTTTTAAAGATGAGTATATTGTTAAAAAACATAATCAATGAGAAAACTTAACTACTATAAAGTTATTTTAAATAAAGTTAGTTTTAATTCTAAACTTTTTTTTAAAGAATATAAGAAAGCATATATAGTATTGGGTGAAACAGACAGGAAGGATCTAAAGCGATGGGTTTTAAATAAAATTAGTTACATTCCAGAGCTAAATATTAAAAGATGGGAAATTAACAATTATGACATTGTAGGTCCAATAATTTGAATATCATCAAATTTTATTTTTCCTCTTACGTTTAAATCTATAACTTTTTTAATTGCATCAATAATTTGTAATTTGAGTTCACTTTTGTGAAAAATCAAGCTAACTTCTCTTCCAGGCGAGGGGTTTTTGAACTTTTTTATTTTACCTTTTTCTTTTAAATTAATATTTTTAGAGTTTAAATATGGAATTATTGTTATTCCAAGACCTTCATTTGCTAGATTAACTAAGGTTTCAAAACTTCCACTTTCAAGTTTAAAATTCTTTTTTTTTGTTTCATGACTCATGGAACAAAAATTTAGAACCTGATTTCTCAGACAATGTCCATCCTCAAGAATTAGAATTTCTTCATTTTCAATATCATCATTTGATAAAAATTTTAGATTTGACAAACGATGGTTATTTGGAATATAACCTACAAAAGGTTCATAATAAAGAGGGTATTCAATAATTTTTTCATTTTTAAGTGGGGTAGATACAATTCCACCGTCAAGTTTTCCTGAATTTAAGTTCTCAATTATAGTATTTGTATTGAGTTCTTGAATTATAAGATTTACATTTCTATGTTTTTTTAAAAAATCATTTAAAAAAATAGGGAGAATCGTAGGCATTATAGTAGGTATAATTCCAAGTTTAAAATCTCCTGCAACAACCCCTTTTTCCCTATCAATTGTATCTTGCATTCGATTGGATTCAATCATAATTCTTTTAGATTGATTTAATATTTTTTGACCAATCCTTGTAAGGATTATAGGTTTTTTATTTCTATTAAAAATTTTAACCCCCAATTCCTCCTCTAATTTTTGAACCTGCATACTAAGTGTAGGCTGAGTAACATTAGACATTTTTGCTGCAATAGTAAAATTACCATATTCAGCAACCGCAATCATGTATTGAATCTGAGTAAGTGTCATCGTTTTTATCTATGCACTTTTAAAATTAATAAATAATTCTTATAAAAAATTATTTTAATATCTCAATTTTTTTAATTAAAATATTTTTGATTGGAGCCTCTCGGTTGTCTGTTGGTTGATTTGATATTTTGTCAACAACATCTAATCCTTTTATTACTCTTCCAAATGCAGTATATTTTCCATCTAAATGATATGCACCATTTTTTTTTACAACAATGAAAAACTCAAAAGGTGAAGCCAATTTGTGTGGATTCTTTATTTCACTGCTAGGCATTGAAACTATGCCTCTATGATGTTTAATTTTATTATCTGTATCTGGCGGGAGTAAATATCTTCCAATTGATGATCTTTTTTTAGAGGTATTAAAATTATCAGAATTTCCCCCTTGAATTATAAAGTCCTTTACAACTCTATGAAAAAAAGTTTTATCGAAATACTTCTGTTTAGTTAAATATATAAAATTAGCTCTGTGATATGGAGTACTGTCAAATAATTCAATTTCGATTTCACCGAAATCAGTTTTAATTTTTACATTTTTCTCAGGATTATTTTTTCCATATTTATATAAAAAAGGTATTGCATTTTTTTTATTAAGAAGGAAAAGTGAATCTTTTTTAATTTCTTTTTTTTTTATTTCTTTTTTAATTAAGTTAAATTTATTTTCTTTTTTGTTGTTAGAGGTACAGCTATTTAAAACAAATATTAATATTAAACACAAAAGCTTTTTCATTATAATTTGAAATATAAAGAGTTTATTGAATTTATTATAAAAATAAAAGATTTTAATCTAAAGGGTAAACTTGCTCACAAAAAGATGGTCCCTTACAATAGAATCAGTGAAAATGAACAAAATAAAATCAATAATTTCAGATATAAAGAGGCAGCTGTTTTAATTTTGATATATCCATCTGATAAAGGTGTTCCATGTTTTGTGTTAATAGAAAGAACTATATCGAGCGGTGTTCACTCCGGACAAATTAGTTTACCAGGAGGAAAAAAAGAAAAAAATGATAAATCTTTTTGGTATACATCAATTAGGGAAACAAATGAAGAAATTGGGGTAAATCTATCTAAAATTAATTTCGTAAAAAAAATGTCTTGTGTATATGTTCCACCAAGCAATTTTATGATATATCCATTTATTGGTTATTTAGATAAATGTCCATATTTTAATTTGCAAAAAGAAGAAGTTCAAAATATTTTTGAAATTAATATTTTAGATCTTTTAAAAAATAAAAATAAAAGTTTTAGCGAGGTTAGGTCAAAATATATGGATAAAAAAATTAAGGTGCCAGTTTATAACTTTATGAATAAAATTGTTTGGGG
>Ga0209359_10000449_pt1 | contig 10368 bp, 7 predicted proteins | sample MarorgKNORR_S2LV_FD_188224 | JGI IMG/M metagenome (GOLD analysis project Ga0209359, IMG submission 188224) | Marine microbial communities from the Southern Atlantic Ocean, analyzing organic carbon cycling - Surface_A/KNORR_S2/LV (SPAdes) (version 2) | ecosystem: Environmental > Aquatic > Marine... | reverse complement strand
CCCATTTCAACAATATTCTTTTTAGAGTCCTCAATTAAATTCTTATTAATAATATTTAAAGTACCCTCTGTTTGGGAAATTATCTGTGACTCTTCCTTTATTTGAGCTGTCCCGCCCACGTGAAATGTTCTCATCGTAAGTTGAGTTCCTGGTTCACCAATGGACTGTGCAGCTATCATTCCAATTGCCTCTCCCACACTTACTATTTTTCCTCTTGATAAATCCCTTCCGTAACACGTTGCGCATACCCCTTTTTTTGACGCACAAGTAATTACAGAATAAACTTTGATTGTTTTAACACCAGCAGAGTCAATCAAATCACAATCTGCTTCATCTATTAGTTTATTTTTATCTATAATTTTTTCACCAGTTATTGGGTTTTTTATATCTTGAGCACTTACTCTTCCAAGAACTCTTTCTGATAAACTTACTAAGATATTTCCTCCTTCAATAATTTCAGATATTGTAATTGATGATCTTTCTTTAGGGTCACATTCCTTCTTAGTTACTTGTAAATCTTGAGCAACATCACATAATCTTCTAGTTAAATAACCAGAGTTAGCAGTTTTTAATGCTGTGTCTGCTAGGCCTTTTCTAGCTCCGTGTGTCGAATTAAAGTATTCAAGAACAGTCAAACCCTCTTTAAAATTTGATACAATTGGAGTTTCAATAATTTCTCCTGATGGTTTAGCAATAAGTCCTCTCATACCGGCCAATTGCTTCATTTGTGCTTGAGATCCTCTTGCACCAGAGTCTGCCATCATATACACGGAATTAGTCTCTATTCTGTCATCATTATAAATTTTTTCAGCTGATGATATTTCTTTCATCATTTCGTTTGCTACAGTGTCAGTACATTTTGACCAGATATCTACAACTTTGTTATATTTTTCTCCTCTTGTAATTAAACCGTCTGAGTATTGTTTCTCATATTCTTCAATTTTTTTCTTTGTTTGGTTAATTAAATTTTCTTTTGTTTTTGGTATTATTAAGTCATCTTTCCCAAATGAAATTCCGGCTTTAAATGCATGTTTGAAGCCTAAATTTTTAATCCTATCACAAAAAATAACTGTCTGTTTTTGTCCACAAAATCTAAATATCGTATCTATTACCTCTGATACATTCTTCTTCGTTAACAATCTATCAATTAAACTAAATTTTATTTTGAAATGTTTTGGTAAAACATTGGCTAATAAGAACCTGCCTGCAGTGCTTGAATATTTTTCTTTTATTACTTTACCTTTTTCATCGACAGTCTCAAATATTGAGATTATTTTTGAATGCAAACTAATTGATTTGTTTTCAAGAGCTTGTTCTATCTCGTTAATATTGGAGAAAATTCCTTTAACTTTTTCTTTAGTTTTTTTATCTTTATTATTATCATTAGATTGTGAGAGATAATAAATTCCTAAAACAATGTCCTGACTTGGTACTATGATAGGTTTACCGTTTGAAGGACTTAGAATGTTATTTGTCGACATCATTAAGACTCTAGCTTCTAATTGAGCTTCTAAACTTAATGGAATATGAACTGCCATTTGGTCTCCGTCAAAATCTGCGTTAAAAGCAGCACATACTAATGGATGAAGCTCAATTGCATTTCCTTCTATCAATTTTGCTTCGAATGCTTGTACGCCTAATCGGTGTAAAGTAGGTGCTCTATTTAAAAGAATAGGGTGCTCTCTAATTATAAATTCTAAAGCATCCCACACTTCACTTTTTTCTTTTTCTACTAAACGCTTAGCTTGTTTAATTGTTGTGGCTAAACCTAATTTATCTAATCTAGCATATAAAAACGGTTTAAATAATTCTAAAGCCATTTTTTTTGGCAATCCACACTGATGAAGTTTTAATTCTGGACCTACTACAATTACAGACCTACCTGAGTAGTCTACTCTCTTACCAAGAAGATTTTGCCTAAATCTACCCTGTTTACCTTTCAGCATCTCTGCTAATGATTTAAGAGGTCTTTTTCCTGTTCCGGTTATTACTCTTCCTCTTCTTCCATTATCAAATAATGCATCAACAGACTCTTGCAACATTCTTTTTTCATTTCTTATTATAATATCTGGAGCTTTAAGATCTAACAGTCTTTTAAGTCTATTATTCCTATTTATAACTCTTCTATATAAATCATTTAAATCCGATGTTGCAAATCTTCCTCCATCTAAAGGTACTAGTGGTCTTAATTCTGGTGGAATTACTGGAACAGTTGTTAATATCATCCATTCAGGTTTATTTCCTGAATTAATGAATGACTCAATTAATTTTAACCTTTTTATAGTTCTTTCTTCAGTAACTTTTGATTTTATCTCACTTAATGAATCTCTTAATTTTTTTTGCTCTTTGTTTAAATCTAAATTAATTAAAATTTCTCTAACTGCCTCTGCTCCAATGCCTGCAACGAAAGCATCTTCCCCAAATTCTTCTTGTGCTTTTAGTAGTGCTTCTTCAGATAATAATTGACCTTTTTTAAGTGTAGTAAGACCAGGTTCAACAACAATAAAACTTTCGAAATACAAAACTTTCTCTACTTCTTTTAACTTCATATCTACTGCTAAAGCTATTCTGCTAGGAAGAGATTTTAAAAACCATATATGAGCTACTGGACAAGCTAAATCAATATGCCCCATTCTTTCTCTTCTTACATTTGATTTAGTTATCTCCACTCCACATTTTTCACAAATTATGCCTCTAAATTTCATTCGTTTATATTTTCCACATAAACATTCGTAGTCCTTTACTGGCCCAAATATTCTTGAGCAAAAAAGACCATCTTTTTCTGGTCTAAAAGTTCTATAATTAATAGTTTCAGGTTTTTTTATTTCTCCATAAGACCAGGATTTAATCTTTTCTGGGCTAGCTAAAGTGATCTTAATATTACTAAAATTGTTTTCTAGTAATGAATTATTATTATTCTTTGTTATGTTTTTTTCCATTTAATTTAATTCTATATTTAACCCTAAAGCTCTAATTTCTTTAACTAGTACATTGAATGACTCAGGAACACCTGACTCAAAGTTGTTATCTCCCTTAACGATGGTTTCATAAACTTTTGTTCTTCCAGCTACATCGTCAGATTTAACTGTGAGAATTTCTTGAAGCGTATAAGATGCACCGTATGCTTCTAATGCCCATACTTCCATTTCTCCAAATCTTTGGCCACCCAACTGAGCTTTTCCACCAAGGGGTTGTTGAGTAACTAAACTATATGGACCGGTTGATCTAGCATGAATCTTATCTTCAACTAAATGATTTAATTTAAGCATATATATAATTCCTACAGTTACTGGTCTGTCAAATTTTTCACCAGTTATTCCGTCCCATAGCGTTGTTTGACCAGTATTAGGTAAATTTGATAAGTTTAACATTTTAGAAATATCATCGGTTGAAGCTCCATCAAAAACTGGTGTAGCGATTGGTAATCCTTTTGATATGTTTTCGACCAATTCTAATATTTCTTTTTTGCTTAAATTTTTAATTACACTCTCAAAATATTCTTTTCCATAAATTTCTTTTAATTTTGTCTTAATTTTTTCTAGTTGATTTTCAAAGTCATTTAATAAATCTTTAATTTGCTCACCAAGTTCTGAACAGGCCCAACCAAGATGTGTTTCAAGAATTTGACCAACATTCATCCTACTGGGAACTCCCAAAGGATTTAAAACTATATCAACGGGTTTTCCATTTTCCATATAAGGCATATCCTGGATCGGAACAATTTTACTCACAACGCCTTTATTTCCATGTCTACCTGCCATTTTATCGCCTGGCATCAATCTTCTTTTTACGGCAACAAATACTTTCACAACTTTCATAACTGTAGGGAGCAAGTCATCACCTTGTTTAATTTTTATTACTTTATCTTCAAATCTCAATTTTATATCTTCATTTGCATCATCAAATTGTTTTTTTAACTTCATTAAGTTACTTGATAAAACTTGATCGCTAAAGGAAAGCTTCCAAATTTCTTTGAGTGAAATATCTTCTAATATCTCTGCACTTAATTCTTGGTCACTATTGATAGTTTTAAATTGTTTATTAAGTTTTTTTCCTTTAATTTGGTCCATTGCTCTTAGTTTGATATTTCTTATTAATATTTCTTCTTCAACTTTTTTATCTTCTTGTACTAGTTCAATTTCAGACCTTTCGATAGCTAAAGATCTTTCATCTTTTTCAATTCCGTGTCTATTAAACACCCTAACATCTATTACTACACCAGCACTTCCTGATGGTAATTTTAGTGAAGAGTCTCTTACGTCTGTTGCTTTTTCTCCAAATATTGATCTTAATAATTTTTCTTCAGGACTTGACGAGGTCTCACTTTTTGGAGTTACTTTTCCGACTAAAATATCTCCTGGTTTCACTTCTGCACCTACGTAAACTATTCCAGATTCATCTAAATTTCTTAAGCTTTCTTCGCTTACATTTGGTATGTCTCTTGTTATTTCTTCTGCTCCTAACTTAGTATCTCTGGCCATAGACTCATACTCTTCTATATGGATTGAAGTAAATACATCATCTGTTACACATCTTTCAGATATTAAAATAGAGTCTTCAAAATTATAACCTTGCCAAGGCATAAAAGCTACAGTTACATTTTTTCCTAAAGCTAATTCTCCTAATTTGGTTGCAGGTCCGTCGGCAATTATGTCTCCTTTTTTAATTATGTCTCCGACTTTAACTAAAGGTTTTTGATTAATACAAGTATTTTGATTTGATCTTTTAAATTTATTTAAATTATAAATATCAACAGCTGATTGAGATAAGTCTTTAACGTCGGTTGCTTTCACTACAATTCTTTTTCCGTCAATTTTATCAACAACACCATTTCTTTTAGCAACAATTGTAACTCCTGAGTCTAGAGCAACGTCTGACTCTATACCTGTTCCGACAAGTGGTGAGTCAGGTTTTAGTAACGGAACCGCTTGACGCATCATATTTGAGCCCATAAGCGCTCTATTGGCATCATCATTTTCTAAGAATGGTATTAAAGCAGCTGCTACAGAAACTAATTGTTTAGGAGAAACATCTATGTATTCAATATTTTCTTTAGAAGATAAAAGAAAATTAAGATTTTTCCTGCAAGAAACAAGTTCTTCTTCGAATTCGCCTTTTTGATTAATCTTGGAGTTAGCTTGAGCAATAGTAAACTTTTCCTCTTCAATAGCTGACAAATATTCAATCTTGTTTGTAACTTTACCGTTTACTACTTTTTTATATGGACTTTCTATATATCCGTATTTATTTACTCTACAATAGGTCGCTAAACTATTAATTAAACCAATATTTGGACCTTCTGGTGTTTCTATTGGACATATTCTTCCATAATGCGTTGGATGAACGTCTCTTACTTCAAAACCTGCTCGCTCACGTGTTAATCCTCCTGGACCCAGCGCGGATACTCTTCTTTTGTGCGTAATCTCAGACAAAGGATTTGTTTGATCCATAAACTGAGAAAGTTGTGATGTTGCAAAAAAATCTTTAAGTGAAGTTGTTATTGGTTTTGCATTAATTAAGTCTTGAGGCATTGCCGACTCTATTTCAATAAAAGTTGACATTTTTTCTTTAATGGTACGATCCATTCTTAATAGTCCAATTCTAAATTGATTTTGTACCAATTCACCAACAGACCTTACTCTTCTGTTTCCTAAGTGATCAATATCATCTACATCGCCTTTTCCATCTCTTAAGTTCAGCATAAATTTAATAATTTCAATAATATCTTTTTTGTTCAATATAGTTTCTTTCTTAGAAGTGTTTAAATTAAGTTTTGAATTAAGCTTAACACGCCCTACTTCAGATAAATCGTATCTGTCTTTATTAAAATATAAATTATTAAAAACTTCTTCAGCTATTTCTATAGTTGGAGCCTCTCCCGGTCTCAAGACTTTGTATATTTCATTAAGTGCATCATTTTTACTTAAATTTTTGTCAATCTTTAAAGTTTCCAAAAGATATGGTCCTTTATTGATTGGATCAATATTAACCAAGCTTAAAGTATTTATGTTGTTGGAAATAATTTTTTCAAGGATGTCTTCGGTAATATTAAATCCTGATTTTAAAATTACATTCTTATCTTTGTCAATGATATCTTTTGATGTGTATTTACCTAAAATTTCTTCACTCGATAATAAAATATTTTTGAGATTTTTTTCTTTAAGTTTAGAAGCGATAACAAAATTTAGTTTATCACCTTTGCTAAGATGTTTTTTTTTAGTTTCAGAATCAATTAGATCATAGGAAATCTTAATAGGTCGTCTAAAATCTTCAGGATTAAATTCTGTGCTCCATTTTTTTTCATTTAAATCATAACTAAATTTATTGGTTTCATAAAAAGTATTTATTATTTCTGCCCTTGACAGTCCTAAAGATTGCAGAATGGTTGTAATTGGTAATTTTTTTTTTCTATCAATTCTAAAATATAAAATATCTTTAGGATCAAACTCAAAATCTAACCAAGAGCCTCTTCCAGGAATTATTCTACAATTAAACAATAATTTGCCGCTTGAATGTGTTTTTCCTTTATCGTGATCAAAAAATACTCCAGGACTTCTGTGCATTTGATTTACAACTACTCTTTCAACGCCATTAACTACAAATGTACCGCTTGGGGTCATTAAAGGTAATTCCCCAATAAATACTTCTTGTTCTTTTGCTGATAAAATTTGTTTTGTGTTATTTTCTACATCTATATCATATACGACTAATCTTAAGTTTGCTTTTAGGGAAGCACAATACGTTAGACTTCTTTGTTTGCATTCTAAAACATCAAATTTTGGTTTTTCTAATTTATAAGAAATATATTCTAATGTTGATTTATCGCTACCATCTTCTATTGGAAAAACACTTTGAAAAACTTTATCGATTCCTGTTGTGAATTCTTCTTGTAGTTCTATTACAGATTTTGAATTAAGAAATTCATCATATGAATTTTTTTGTACTTCAATAAGATTTGGAATTGTTAAACCCTCAACAAGTTTTCCGAAATTTTTACGTAAATTTTTTTTTTGAGTAAAAGATAAATCCATTAATACAGTTAGTTCTCACTGCAACTTTATAAACTACAGCGAGATCTTAAAATTTTGTTTACTTTAATTCTACTTTAGCGCCAGCTGCTTCAAGTTTTTTCTTAAACTCATCAGCTTCTTTTTTTGGCACACCTTTTTTAATTTCTTTTGGAGCGCCCTCTACTAAATCTTTTGCTTCCTTAAGTCCTAAACCAGTAATTGCTCTTACTTCTTTAATTACATTAATTTTTTTGTCTCCTGCAGCTGATAAGAAAATTGTAAAATCAGATTTTTCTTCTGCTGGAGCTGCTGCTGCACCTGGTGCTGCTGCTGCTACAGGAGCTGCTGCCGTCACTCCCCATTTTTCTTCCAATTGTTTTGATAACTCCGCTGCTTCAACTACGGTTAATTTTGATAATTCGTCTATAATTTTGTTTAAGTCTGCCATTTTGAATCCTTTGAATTATTTTTTTAAACTCTTTGCGCGAGACAAATTAGCAATTTTTGAGCCAGGTGCAAGTAAAATACTTATTATTTTTTGAGCTGGCGATGTCAAAATTCCCACGATTTTGGCCCTTGCTTCATCTAAAGAGGGTAACGTGGCAATTATAGCCACTTCATTTTGGTCCAAAACCTTACCATCCATGAATCCAGCAATGATTTTTAGCTTATCATTTGTTTTTGCAAATTTTGTAAGAATTTTTGCGGTTTTAATTGGGTCAGAAGACATAGCAGCTGCAGTTGGTCCAGTAAAATATTTTTCTAAATCTTTTACAGGCGAATCTTTTATCGCTAATTTAGTTATTCTATTTTTTGTAACTTTAAACAAAACTCCATTTTCTCTAAGCTGCTTTCTTAAATCATCGAGCTGATTGACATTTAGTCCTTGGTACTGAGCTATCATTACTGACGAATTTGAAGAAAAAACTTTTTTCATTTCTTCTATATAATTTTTTTTTCGTTGTTTATCCATCATAGCTAAATTTTTCCTTTTACTTTGTATGATATTCCCATCGTAGATGATATATAAATATTTTTTATAAATTCACCTTTAATTGTATCAGATTTTTCTTTTTTTAAAGTATCTATAAAATAATTATAATTTTGTATTAAATCTTCTACAGAAAAACTTTTTCTACCTAAAGATGAAGAAAGATTACCATCTTTGTCATTTTTAATTTCTGTTAAACCATTTTTAATTTCATTAACTGCTTTACTAATTTCCAAGCTAACTGTGCCTAATTTAGGATTAGGCATTAAGCCTTTAGGTCCTAAAATTTTTCCAAATTTACCAATTTTACCCATCATTGCTGGTGTACAAATTAATTTATTAAAATCTATTTTGCCACTAGATATTTTCTGTATTAAATCGTCAGAACCAACAATCTGAGCTCCGCTTTTTTTTGCTTCTTCAATTTTTTCAGCTTCACATAACACAGCAATTTTAACTTTCTTTCCTGTGCCTTTAGGCATTTTAAATACTGTTCTTAAATTAAAATCTCCACCTTTCGATTGTCTTTGATTTATTTTTGTTGAAATGTCTATAGATTCATCAAACTTACATGTTGAATTTTTTTTTACTAATTGAAAAATTTCTTTTAATTCCAATTTTTTTTCTTTTGAAGAACTTTCAGCTATCTTTTTGTATCTCTTTGACCTTTTCCTCATTATTCTTTTACCTCAATTCCCATTGATCTTGCCGATCCACAAATAATTTTTGTAGCTTCTTTTAAATCAAATGCATTAAGATCCTTCATTTTTTCTTTGGCTATCTGCTCTGCTTGTTTCATAGTTATAGAACCTGCTACAACTCTACCAGGTTCTTTAGATCCGCTTTTAAGTTTTGCAGCTTCTCTAATAAAGTGAGATGCTGGAGGTGATTTTATTATAAAATCAAATTTTTTATCCTTGTAAACTGTTATAACTACTGGAACAGGTTTTCCCATAAAAGATTTAGTTTTTTCATTAAAAGCTTTACAAAATTCCATTATATTAATTCCTCTTTGTCCTAGTGCTGGACCTACAGGGGGTGCAGGATTTGCCTGTCCACCCTTAATCTGAAGTTTTACATAACCTGCTATTTCTTTTGCCATTAATTTTTCTCCACTTGGTTAAACTCTAAGTCTACCGGTGTTGGTCTGCCAAAGATAGATACTGAAACTTTCAGTCTAGACTTCTCTTCATCTATCTCCTCGATCATTCCGCTAAATGAAGCAAAAGGACCATCGCAAACTTTTACTTTTTCTCCAATCTCGAAACTTATACCACTTTTTTGATTAATTGCACTTTCTGATACTTGCCCTAATATTCTTTTTATTTCAGCATCAGTTATAGGCGTTGGGTTATTAGCAGAACCCAAAAAACCGCTTACTTTTTGGAGATTTTTAATTAAATGATAGATTTGCTTGGTTAATTCTACTTTAATTAGCACATAACCTGGAAAATATTTCTTTTCCTTTTTTGTTCTTTTGCCCTTTTTTACCTCTGTAACTTGGTGTGTAGGTACTAATATTTGGTCCAATTTGTCCTGTAAATTGCTTTTCTTTAACTCTTCCTTAATGGCTTCAACTACCTTCTTTTCAAATCCTGAGTAAGCCTGAACAATATACCAATTCATAAATTAAAAATTAATAGTTAAAATTATGTTTAGGAAAAACTTCAATATTTGATCTAACAATAAAAAAAATAGAGCCGCGACTGATGCTAGACCGAACACCATTAGAGCTCCGGTCATTGTATCTTTTTTTGTTGGCCAAGTTACTCGAAAAGCTTCTTGCTTAACTTCCTGTATAAATTTAAGAGGATTTTTCATAGTTGTAAATTAGTTTTGGCAGGAGCGGAGGGAATCGAACCCCCAACCTCCGGTTTTGGAGACCGGCGCTCTACCAATTGAGCTACACTCCTAGTAGCTTATTTAATAATTTTTGTTACTACGCCAGCTCCTACTGTTTTTCCACCTTCTCTAATTGCAAAATTTAGTTTTTCATTCATTGCAATTGGTGTGATTAATTTTACTGTAAATTTAGCATCGTCGCCAGGCATAATCATTTCCGTACCTGAAGGTAAAGTTACTTCACCAGTCACATCAGTTGTTCTGAAATAAAACTGTGGTCTGTATTTAGTAAAGAATGGTGTATGTCTTCCACCCTCTTCTTTCTTAAGTACATAAGCTTGACATTCAAACTCCGTGTGAGGTGTAACTGAACCAGGTTTAGATAAAACTTGACCTCGCTCAACGTCTGTTCTTTCTACCCCTCTTAACAAAGCACCGATGTTGTCACCTGCTTCTCCAGAGTCTAAAAGTTTTCTAAACATTTCAACTCCAGTACAAACAGATTTTTTAGTATCTCTAATACCA
>Ga0209359_10000448_pt1 | contig 10375 bp, 10 predicted proteins | sample MarorgKNORR_S2LV_FD_188224 | JGI IMG/M metagenome (GOLD analysis project Ga0209359, IMG submission 188224) | Marine microbial communities from the Southern Atlantic Ocean, analyzing organic carbon cycling - Surface_A/KNORR_S2/LV (SPAdes) (version 2) | ecosystem: Environmental > Aquatic > Marine... | reverse complement strand
AAATTCTTTACATGTACTTTGTCAGTAATGTATCGCGAAAAGACCAAAGAGGGAGAAATTTTTGGCGGCCCTATGTATGTAATAAAGAATGGTCTACCAAAAAGAATGTTACCCCTAGCATATTTTTTTGCTTTTGCAGGAATGATAGGTTGCTTACCAGCTTTTCAAAGTAATCAGTTAATTCAAATAACTGGAGACCTTGCTTTTTCAGAAATTGAAAATTTTAATATTTTTGGAGGTTTAGTGCTTGCAGGCATTACTGGAATAGTGGTAATTGGTGGTTTAAAAAGAATTGCTGAAGTTGCAACATTTCTAGTGCCTCTAATGGGATCAATTTATTTTGGAGCAATGCTAATAGCATTAACATTAAATTTAGATCAAGTTTTTCCAGCCTTTAAATTGATTCTTGTCGACGCCTTTAATGGAACTGCAATTGCTGGAGGTACATTTTTTGGAGTCCTAATTTATGGTGTGAGAAGAGGCGCTTTCTCAAATGAAGCGGGGATGGGAACTGAATCTCTAGTGCATGGCGTAGCAAAGGTTTCGGATCCTGTAAAACAGGGACTTGTTGCTATGACAGGACCAATTTTCGATACATTAATAATTTGTACTGCAACAGCTTTAATGATTTTAATTTCTGGGGTTTGGGAGACATCAGCTTCACAAGGAGTTACTTTAACTGCAGAGGCTTTTAGTATGCTTTTAGGAAATTTTGGTGGCTTTATTCTTTTTATATGCGTTATTTGCTTTGGTCTGAGCACAATATTTACTTATTCTTATTATGGAGCATCTTGTTCGAGGTTCCTTTTTGGTAAATTTGGTATGAAGTTTTACATTTATCTATACATCTTAAGTATTTTTATCTACTCAATTGTTCCTATCGATATTGCCATAAATATTGCTGATGGAGCTTTTGCAATGATGGCAATTCCAACTCTAGTATCTGCATTATGGCTAGCCCCAAAAGTAATGCAAGCATCAAAAAATTACTTTAAACTTATCGATAGTTATTAAAAAAATGAAATTTTATAGTTATCTCTTTCTGGTCTTTTTAGTTGTACCAGTTCTTTCTGAGGAAAAAGGTAGACTTGACAGAGAAGAATTTGATTTTAGATATTCCTATCTTGGAATAAGCTATATCGGAGCAAACAATGCAGATAATGGCTTAGCAATAAATACCTCATTTGGTCTACCCGGTCCTTTATATCTTAAATTTGAAAGAAGAGGAGACGGCATAGATTTTGAGAGAGACACAGTCGATAAAACAACTGATTCTTTTAGACTTGGTGCTCATGCTGGGATAGGTGACATCTTAAGTAATATTTCAGCTCGCGGAGTTAACTTGTCAATTAAAAATATGTTTGAGCTATATGGAGAGCTTGGTGTAAAAAGTTGGTCAGTAGAAAATGATGACTTCAATTTTGATGAAAATGCATATGAGGCCCATTTTGTCTCAGGTATTCACTTTGGAGATAGTAACGACTGGGAAGGAAAGATTTTCCTTGATATTGCTTCAGAAGCAGAACCAATTATTAATGATGATATTGTATGTTTGGAATTAGATTGCCCTACAATTTACAAAATTTCAGATGATCAAAACAGAAGATTTGGTTTCGAAGCAATTTACAATAGAGGCAAATATACAGCCTTTACTATTGGCGCAAGTACAAACTCTCTTTATGATTCAACAACTTTTGAAGTAGGTTTTCGAATCAATCTATAAATTATTACCCGAAACAAATGGATTGGTTGATCGCTCAACTTTAAAATTTGAGGGTGGTCCGTGACCAGGAACAAAAGCTATATCTTCACCGAGAGGCCATAGTTTTGTCTTTATTGATTCAATCAATTGTGCGTAGTTGCCTCCAGGCAGATCTGTTCTTCCAATTGATCCTGCAAAAAGGACATCGCCTACAATAGCTAATTTAGAGGGCTCATGAAAAAAAATAATATGTCCCGGAGTATGTCCAGGAGTTAGAAATACATTTAATGTTGCATTACCAACGGATACTATTTCTCCATCATTTAGCCATTGATCAGGTGTGCAATTTTGAGCGGATAATCCAAGCATAGAACCCTGAGCTTCTAATTCATCCAGAAGAAATTTATCATCAATGTGAGGACCAATTATCTCTAGGTTAAGTGTGTTAGCTAGTTCAGTAGCACCAGCAGCATGGTCGATGTGTCCATGAGTAAGTAAAATCTTTTCTGGAATTAGGTCATTATTGGCAGCACTTGCAAGTAATACTTCCAAATCTCCACCCGGATCAACAAAAGCGCATTTTTTAGTTTCTTCACAAAAAATAATAGGAGCATTTTGTTGAAATGGTGTAACAGGATTTAGTAATGCTTTTATTTTTGACATTGCTACAATATAAACCATGTCAGAATTTGAATCCAAAAAAGATCTTGCTCGTAAAAACTTTATTTTTAGGAACAGAAAAGCCTCTAAGGAAGAAAATCAAGTATTAGTTGAAAGGATAGATTCTTTATCAGAAGCAGCAAAGCTTAGGAATATTCTTTCAGATAAGTCACCAGAGAGTTTTCATAATCCAATTGAGTTTTCATGGAAAGCGTTCTGGAAAACATTTATTTATGAAAACCTTCCTCCAGTATTTTTATCACCTCTGGCAGCGCTTATTTTGGAAGGATCGCCATCTAGGGCGTGGAATGTTTCACAAAATAGAAATCTAATTGCCCTATCAACACAACATATGCCACTACTAAACATAATAGTATCTTGGTTGATAACTTATCCTGGATCATGGCTATTAACGTCTGCATTCATTATGGCAGTATTTTTTGATTCAGATCTTTTAAGAAACATTGATACTTTTCATATTATCTTGGCTTACTCATGTTTATTTACTAGAAGACTAATTATTTGTGCAAAATATGGATTTTATAGACCAGATGAGCTTGAAAGACTGTGTCATCCTGCACCAAGATGGAGCAGCGATAAAACGGAAAGGAAATTTATTGGGAGAGGTTGGAATAATCCAAAAGATTATCCTGGATTAATTGAAGATGAGATGACTTCAGCAATGGATGAAAATGATATTGCCCTTCATGCAATACCTCTTGAGTTTGATCAAGATACTATTTCAAAAATGTCCCAAGAGGAAGGAAGTGAAATCTTTACATCTGATACTAATGCAACTAAATCAAATGAAACTTCTTCAGCATTCTTTTTATTTAATTTAATTAATTCAGTTTATAAAAAAGATTTTGTCAAACCATATAGGCTCATCTTATATCCATCAATGCTAGCAATTATCTTTACTCCTTTCGTCATAAAAAGCATAAGCGGAGTATATTTATTTGGCAGTAATCCACTAGAGGTATTTATAACAACAATGTCTGTTTTTGGATTTTTAATTTGCTTCCAGCTTTTCTTCTTTGGACTTATCTGTGCAATTGATTTTGATAGAAGGATAGAAAGCACAAAAAAACTTGGTGATATTATAAAGTTTCCCGGGTTACCTTATGCATCTATTTTTCCTTCATCAAAGGATAGTGAAATATCAGAATATATTTTCCTAGACTTAAGAAAAAGAAAGAATGTATTTGCATGGATGAACTTAAGAAACGTTTTGAGATCTTTTGGAGAAACTTATCTTTATAGAATAGAAAGCTATACTTCAATTTTAGTTTTCTTCTCATTGTTTTGTGTAATTGTTCTCAATTTGATTGCTTGGACAGAAATACGTCATCATATTTCAACAATCTATATTATCGCAGTAATTATTCTTACAATTTCAGGAATTAGCTTGTATGCAATATTTAAAGCCATAAAGCTCCAGTCACTTAGCCAAATACACAGAGACTATGTTAGAAATGAAATCTTTATAATTGAGGAAGAAATATCAGAACTAGAGGAAGAAGGAAATCTGGAAAAGATTAAAGCACTTCAAAGCTCAAAAAATCTTCTCCAACAAGCCGATCAAAATATTGATTACAAAGAGTTTATATATAAACCAACCACAATAATGGGATATTCTGCTAATTCTGGAGTAATAGGTTCAGTTCTAGGCGTTGTCATTACTGGATGCTTATTTGCAATACAAGGCTTTGTATCAACAGGAATTGCATATGATTCATTTGGATGGTTTTTGTTTTAAAAATGTCGATTAAGGTCACTGAGAAAGATTCTATATTGTTTTTGAAAATTGATTCGCCTCCTGTAAATGCATTTTCATCAAATGATTTAATTGAAATGTGTGATGTAATTGAGAAGCATTCTTTTGATTCAAAAACTTCAGTCATAATTATAGAAAATGAGGGAAGAGGTTTTTCTGCAGGAGCTGATAAAAAAGAACATGGTTTAGACAAAGACAAGCTTGAAATAATTAATGATTATTTATGGAAGGTATCAAATGCTATTTACAATTCAGATATTCCAGTGATTTGTTGCTGTGACGGGTTCGTTATTGGAGCAGGTTTTTTTCTACCCTGTTCTTCTGACATAGTTTTGGCAACTAAAGATAGTTATTTTCAAATGCCTGGTATTAATTTTGATGTATTGGTTGGAAGCGCTCATCTTGGAAGATTGGTTCCTAAACAAAAAGTGAGGGAAATGGTTTTCACTGGAGAAAAGGTTGGCGTTGAAGAGATTTTTTCATATGGCGGCATTAGCTCAATTCATGATGGTAAAGAAAGTATGATGATAAGAGCGAATGAAATAGCTAATAAAATATCCAATATGGAAAGGGATTCAATCAAAGTTCTTAAAAAGATTCTTAATTCTAATGAGGCAATAGACGTAAATAGAGCCTTTAAAAAAGAACAGCAGCTTACATTTCAAAATAAAATAAACCTATTAGATTAAGCATTTCCCTTTATTTTGGTATCAAATATCATTAATATAATTCCCTCATTGAAGATCAAAGGAGATCAAATATGGCAGATAACAAAAAACCAACACGAGAAGAGGCTGAAGCAGCTGTCAGAACTATGCTTGCCTGGACTGGCGATAATCCAGACAGAGAGGGCTTGGTAGAAACTCCTAAACGAGTTGTTAGAGCTTATGAGCAATTCTTTGCTGGATATGAAATGGATCCAAAAGAAGTTCTTTCAAAAGTTTTTGAAGAAGTTGAGGGTTATGATGAAATGGTAATAGTAAAAGATATTCGTGTTGAGTCTCACTGTGAACATCACATTGTTCCAATCCTCGGAAAGGCACATGTTGGCTATCTACCAAACAAGAGAATTGTTGGTATTAGTAAACTTGCCAGAGTTGTTGATATTTTTGGTAAAAGACTTCAAACCCAAGAAGTAATGACTGCCCAAATAGCCAACGTCATAAACGAAGTGCTTGAACCAAGAGGTGTTGCAGTTGTTATGAATGCAAAACATCAATGTATGACAACAAGAGGAGTTCATAAGCCAGAAAGTTCAACAATAACGTCTACAATGCTTGGAGCCTTTAGAGAGAATCCAGACACACGTGCTGAGTTTATGAACTTGATAACAACTAGTTCATAACTAGCTTTGGTGCTACCTAAAGTTTCTAAAACTAAGAAAAAAATAATCCTTGCAAGCGGTTCAAGGATTCGCAGACAGTTGCTTGAAGGTGTTGGTCTTCAGTTTCAAGTCATAAATTCTAATGTAGATGAAGATTTACTTAAAAAGGAACTGCATGGAAGACCATTTAGAGAGCAGGTAGTAAGATTAGCCTCAGAAAAATCGTGTACAGTAAGTATGGATAATTTAGATGCATTCGTTATTGGATCAGATAACATGTGCACGATCGATGATGAGATTTTCGATAAACCTATCGATCATGAAGATGCCATTAATCATCTTTCATCTCTATCCGGAAAAAAACATTTACAAAATAATGGTATTTCGATACATCACGAAGGAAGAGAGATTTGGTCAAATTTTGATGTAACTGAATTGGAAATGAAGAAATTATCACTTCAAGAGATTGAAGACTATTTAAATTTAGATAAACCATACAGAGCATGTGGTTGTTATCATTTTGAGGCGAATGGTAAGGATCTTTTTAAAAGCATCATCGGACTTGAAAGCACAGTCATGGGATTAGCTATGGAGCAGCTTATTGAAAAGTTAAATCAACTTGATGTCATTGAGTTATAGTAATTATTATGAATGAAATTTATATTCACGATTCTTTATTAAATCAAAAGAGGAAATTTGAACCAATAGATTCAAATAATATTCGCATGTATGCATGTGGACCAACTGTCTATAACTATGCACATATTGGTAATGCAAGGATGGCAATAGTTTTTGATACATTCGCAAGATTGTTAAGAAGCAAGTATCCAAATGTTACTTATGTATCAAATATTACTGATATCGATGACAAAATCATTGAGGCAGCAAACGAACTTAATGTTCCTATTAATGAATTAACAGAGAAGTATACGGATATTTATAATCAAGATATGGCAAATCTTAATGTTCTTCCACCTGATATTCAGCCAAAGGCAACTGAGTACGTTGAAGATATGATCAAATTTATTGAAAAACTAATCAAAAATGATAAAGCATATGAAAAAGATGGACATGTTTTTTTTCATGTTCCTTCTTATCCAAGCTATGGAAAACTTTCCAACAGAGTCGTTGAGGAACAGCTTGCGGGAAGCAGAGTGCAAGTCTCTGAAATCAAAAAAAATCAACAGGATTTCGTTTTATGGAAACCTTCAAGTGATTGTCAGCCGGGATGGAACTCACCTTGGGGCCTTGGCAGACCTGGATGGCACACTGAGTGCTGTGTGATGTCTGAAGTTAATCTAGAAATACCATTTGATATCCATGGAGGAGGACAAGACTTACTTTTTCCTCATCACGAAAATGAGATTGCTCAATCATGTGCAAGTATTGACTCTGATAACCCAGAAGAATATGCAAAGTATTGGATGCATAATGGCTTTGTAACTATTGATGGTGAAAAAATGTCAAAGTCCCTTAACAATATAATTCTTCTTAATGATCTTCTTAAAGAGCATGATGGTGAAACCATAAGACTTGCATTGCTTTCTTCGCAATATAGAAAATCTCTTGATTGGAATAAAAACTTAGTAAAACAAGCAGAGGTATTTCTTAATAAAGCTTATGATTTCTTAGATAATTATGATGGTGATGATACCAAAGGAGAATTAATTGGAAATATATCTGAACATCTATCAAATGACCTAGATACTCCTAAAGCTATTACATCAATTAATGAGTTATTAAAAAATAGAAATTCATATGATGATGCTTCAATAAAAAAATCTTTAGTCTATGCTGGAAATATTTTAGGAATATTTTGCAAAAAACCCTCAGAGCGGTCTCAGAAAAATGATTTTGATGATGCAGAGGCAAAGGAAATTGAGAAGCTCATAAATAAAAGAAATGATCTTAAACAAGCAAAAGATTTTGAGGGTGCTGATGCTATAAGGGATGAACTATATTCTAAAGGTATTGAGCTTATAGATTCAAAAGAAGGCACTTCTTGGAAATCTAAAAAATAATTTAATACACCTTCCCATTTTTTTTCGCTCTGTAGTAATATTTATTTCATAGGAGGATTTTAAATTATGAAATATTTTTTATTATTAATTTTTTCAATATCATCATTTGCCAATGACCATAGCATGTCAACGGATTTTTCAGATTGCAAAGGTAAAGTTGTAAATTACTATGTTTCTAAGATTATTCCAGGCGGAAGTGTTGAAGGGATGATGAAAGCAAGCAAAATGCATCAAGAATTCTATGATAAACAGGGCGCAAATATAAAAGTTTACCCAGCGCTTCAATATTTAAGAAATGATGATGGAACAAATGAAAAGCTTCATCGAGTATCTACAATGGTTGTTTGGGAAAGTGTAAGTGCATGGAGTGAGTGGAGGGAGAGTATTGATGCTTTATCTGAGGAAGATAGAGCACAAGCCGACAAGGAATATAACGCCTTTGTTACTAAATATAACAAAAATACAGAAGTTGTTGCTCAAAGAAGATGGTGTATGCTTTAATTCAATTTTTCTAAATTAGTGCACAAGCCATTGCAATTAATGAGCCAATGGATCCAAAATATGCAATGGTTCTTAAATATTTTATGCCACCAATATAGAAAACCCCATGAGCAACTCTGAAGATCAGCCACCAACAAGCGGCATTTGTGACATCAATATTTAATATCATGGACAATAAAGCCAGTGCAAGAAAGGCAGGTAAACTTTCCTGAAGATTTGATCCAGCTCTTTTTGCTCTCGTAACTAAAGGCGATTGAGGAATAGAGCTATCTCTGTTGCCAATCATCCAGTTTAAATTTTTAATGTCTATTGTCATTGGTATTAGCCAAAGCTGTAGAATAGCAAGTACCAAAGACATAATAATTAAAGTTTCCATACATTCTCCAAAAAATGTTAAAAAATAAGACTATCAGCGAGAAATTATAAATTCAAGAATAAAAATACTTTAGAATATTGATTCATAAATATTTGTCATGAACTTTATTAATACAAACAAGAATTTAATTAGCCTAGCTTCAATAATTTTTTTATTTAGTTTTCTTGCTTCACTTATACTCACAAGCTTTGGGAGTGTGGAGGTCAAATCACTAAAGTTGAATGCAGAAAATGGTCAATATGTTATCTATGATTTATATAAACCAAAATCTGCTTTACCAGAATCAAAAGCACCATTTATAGCTATTATTCCTGGTTTCCAGAGATCAAAAGAGGCATTATCAAATATAGCCATTGAGCTTTCTAGGAGAGGGTATGTTGTTGCCCTAATAGATCCTTATGCTCAAGGCTTATCTTCATCATCTTTAAGTACTAGAGCAGCAACTACTCAAGGTTATGGGATGTTTGCCTTAGTGGAGGATGTCCATGATGGCATTTTTGATTTTGTTGATATAGATAAGATTGGGGCAACTGGTCATTCAATGGGAGGAAATGCGGCAATACGAGGTGCTGATTTTTTTGGTAAACAAGCTATTCAAAATAATACAAAGAGCAAATTAGATTCTGTTTACGTTTCCGGTTATGTGCTCACTTTAAGAAATAATATTTTAAGAGACTCAAAATCAAATATGGGTGTTAGCTACGCTTTATATGATGAAGGAGCTTTTAGAAATGAACTCACTGCATGGGATTCTGCCAATATGATAATTGCTCCTGAATCTCTAAGAACCATAAACAGTGTTCTTCCAAAAGAAGAACAAATAAAGGAAGTTGAGTTAGGAAAATATTATGGCTCAAAAGAAAAAAATTCTTTGAGAGTAATCTTTAATGAACCAGTTTTACACCCTTTTCAACCTTACAACTTTGAAGCAACCTCAAATCAACTGGATTATTTTGAGAGAGTATTTGGTGCACCAAATCCAATTAATTCAAACAATCAAATTTGGCACTGGAAAGAAATATTTACTCTTATAAACATGGTTTTATCATTAATTATGCTCATTCCTATCGCAAGATTGTTTTTGGGCTTAAGATTTTTTTCGTCTATTAAAAAAGAGATTCCAGCTCCTTTAAATGTACCAAATGGCAAAGGAAAAATAATATTTTGGTCAATCTTTTTTATAAGCGCTCTAATTGCTTGCATAACTTTTATACCAATGGTTGAGGTTGCAAAAATTTTATTTGAGGATGCAGCCAATAGAAAATTGACTTGGTTTTTCCCCCAAAGAATGAATAACTCAGTAATGTTATGGGCAGCATTTAATGGATTGGTTGGAATAATCATTTTCTCTCTATCTTATAAGCTTTTTGGCAAGAGAAACGGAGTAGATACAAAATCTTGGGGACTTGATATTAATAAAATAGATTTCTTCAAAACCTGTGCCCTGGCTTTAGTTGTATTTTCAACTTTTTACACTTTCCTTTTTATTAACTATGCCCTTTTTCATGTTGATTATCGATTTTGGTTTATGGGAGTAAGAATATTTCAGCCAGAAATGCTTGCTGTATTATTAATGTATCTTCCGCTTTTTCTTATATTCTTTTTTTCAAACTCACTAAGGGTAAACGGTGCTATGAGGTTTAAAGACCAACCCGAATGGTTATCTATGCTAATAGCTGGATTCGCAAATTCATTAGGTTTAATGCTCATAATAATTATTCAGTACTCAGTCTATTTCAATACAGGCACAGTTTTTTGGACAACTAACTGGTTAAGCGTGAATTTGCTTTTTGGGATTGTCCCAATGATGTTCATTTTGCCTTACTTTAATAGAATATTTTTTAGAATGACTGGTAGAGTTTATTTAGGTCCACTTGTAACCTGCCTTGTTTTCATTATGATACTTTCAACTAATACAGTTATTTATCTACCCATAAAATAGAATGAAAAATATCTATCTTTTTTTATTTTTAGTCTTTATCTCCAGTTGCGGAGGAGGTGGAGGTGGCGGGAG
>Ga0209359_10000446_pt1 | contig 10378 bp, 8 predicted proteins | sample MarorgKNORR_S2LV_FD_188224 | JGI IMG/M metagenome (GOLD analysis project Ga0209359, IMG submission 188224) | Marine microbial communities from the Southern Atlantic Ocean, analyzing organic carbon cycling - Surface_A/KNORR_S2/LV (SPAdes) (version 2) | ecosystem: Environmental > Aquatic > Marine... | reverse complement strand
ATATTATTGACATGCCTCACAATCTGGATCGTCCAGGGAGCATGCTGTAGGAACTGGAGCCGGAGCTCCTAATTCCTGTGGTGCGGCTTGTGTTGCTTGTGCACTTACCGCGTTTAATTTTCCTTGTGCAACAGTTGATTTTTCGGTTGATGTTGCAGCTATTGATCTTAGGTAATAGGTAGTTTTAAGACCTGAATACCACGCCATTCTATATGTTATATCAAGCTTTTTACCATCAGCATTTCCTATATATAAATTTAATGACTGAGCTTGATCTATCCATTTTTGTCTTCTGCTTGCTGATTCAACTATGTACCTTGGCTCAACTTCAAAAGCTGTTGAATATATGGTTTTAATTTCATCAGGTATTCTTGATATCTGTGAAAGACTGCCTTCAAAATATTTAAGGTCATTTATCATGACGTCATCCCAAAGATTCAGCTCTTTTAGCTTATTAACTAGATGTGGATTCACGATAGTAAATTCACCTGAAAGATTAGATTTTACATATAAGTTTTGGTAAGTTGGTTCAACCGATTGAGTGACACCAGTAATATTTGATATTGTAGCAGTTGGAGCAATAGCCATAACATTTGAATTTCTCATTCCATCTTCCATAACTTTTTTTCTTAAGGATTCCCAATCAAGAGTTTCTGATTTATCAACATTTAAATATTCTGATCCTCTATTTTTTTCTAGTATCTCAAGCGAGTCTTTTGGCAGTATGCCCTGACTCCATAGTGAGCCTTCATAGGACTCATAACTTCCTCTTTCTTTTGCTAGTTCCGTTGAAGCATGAATAGCATAATAACTAATTAATTCCATGCTTCTATCTGCAAATTCAACAGCTTCATCACTGCAATATGCAATATCTTGCATGTATAAAGTATCTTGAAAGCCCATCATGCCAAGACCAATCGGTCTATGTTTTAAATTAGAATTTTTTGCCGTGTCCACAGAGTAGTAATTTATATTAATTACATTATCAAGCATTCTTATGGCTGTTGAGACAGTTTGCTTTACTTTCTCTTCATCTAGTTTTCCGTCTTTCATGTGCTGCGCTAAATTAACCGAACCAAGATTACAAACGGCTATCTCATCTGCGCTTGTATTAAGAGTAATTTCAGTGCAAAGATTTGAAGAATGAACAACGCCTGCATGTTGTTGAGGTGATCTTAAATTACATGAGTCTTTGAAAGTAATCCATGGATGACCTGTTTCAAAAAGCATAGTTAGCATTTTTCTCCATAGCTCTTTTGCTGGTACAGACTTAAATTGGTCCATTTCTCCAGCTTGAGCTTTCTTTTCATACTCTTCGTATTTTACTTCAAATGCTTTTCCTATTAAGTCATGAAGATCTGGAGTTTCACCTGGAGAAAAAAGAGTCCAGTTTTTATCTTCTTCGACTCTTTTCATAAATAAATCAGGAACCCAGTTTGCAGTGTTCATATCATGGGTTCTTCTTCTTTCATCACCAGTGTTCTTTCTTAGTTCTAGGAATTCTTCAACATCTAAGTGCCATGTTTCAAGATAAGCACACATAGCTCCCTTTCTTTTTCCACCCTGATTTACAGCGACAGCTGTATCATTTGCTACCTTTAAGAAAGGGACAACACCCTGACTCTTTCCATTTGTGCCTTTAATGTATGAGTTCATTGCTCTGACAGATGTCCAATCATTGCCTAACCCTCCAGCCCATTTTGACAAGAGCGCATTATCTTTCATTGCTCCGAAAATACCATCAAGATCATCAGGAATTGTTGTCAGGTAACATGAAGAGAGTTGAGGCCTCTTTGTTCCAGAATTAAATAGTGTTGGAGTTGAGCTCATATAATCAAAGCTTGATAGTAGTTTATAGAACTCAATAGCTCTTTCTTCTCTATTTTCTTCTTCAACAGCTAATCCCATAGCAACTCTCATAAAGAAAACTTGAGGCAGCTCATATCTGACATCATCACAATGTATAAAGTATCTATCATAGAGAGTTTGTAAGCCTAAATAAGTAAACTGATTATCTCTTGTATGATCAATAGCTTTGCCTAATATATCTAAATCAAATGTTTTTAATTCTGGATCTAAGATATCTAATTCAATTCCTTTATCTATGTATGCAACGAATGCTTTTGGATAATTCTCTTTCATTTGATCATATGTAGATTCTTCTGCTATCTTTAAAAAGCCTAGTGCTTCACTTCTAATTTGATCCATAAGAATTCTTGCAGTCACGTATGTGTAATTTGGCTCTTTCTCAACCTTTGTTCTTGCTGACATAACCAAACTTGTTCTCATATCTGATATTGATACACCGTCGTATAAGTTCTTCAATGCTTCCTCGAGAACCTCATTCATTGAAACTTCATCTAAACCGTCACACGCATCATTAATTAGAGCCGCAAGTTTATCAATATCAAGAGGAACGAGTGATCCATCTGCTTTAGTAATATTAATATTAGGTTTGTTCGGTATATCAATTTCAGGCGTCTCTTTTTTTCTTTCTTGTGTTCGGCCAGCTCTATATAAAATATAACTTTTTGCTACATCCAGCTCTTCGCTTCTCATTAGCTGCAGCTCTACTTGATCTTGTATCTCTTCTATGTGTAAAGTTCCTCCAGAAGGCATCCTTCTTTCAAATACTTCAATTACACCTGATGTTATAGTGTTAACCTTTTTATGAATTCTTTCACTTGCAGCTGCATTTCCTGATTCAGTTGCCAGAAATGCTTTTGTGATCGCAACTTTAATTTTGTCTTCTTCAAAAGCAACAACTTTTCCATTCCTCTTTATGACTCTTAGTTTGCCCGGTGCCGTAGCTTCAATTTCATTTGTTTCAACTGGCTGTTGAACATCTAATGTTTTGCTTATTTCTTGTTGTGTTTCCATTCTTAATTCCGTTTCCCTATTTTATTTGCCGTTCTTTCCCACTCACAAAGAGTTTTATTAAATTTTTCTGGAAGAAGTTTTGTGTGTCTGCAGTTACACTAACTTTTTGTTCTTCAGTTCTAATATTACATGTTGTGGATAAAGAAACAAGTAAAAAAACACTATATATTGTGACAATTTCAATTTTTTTCACTATATAGTGTATGTAAGCTGTTTTTTTGCTGTTGGCAATCAGTTAATAAATTGTGGATAATTATGGTTATGGAGATATTTTATGAGTAATTTTTTAGCAATAGATCAAGGAACAACAAGCTCGAGAGCGATAATCTTTAATTCACAGCTGAATACAGTTGTAGATTCTCAAGAAGAATACAAATTATCTTATCCAAACGATGGATGGGTAGAAGCTGATCCGGCTGATATATTAAATACAGTTAAAGAAACTGTCAGAAATGTTCTAGCTGACAATAATCCTATAATCGCGTGCGGGATAACTAATCAAAGAGAATCTACTGTCGTTTGGTCTAAAGAAACAGGTGAACCCATTTATCCTGTAATAATTTGGCAAGATAGAAGAACTCATCAATTCTGTAAAGAGCTAATAGATAGTGGTCATGAAAAAATGGTCAGAGATAAAACAGGTCTGGTCATAGACCCATACTTTTCAGCAACGAAGATTAAATGGATCTTAGATAATGTAATTGGTGCAAGAGACCTTGCAAATGATGATAAATTAATGTTTGGAACAATAGATTCTTTCTTAATATATTCACTTACAAAAGAAAAAGGGCACTTCACAGACGTAACGAATGCCTCTAGAACAATGCTTTTTAATATCAATAGTATGGAATGGGATAGCGATCTTCTAGATTTGTTCGATATCCCATTATCTATGATGCCAGTTGTTAAACCATGTGATGATAATTTTGGTACTTTAGATCTGGATAATAAGAGTATCAACATAAAGGGGGTAATTGGTGACCAGCAGGCAGCACTAGTTGGTCAAAATTGTTTTAGTTATGGGGATATAAAATCAACATATGGTACTGGTTGTTTTTTGATGGTAAATACAAAAGAAAAAATTATTACCTTAGATGAAGGACTCTTAACAACAGTTGGATATCAACTTAATAATGAAATTAACTACGCTATAGAAGGAAGCATTTATTCTTGTGGAAATATTATTCAATGGTTAAGAGATAAATTGAAGTTCTTTGCTAATGCAAAAGATAGTGAATCTTTTCTAAATAAAAATGGCAATTCAAAAAATGCACATTTTTTACCTGCTTTTAATGGTCTTGGAGCGCCATACTGGAATTCTGATATTAGGGGAGGTTTTTATGGTATTACCCAAGACTGTGATAATGTTGATTTAACTACAGCAGCTTTTAAATCAATTTGTTATCAGACAAGAGATATAACTGAGCTGCTAAACAAAAATAATATTAAAATAAATTCTTTGTATATTGATGGTGGCATGACAGCAAATAAAACTTTTTGCCAGTTATTATCAAATACGCTCCAAGCAAGTATTTCTAAGCCAGCAAATATTGAATCAACTGCTCTTGGGGCGTGTATTGTTTCTCAGATAGCTGAGGGTCTTTCAGTCAAAGATATTAAACTAGAACTTGAAGATATGTATGAACCAGATGCAAGCTCTGAAGAATTTTACACAAAAGATTATTTGTCTTGGAAAGACTATTTACATAGAACTATATCCAATATTAAGTAATAAATTATCTTATAAAATAATTTTTTTTTATATATAATCTCCATTGTTCTAAATACAACCTACCTTTTTTGATGTTTACATACAAAATATTTAATAATATTGCGCAAGATGGTATCGATATCTTTGACGCTAACAACTTTCATATTGATGAAATTGATCCAGATTCACTAATTTTAAGAAGTCAAGTTCTTGGTGATGCTGATTTTAATGAATCTTTGAAGTGTATTGGTAGAGCTGGAGCTGGAACAAACAATATTCCAGTAAAGGACGCCACAGAGAAGGGTATAGTAGTTTTTAATACTCCAGGCGCTAACGCAAATGCTGTAAAGGAGCTTGTAGTTTGTGGAATGCTTCTTTCATCAAGAGGGATAATACAAGGTAACTTATTTTCAAAGACATTATCTGGTCAAAATACATTAGAGCTTAATAAATCTATGGAATCTCAGAAAAAAAATTTCAAAGGTAATGAGCTAAAAGGAAAAACCCTAGGAATCATAGGTCTTGGTGCTATTGGATCTTTATTAGCTCAAACAGCTGAAGTTATGGGTATGAAGATCATAGGATATGATCCTTATATATCTATTGATGCTGCGTGGAGATTGCCGAAGGATGTTGAGAAAGCAGATTCTATGGAATACCTTTTAAATAATTCTGACTATATTTCAATTCATGTCCCTCTTGTAGATGAAACTAAAGATTTAATTTCAAAAGAATCTTTAAAACATTTTAAAAAAGGAGCAAAGTTAATAAATTTATCAAGAGGTGGCATTGTAAATAATGAAGATATCATCGAAGCCCTAAATTCAAATCTTATTGATAAATTTGTAACAGATTTTCCCACGCCTGAGTTAGTAACAAGATCAAGTGATTTTCATGATGTAATTCTCTTACCTCATCTTGGGGCAAGTACAAAAGAAGCTGAAATTAATTGTGCTGTTATGGCTGCTGAACAAATATCTAATTTTTTAAAAGATGGTGTCATTATTAATTCAGTAAATTTCCCATCAATAAAGTTAGGAAGAAAGACTGAATTTAGAATGGTCATTATTAACAAAAATGAGCCAGGGATGATTGGTAAAATTACTGATGAGATTGGTTACAAAAATATTAATATTGCTGACATGACACATAAGAGCAGAGACTCAATCGGTATAAATTTAATAGATTTAGAAGATAAACCCTCACATGAACTTATAGAAAATATAAAGAATATTGATCATGTTATCAGTGTTAGGCTGTGTAGTAATTTGTAAATAAATAGCTTGATTTAAATCAACTTATGTCATTTTTATTTTTTGTAAATAATTAACATATATTTACACTTGTCAACAAGACAAAATAATGGTACCGCGGACGTTGATTAGTTTGCTTCACATATACAATATTTTATATAAATATATTATAAATTACTGATATGCGGTTATTTATTAAATAACTGTATAAATTTTGTTCAACTTTAACAAAACCTTTAAATATAAGGCTTTGTTATGGTATAAATAAAGTTATCCATAACTTTATCCACAGTTTCTGTGGATAAAAATTTATAGAAAAATGCAACAAATTAATGCACTAAATAAAATACCGAATGATTGGGATCATGAGCTTAGAAAGAATGGAATTACCATCAATTTACTCAAACCAATTAATGAACTTTTATCATTTCAACAAGCAGGCAAAGAAATATATCCTGCCTTTCAAGATATCTATAAGGCTTTTGAATTGTGCAGTTTTTTAAATACAAAAGTAGTTATATTTGGGCAAGATCCATATCATCAACCAGGCTTAGCAAACGGTCTTGCATTTTCTGTAGACAAGGGAAATAAAATCCCTGGCTCTTTAAAAAATATTTATAAAGAAATCCAAGATGACATAGGAGATTGTGTTAATTGTTCAGGCAATCTTGAGCAGTGGGCTGCTCAAGGTGTGCTTTTGTTAAATTCTTCATTGACCGTAAACAAATCAGAAGCTGGCTCTCACAAAAATATTGGTTGGAATATTTTAATTGATTCTGTTATTGAACTTCTTAATATAAAAGGGGGTGTTATTTTTCTTTTGTGGGGCAGAGATGCTCAGGAAAAAGAAAAACTGATAGACAGAAATGTTAATCACATACTCAAATCATCTCATCCTTCCCCACTATCCTCGTATAGGGGTTTTTTTGGCTGTAAACATTTTTCATTAACCAATGAACTGCTTATAAAAAATAAAAAGCAACCTATCATATGGTAGTTTTATATAATTACTGCGCTTGGATTTTTTAAAGAAAATTCATCAAGAAAATCTCTTTTTATCGAGCTGCTAAAAATATAAAAGCCTTTATATCTTAGAGTTTCACCAATAATTTTAAAATTTTTGTTTTCTTTTATGGCTTCTGGAGAAATTATGGTTACGAATTTTCTTCTATCAACACCAAGATATTTCATCCTAGCAATAATTTCTTGACCTCTAAAGCAGCCTTTATCAAAAGCAACCCTGTTTTTATCATAATTTATCTCTAAAGGCCTGTACTTACCAATATCATTAAGGTTCAAATCAAGATTTAGTGCTAATTTATTGGCAACAATCCAATCATTCATCAATAGAGATCGATCATTAATAAGAATTTCTTTTTCTAATGAAACTGAAAGTGAGAATATATCATTTGAAAAAAATGCTTTTTCATTTTTATCTGGTGTTATATGACCATGCACAAAACCATCTTCAACAGAAAAAGTAGCATCAAAAAATTTTGCAAATGGGCTTAACTCATCGATAAATATATTTACAAGAGCTTCATCTATTAATATTTTGTAGTTTTTCAACTTATGAATAACAAATGCAGCCATTACCTCACCTTTTTGATTGCATATAGATGAGAGCTGGTAGTTTTCATTGCCCAACAGTGTTACATCAGAAGTTATCTGTCCTTGAAGCAAATTCTCAACTTTATCAATATCACCATGAATAGAAATTATTTTTATAGCTTCTAAATATATTGAGCCAAATGATATTAATTTTTTTTGTATATCTATTTTCTTGTAAAATTGTTTAACAACCCAATATTTTAACTAATGAATACAGAAATAAACAGAATCTCATGGAAATGCAGAAGAGGAATGCGAGAAATAGATTTACTGCTAAGAGAGTTCTCAAATACTATATTAGACTCACTTGATGAATATTCTATAAATACTTTTGATCAAGTTCTTGATTATGATGATCAAAAGCTGTTTGATTATATTTTTAAAAATGAAAGTCTAGGCAATGAAATTCATGAAGATTTTATTAATAAATATCTTAAAAAATTTGATAAGCAGGGAAACTTTTAATTATTTTGCTTGTCTGACATGAAAAGGGACTTAAATTGATGAAAAAAGACTCAACTATTGAAGATTCCTTATTAATTAAAAAGGCCCAAGATGGCAATGAAGGAGCATTTAATTTTTTAATGACTAAATATTATCCAAGAGTATATGCATCTCTATATTCATTTACCAAGTCAAAAGAGGATTCAGAAGACCTTGCTCAGCAAACATTTATAAAAGTATGGCAACAAATTACCACATTTAGAGGAGATAGCGCATTTTTTACATGGGTTTATAGAATTGCTATTAATCTAGCAAAAAATCATTTTGTTAGCTCCTCTTTCAAAAAAGATAAGTTAAATGTTTCAACAAGTGATACTAATTTTGATATTCCTTCTTATACGAATCCAGAACAGGACTTAATGCATGATGAGTCCTTGGATAAAATAAAAAAATATGTTGATAAATTACCGGAAGCACTAAAGACTGCCTTTGCACTAAGAGAGTCCGAAGGCAAGAGTTATGAGGAAATATCTACAATTACTGAAACACCAATAGGAACTGTTAGATCAAGAATATTTAGAGCGCGAGAAAATATTCTTACATATATATCGGAGGATCTATTAGATGGATAACATAGAAGAAAAAATATCAGCTCTTTACGATGGGGAGCTCAGCGATACAGAAGCCGATGAAGTATTGCTGATGATTGACAATGATATTAATTTACAAAATAAGCTATCAAAATATGCATTAATGACTGCTGCGATGAAACAACAAAAGAACAATGTTCAATTAATTTCATCAAGCAGGAGTGATAGAAAATTCAATTTTTGGTTTTCTAACTCAATTACTGCAGCTGCTACAGTGCTTATTACCTTTTTTGCCATCAACCAATTTGATTTAAATCGTATGGGAGAGGATTTATCTGCTAAAAATCAGATTAATATTGCCGTAAATAGTAAAGAGGCTAAAGATATAGCAAATAGAGCAGAAGAGAATCTTGTAGACCATGTTATGCAAGTAATTAATAACCAACAAAATGACAATATTGCTTCATACAATGTTGATTTAAGAAATGTTGGATATACAAGATCTAGCCCAAATAGCACAACATACAATAAAGGTAGTAAAAACTTTGTATTACGTATTGAAAAAAAGAATTTAGGTATTAAAAAAGTAAGGAATTGGCGACATAAAGACAAAATGATACACATTGTTCCAATGCAAGATGGAAGAGTTATAACCTTATATGGAAATATTGATCAAAAATCAGCATTAGAAATAGCTAATTCAATAAAAATTAAATAATCTAAAGACAACTAATATGAAAAACTTTAAAAAATTACTAACCATATTTTTATTTAATTTTTCTATAGGTTTAAATTTATATGCTGCATTGCCTGAGAATATATCTGAACTTGTAGAAGAGTCTGCTCCAGCAGTCGTAAATATAACCTCAAAAAAAGAAGTTTCATCAAGGCAATCATTTGGCTATGGTGGTATTCCTGATGAAATGCTTGAAAGATTTGGTATACCTAGACAGTTTCGTGAGATGCCTCAAGAAAAAAGGGAGGCCACCTCATATGGATCAGGCTTTATATTAAAAGATAATTATATTCTAACTAATTATCATGTTGTTGAGGATGCAACTGAGGTTATTGTTTCATTATCAGATAGAAGAGAATTTGTTGCTGAAATTGTAGGTGTTGATCCTCTTTCAGATTTAGCCTTATTAACTGTCGAAGGAAAAAATTTGCCACAAGTAACTGCTGGAGATAGTGATGAGCTAAAGGTTGGTGATTGGGTTATAGCAATTGGATCGCCATTTAGTTTTGATTTTTCAGTTACGGCTGGGATTGTTAGTGCTAAAGGAAGAAGCATTCAAAACAATAACATTGGAAATTATGTTCCTTTTTTACAAACAGATGTTGCGATTAATCCTGGTAATTCAGGTGGACCTTTGTTCGATTTAGACGGAAAAGTTGTTGGTATTAATTCACAAATATACTCAAGAAGTGGAGGATATCAAGGTTTAGCTTTTGCAATTCCAATAAATGTAGCAATTGACGTTGCTGAGCAAATTATTGAAAAAGGTGAGGTTTCAAGGGGATACCTTGGTGTAAGAATGAGTGAAGTTGATAGTGATCTAGCTGAAGCCTTGGGTATGAAGAAGCCATATGGAGCCCTTATAAATGATGTTGAAGAAGGTGAATCTGCAGATAATGCTGGATTGCTACCAGGTGATGTAATAATCGAGTTTGATGATAAAGAAATAAAGTTTAGCTCGGACCTGCCTCATGTTGTAGGTCAAATTCAACCAAAATCAAAGGCAAAAGGAATAATAATTCGAGATGGCAAAGAAATTGAACTTAAATTTACTCTAGGTGAATTACCAGTTAATCAAGACTCATTCATACCAGCAAAATCCCAGGAATCAGCTGATCCAATAGGAATAAGGGTAGCAGAGATTGATAGAGAT
>Ga0209359_10000445_pt1 | contig 10379 bp, 9 predicted proteins | sample MarorgKNORR_S2LV_FD_188224 | JGI IMG/M metagenome (GOLD analysis project Ga0209359, IMG submission 188224) | Marine microbial communities from the Southern Atlantic Ocean, analyzing organic carbon cycling - Surface_A/KNORR_S2/LV (SPAdes) (version 2) | ecosystem: Environmental > Aquatic > Marine... | reverse complement strand
GATTGAAATTACGAATAATTTTTTTACAATCCTCATCTTCAATATTTTCCTTAAAACTAATTTTTACAGTATTGATTTTATTAGGATCGCTTTTTGCAACTTCTTCGATGTCCATTCCACCCTGATCGCTAGAAATAAAAGCAATTTTAGAACTTGCTCTATCAATAAGACAGGATAAATAGAATTCCTTTTTTATGTTGGATGGCTCCTCTAGATAAAGTCTTTTAACTTCTTTGCCACTTGGTCCTGTCTGATGTGTAATTAATTTTTTTCCTAACAAATCCTTTGCAGCTTTTTCTAGATCAGATAAATTATCTAATATTTTAACTCCACCCGCCTTACCTCTCCCACCTGCATGTATTTGTGCTTTTAAAACATATTTTTTAAGATTGAGTTTTTTTGCTTTTTCTAAAACTTCTTGTACAGTAAAACAAGCCTCTCCATTAGGAACAATGGCGCCAAATTTTTTTAATAATTGTTTAGCCTGGTGTTCGTGAATATTCATTACTTTTTCAAGCTAGGGTCAATTTTTACTGCAGCCTCCCAAAGCTTATTTACAGCATTCACAGAATTAATAAATTCAGCCTTTTCTTTTTCATCAAGTTGAATTTCGACTATTTTTTCTACTCCATTTTTTCCAATAACAACTGGAACACCTGCATAAATTCCGTTAAAACCATATTGACCTTCTAATTGAGCGGCACAAGGTAACTGTAGTTTCTTATCACCTAAAAATGCTTCAGCCATTTGTACTCCTGAAGCAGCTGGCGCATAATATGCGGAACCTTTTTCCAAAAATTTTACAATTTCACCTCCACCATCTCTTGTTCTTTGATTGATGCTTTCTAGTTTTTCTTTAGAAATAACACCTGAATTGACAAGATCTAATAAAGGTTTTCCAGATACTTTAGTGAATCTTGGCATTGGTACCATCGTGTCTCCATGTCCGCCCATGACCATTGCGTCTATTTCTTTTACTGGAACCTTTAATTCTTCTGACAAAAAAAGTTTAAATCTTGAGCTATCTAATATTCCTGCCATACCAACAACTTTTTTAGCTGCAAGTTGAGAATATTTTTGGAAAGCCATTACCATCACATCTAGGGGATTTGTTATACAAATTATAAAAGCATCTGGAGAGTTTTTTTTAATTCCCTCTGCAACTTGTTTAATTATTTTTAGGTTAATACCTACTAAGTCATCTCTGCTCATACCAGGTTTTCTGGGGACCCCAGCAGTTATAATGATGACATCAGAGTTTTTAATATCTTCATATTTATCCGTTCCTGAAAATTTTACATTAAAACCATCAACTGAAGATGATTGTGCAATATCAAGAGCCTTTCCTTTAGCAATGCCACTAGCAACATCAAAAAGAACTACTTCATCAACTAGTTCTTTTACTCCTATCAAATGGGCTAAAGTTCCACCTATTTGTCCTGCTCCAATCAAACTTATTTTTTTCATATTTTCCTTTATGTTATTTCATTGTTGGCATTACAAACTCAGGGTCTGAACCAATTCCTGATGGCCAACGTGATGTGATAGTTTTTAGTTTAGTATAAAATTTTACACCTTCAGGACCATGCATATGCAAATCTCCAAATAAAGATCTTTTCCATCCTCCGAAACTATGAAATGCAACGGGGACAGGAATAGGTATATTTATACCTACCATCCCAACTTTAATTTTGTTTGCAAAAGTTCTTCCTACATCTCCATCTCTAGTATAAACGCTTGTTCCATTACCGAATTCGTGATCGTTAATCAGTTGAATCGCGTCATTAAAATCTTTAACTCTTACAACAGAAAGCACTGGACCGAAAATTTCTTCATTATAAATTCTCATATTTTTGGTGACATTATCGAACAAACAACCTCCAATGAAGAAACCATTCTCATATCCTTGAAGTTTAATGTCTCGACCATCCACAACTAACTTTGCTCCCTCTTTTACTCCAAGATCAACATACCCTCTAACTTTTTCTAAATGTTCTTTAGTAACTAAAGGTCCCATTTCAGAATTTTTATCAAGACCTGGACCAACCTTTAAGGCCTCAACTTTTTTTGATAATTTTTCTACAAGTTTGTCACCAATCCCTCCTACCGCTACTGCAACTGATTGTGCCATACATCTCTCCCCAGCAGAACCATAGGCAGCTCCCATGAGACCGTTGACGGCTTGATCCATATCACAATCCGGCATTACCACACAATGATTTTTTGCTCCTCCTAATGCTTGTACTCTTTTTTCATTCTTCGCAGCGTTTTCATAAATATATTTTGCTATTGGTGTTGAACCTACAAAACTTACAGCTTTAATATCTTTATTTGTTAATATTGAGTCAACTACCTCTTTATCACCATTTACCACATTTAAAACTCCATTAGGTAATCCAGCTTCTGAAAAAAGTTGAGCAAGACGAATTGAGCATGAAGGATCTTTTTCCGAAGGTTTTAAAATAAAAGTATTTCCACAAGCAATTGCCATTGGGAACATCCACATTGGAACCATAGCAGGGAAATTAAAAGGTGTGATTCCTGCACAGACACCTAAAGGCTGTCTCATAGACCAGCTATCTATGTTTGTTCCAACATTTTCAGTAAACTCTCCTTTAAGCATTTGAGGAATACCACATGCGAACTCAACTATTTCAAGACCTCTTGTAAGAGAGCCCTTTGCGTCCTCATAGACTTTTCCATGTTCTGAAACAATCAGTTTAGTCAATTCATCATAATTCTTTTCAATTAATTCTTTATATTTGAAAATAATTCTCGCTCTTTGAAGGGGGGTGACTTGGGACCATTTTTCGAAAGCTGTTTTCGCATTTTCTACAGCATGATCCAAATCAGATTTTGTACCAAGTATTACTTCTGACTCTTGAGCACCTGTTGCAGGGTTGAAAACTTTCCCTTTCCTTGATGACGATCCCTTATAGATTTTACCATTTATATAATGTTGAATTAAATTCATCGGAGAAATTATTTAATTAAGTAATTAGCTAGTTGCAAGCATTTTCTTAATTGAGGCTATTGCTTTTGCTGGATTTAAACCTTTGGGGCAAGCATTAGTACAATTCATAATAGTATGACACCTATATAACTTAAGTTCATCTGCAACTTTTTTTAATCTCTCTTTTCTGTCTTCATCTCTTGAGTCAATTATCCATCTGTAAGCCTGTAAAAGAACGGCAGGTCCTAAATATTTATCGCCATTCCACCAATAACTTGGACAAGATGTTGAGCAGCATGCACACATTATACACTCGTAAAGCCCATCAAGTTTAGCTCTATCTTCTTTGGATTGAATATTCTCTTTTTCAGTTTTTGAGGTTGTTTTTAACCACGGTTCAACAGACTCATATTGTTTATATAAAGTGCTGAGGTCCCCAATTAAATCTTTTAAAACTTTTAAATGTGGTAATGGATAGATATTTATATCTCCTTTAATTTCAGCGTGTGGCTTCGTACAAGCTAACCCATTTTTTCCATCCATATTCATAGCGCATGACCCACATACTCCATGTGCACATGATCTTCTGTAGGAAATTGATGGATCAATTTCATTTTTAATTTTGTTCAACAAATCCAAAACTTTTGAAGGACAATTATCCATATCTACTTCGTAAGTATCGATCCTTGGATTTTTTCCAGTTGATGGATCCCATCTATATATATTCACTTTACGAATATTTTTTGAGCCAGTCTTGTCTTTGAAATACTTGCCTTTTTCAACTTTAGAATTTTGTGGCAAGTTTATCTGAACCATCAATAAACTCTTTCTTGTGGGGGAAAGTACTGTACATCATTTGATAGTGTAGATCTGTGGACAGGTCTATAGTCAATCTTAGTTTTTTTACCATCACACCAAGATAATGTATGCTGCATAAATTTTTCATCATTTCGCTTTGGAAAATCTTCTCTAGCGTGAGCTCCTCTACTTTCTTTTCTGTGATAAGCAGAGTCCATTGTAGTTATCGCTTGTCTAATCAAATTATCGAATTCTAATGTTTCTACAAGATCAGTATTAAAAATTAGAGACTTATCTTTTACAGAAAGGTCATCCATACCCTCATAAGGTTTTCTGATTTCATTTACGCCCTCTTTTAAAGTTTTTTCAGTTCTGAAAACAGCACACTTAGACTGCATTGTTTTTTGCATTGCTAATCTTAAATCTGCAGTATTATTTGTGCCAGATGCATTTCTAAGTCTATCAAATCTTTCTAAACATTTATCTGTCTCAGACTGTGGGATTTCTTCATGAGGTGTACCTGGTTTTACCAACTCTGCTGCACGCTTAGCGGCAGCTCTTCCAAAAACAACCAGATCAATTAAAGAGTTTGATCCAAGCCTGTTAGCTCCATGAACAGACACACATGCTGCCTCACCAATAGCCATTAATCCTGGAACAGTTTTTTCTGATCCATTTAAAGTTAAAACTTCAGCTTTATAATTTGTAGGAATACCTCCCATGTTATAGTGAACAGTTGGAACTACTGGGATAGGTTCTTTTGTTACGTCTACATTCGCAAATAATCTTGAGGACTCTGATATACCTGGAAGTCTTTCTTCTATAACTTTTGGATCTAAATGGTTTAAATGTAAGTGCACGTGATCTTTTTCATTTCCAACCCCTCTACCTTCATTAATTTCAACCGCAATTGACCTGCTTACAACATCTCTTGAAGCGAGGTCTTTAGCTTTTGGAGCATATCTTTCCATAAATCTTTCGCCTTTGGAATTTACTAAATAACCACCTTCGCCCCTCACACCTTCTGAAATTAAAGTTCCATGACCATAAATTCCTGTTGGATGAAATTGGACGAACTCCATATCCTGTAAAGGTAAGCCTGCTCTAAGCACCATAGCATTTCCGTCTCCAGTGCATGTATGAGCTGAAGTTGCTGAGTAATAAACTTTTCCGTAACCACCTGTTGCAATTATCGTTATGTGAGATCTAAATCTATGGATAGTTCCATCATTCAAATTCCAAGCAATTAATCCTTTGCACTGACCATCTTTCATTAAAAGATCCAACGCAAAATACTCAATGAAAAATTCTGTGTTATGTTTTAAAGCCTGACCATATAAGGTGTGCAAAATAGCATGGCCAGTTCTGTCTGCAGCAGCACAAGTTCTTTGAACAGGCTCGTTACCATAATTCTTTGTCATTCCTCCAAAAGGACGCTGATATATTTTTCCATCTTCAGTCCTGCTGAAAGGAACACCATATTTTTCTAATTCTAAAACTGCTCTTGGAGCTTCTTTACACAAATACTCGATACAATCTTGATCACCTAACCAATCTGAACCTTTAACTGTATCGTACATATGCCATCTCCAATCATCTTCACCCATATTACCAAGAGCTGCAGAGATGCCGCCTTGTGCTGCAGAAGTGTGACTTCTTGTTGGGAAAACTTTAGAAACGCATGCAGTTTTTAATCCTGCTTCGCTTAATCCAACCGCGGCTCTTAAACCAGAACCTCCTGCACCTAAAACAACTACATCGTATTCGTGGTCAATAATTTTGTAAGATTTCATAATTTATAAGTTAGATATAAGTATTATTGTAAATAATGGAATAATCAAAGATGACAAAAAAACACCAATATTTAGAAGCTTTTTTGTGCTCTCTACGTGAATATAGTCCTCAAAGACTTCACTTATGCTCAAAGCAGAATAAAAAAACATTGAGACAAGGAATAAAGAAAAAAGTAATTTTGAAGGTTGGGAAGATAAAAAGGCTAAGATTTCATTATAGCTAGAGTCATAAAGCGAAACAAAATTCACTAAGAACCACAGCATAAGGGGCACCATTATTAAAGAAGATATTTTTAAAAAAAGCCATTTCTTTGTTGCTTTAATCATAATTGTAAAAATCCCCTAGAAGAATATATTAATATTGTTAATAGAAAAGAACCAAAGATTACTAAAAGCCCTGTTATTTTAGAAGTTTTTAGTTCAAAACCTAAACCAACATCCCAAAACCAATGTCTTATTTCACTCAAAATTTGAAAAAGGTAAGACCATATAAAACCTATGACAAAAAATTTTCCAAATAACGAATTTAAAAATAGTTTGAAAATATCATATGCGTCTTCACCAAAAAATATACTTCCGGCCCAAATACAAATAAAAATTAATAAAAAATAATTTAAAATACCTGTGATCCTATGTGAAATAGAAACAAGGGATGACACATGCCAATTGTATATCTGAATATGAGGAGATAATGGATTGTTTTCTTTCATATTTATCTTTTAATATAAGCTTCAGCAATTTCAACAGCATTTAAAGCTGCGCCCCTCAATAAATTGTCAGAAACAATCCACATATTTAAAGAATTTTTCTTACTATTATCTTTTCTAATTCTTGAAATAAAAGTCTCGTTTTTACCCTCTGCATCTACTGGTGTGATATAACCACCATCAGAATTCTCATCGACTACTTTACAGCCCTCTGCAGTATTTAATAATTCTTTTACTTTTTTAATAGAGAAATCATTTTCAAATTCAATATTTACTGACTCTGCATGTGAAACGAGAACAGGAATTCTTACACATGTTGCAGTAATATCAATTTTAGTACCTAATATTTTATTAGTTTCTTTAATCATTTTTAGTTCTTCTTTAGTGTAACCATCGTCAGAAAAACTATCTATATGAGGTATTGCATTAAACGCAATTTGTTTTGTAAAATTTTTTACCTCAAAACTTTTATTATTCAATATCGATTTTGTTTGATCAATTAACTCATCCATAGGTTTTTTTCCAGCTCCAGAAGTAGACTGATAAGTGGAAATCACTATTCTTTTAATTTTGAAATTATCATTAAGTGATTTTAAAACAATGACTAGCTGTGCAGTTGAACAATTAGGATTTGCAATTATATTTTTTTTAATGTTTTTTAAATGGTCTTTATTAACTTGAGGAACTATCAAAGGTACATCAGGGTCCATTCTGAAAAAACTTGAGTTATCAATTACAACTGAATGTTTTGCTGCTAGAGGAACATATTTTTCAGAGATTGTTTTTCCAGCTGAAAAAAAAGAAATATTCACTTTGGAAAAATCAAAATTTTCCAAATTTTCAACTTTGATTTCTTTATCACCAAATTTAAGAGTAGATCCTGCGCTATTAGACGACGCTACAAAATATAAATTATCAATCGAAATTTTTTTATTATGTAAAACTTCAATTATTTTCCTACCAACATTTCCTGTGGCACCTACAATAGCAATATTCATGATGTTTTACTTATACTAGATGAAGGGTAAATCGCAAACTGTTCCTAAATATGTTTTATCGTTAATTTCGATCTTAAATTGATTTTTGCCATCCCAATAAGGTTTATTAATCATAGCAATACCAATAATCTTTTTAAAATTTGGCGAATAAGCGGCTGATCTTAAGTATCCAACAATATTATTCTTTTCATCGAACAATTCCTTTTCTTTGCTCATATTGATTTTGTTATGATCAATTTTAACACCCATTAATTTTCTAGACACTCCATCTTTTTTAATTTTTTTTAACTTTTCTTTTCCTAGAAACTTAACATCGGTATCTAAGTTTATATACTTATCGAAATTTGCTTCAAATGGGTTATCTCCATTATCAAAATCGTTTCCATAAGATAAAAGCGCTGACTCAATTCTTTCAATTAGATTTGGGCAACCAGCTCTGACGTTCAATTCCTTGCCATGTTCAAATAAGCCATCATATAATTTTTGACCAGCAATATCATTCTCAACATATACCTCAAATCCCCCTTGTTTCGACCAACCTGATCTTGCTACAAAATATTTATTTTGTTTAAATTCAAAGTATTTAAAATTGAAAAATTTTAGTTGTCTTATTTCATCACCAAACAATTTAGCCATTAAGTCGTCTGATAGAGGACCTTGAATAGCAAGTATGTTAACATTTGGCTCATGAATTTTGACATCAAAATTATGTCCTGCAGCTAAGCCTTTCGCAAAAAAGATTACATCAGAGTCGGCAATTGAAAGCCACCATCTATCATTTTCAAGTTTATTAATTATTGGATCATTTACTAAAAGTCCTTCGTGGTCAATTAATGGGGCGTAATAGCATTTTCCAATTTTAGATTTAGATAAATCTCTACATGTCATTAATTGAACAAGTTCTGCTGAATCTTTGCCTGATATTTCTACCTGTCTTTCCGCAGCAACATCCCAAACTTGAACATACTTTTTTAAATGATTGTAGTCATCTTCAATTGATTTGAAAGATACAGGTAATAGCATATGATTATAAACTGTATATCCGCTAACACCGTGAGCTTCTATTCTTTCTGTGTAAGGTGTGCTTCTAAGTCTACGTGATCTTATAATTGGAAAATTTTTCATTTTTTTAAAAATTCAGCTACCTTTTCTCTCATTTCAAAAGCTTTTTCAAACATAATCATATGTCCGCACTCGTTAATTATTTGGGTCTCTGAATTTTTAATTAAATTTGCGAATTTTTTTCCATTTTCTAAGGGGGCCATTTTATCCAGAGCTCCAAAAATTAATAAAGTTGGACAATCAATTGCAGCTGAAGCTTCTTTGCCATTTTTATAATTATTACAAGCTTTTAAGTCTGTGGCTAAAATTTCTTTCACCTCTCTTGAGGAATTAATAATTTTCTCGACTGGATTGCCTCCTATAAATTTCCTTGAACCTTCGTAACCCCATTTCATCATTAAGTGTACAGCTTTTTTATCTCCAGAATCTGCTAGATCAATTAAATCTTGGTTAACAGGCATTCTATAGGAGCCCGCTAAAAAAACTAATTTATGAGTATTTTTTTTAAAACGCGAACCATACTCTAATGCTTCTAAACATCCTTGAGAATGTCCTACTATTGAAACCTGTTCGATTTTTAAAAAAAGTCTTACGCTTTCAATCCAATCTGCAATTTTTTCGATTGAATCAATGCAGGGCCCGTCCGAATTTCCATGACCTGGTAAATCCAAAGATAAAATATTTAGATCTTTGTTAGATAAAAATTGTTCTGTAAGAGACCACACAATGTGAGACAATCCACTTCCATGTAAAAGAAATACAGTTTTCTTCGTAGGATCAAAGTCTTTACCTGCAGTAGATGCAAATACTTGCTTCTTATCTATTTCAAAAATCAACTTAGTTCCTTGGCCTTTTTTCTTAACTCAAATTTCTGAATTTTTCCTGTTGAAGTTTTCGGTAGTTCACAAAAAGCAATTTTTTTTGGAATTTTAAAACCAGCCAATGTTTCTCTGCAAAAATCAATAAGTTCTTTCTCTGTTGCCTCTTGATCTTTTACTTTTTCAATAAAAGCACAAGGTACCTCGCCCCATTTTTCGTCCGGTTTAGCAACTACTGCCGCTATTGAAACGCTAGGGTGTTTAGCCAAAGTATTTTCTATTTCAATAGATGAGATGTTTTCTCCACCAGAAATAATTATATCTTTTGATCTATCCTTGATCTTTATGTAACCGTCTGGATGCACCACAGCTAAATCTCCAGAATGAAACCATCCGTGAGCCATTGCTTTATCAGTTGCCTCTTTATCTTTAAAATAACCTTTCATGACGATATTTCCTTTAATCATAATTTCACCAATAGTTTTGCCGTCCTTTGGTACGGGTTTCATGGTTTCTGGATCTATTACTTTTGTATCTTCTGTGTTTGGATATCTAACACCTTGTCTGGCTTTGATTTCATTCTTTTTGTCTTCATCAAATGAATTCCAGTCATCATTCCACGCACATTGCAGGATATGACCATACGTTTCAGTTAATCCATAAACATGCATTACTTCAAAACCTAAATTTTCCATTTTTTTAAAAATTATACTTGGGGGTGGAGCGCCTGCGGTCAAAACGAAAACTTTTTTCTTCAGCTTTTTTCTTTCAGAATCTGAAGCACCTGTAATCATATTAAGAACTATTGGTGCACCACCAAAGTGACTGATGTCATGTTTTTCAATTAATTCAAAAATTTTTTTTATGTCTATAGCTCTTAAACATATAGTTTTTCCATTTAACATTGGAATTGTCCAAGGGTATCCCCATCCGTTACAGTGAAACATTGGAACAACTGTTAAGAAATTTAATCTGTTAGGCATATTCCATGCAACTGCACTTCCAGTTGACATAAGATAAGAACCTCTATGGTGATATACTACGCCTTTTGGATTGCCTGTTGTGCCTGATGTATAGCTTAATGAGATTGCTTGCCATTCATCTTTTGGTTTTTTCCAAACATAATTTTCATCTCCTGTATTCAAAAAATCTTCGTATTCTTTATCACCAATTTTTTTAAGCAAAGATTGATCTGCGTTATCGTCTTGAATATCGATAATCAAAGGCTTAGATTTTACATTTTCTAATGC
>Ga0209359_10000443_pt1 | contig 10401 bp, 10 predicted proteins | sample MarorgKNORR_S2LV_FD_188224 | JGI IMG/M metagenome (GOLD analysis project Ga0209359, IMG submission 188224) | Marine microbial communities from the Southern Atlantic Ocean, analyzing organic carbon cycling - Surface_A/KNORR_S2/LV (SPAdes) (version 2) | ecosystem: Environmental > Aquatic > Marine... | reverse complement strand
GCAAAATTAGCTGAAAATTAGGAAATACCCCGAAAAAAATTTCGGGCCATTTTTTACGCCAGAGGTCGCTCAAAGTGACCTCTTTTTTTATGGCGAAATAAGTCTTGGATTTTCTGTTTTCTTGAGGTTCTCTCTCACGAATTGGTTTGATGGTTTATATTCCATGATCTCTGCAAAATTTTCTAAGAAGACACTTAGATATTCCTGTCTTAAAACATTAATATTTCTTTTGTCATCATTTAACTTAGTTTCATGTTCTAGAAAAGTAAATGATGTAATTTGAGATTCTGTTCTGATAACACCGTTATCAAGAAACGTAACAGAGTGTCCTTCTGGAACTGTTATACCACCTCTTTGAATTAATTTACCTTTTGAAGTTCTTAGTATCTTAGTTTCGTAATGATGAATATTAGTTAACTCTTGTGTTGTATATTTTGCATTTAAATAAGTCAAAAAATCTTGACTTCCCATTGGCCACTCATCTCTCAAGTGAATAATATTATTAGTTGTCAAAATAACCCAATCAAGTGCAGGGTCGTTGTAAAATTTAGCTGCAACTTGGTCTGGTCTTTCGTCACCCAACACAGAATACTTTGTAAATGCTGTAACTTCGTCAAAAACATCATCACGCAACACTGCCCTCTTAAAAATATTTTTGACAATCTGATAATCATAGGCAGAGTTTCTATCATTTGCTAATGATGGATAATCAAGATTTGGAAGTTGTTTAAAATAACTATTTGGTGAGCCTGAATATGTCATATTAGTAACCTACACTATCTGATGGAGTTTCAAGTTGGTCTTGTTCGTATATTGGTCTAAGTTCAGTGAAACTCAAGTCCATTTTTATTGCAACTGGTTGTGAATCCTTATATGCAGACCAGTAACCATTTGGAGCGTAATCAACCGCCATTGTTGTTAATGCAAGACCGCCTGGATTGAATCTGTTCACAGTGTCTAGAACATCATTTGTTCCTTTTCCACTTTTATACTGTAATGTAAATATATCTGGATTTTTAAGATAAGTTGTATTTCTAAATTTTGGTGCCATGCCTAATTTTAGAAAACGAATAATTTTTCTAATTTCATCACCCTCTTTCTGATTTCTTGCAATCATTAGAAAACTGAATGAGAAGTCTCTAATTACAGGCCCTTGAAATAACATCTCTGCATTTGGATTCAAGACTCGACCACCACTTCTTGCTAAGTAAGTGTCCGCATCTAAATCAGTACCGAAAGCAAATCCAGCCAATTTAGATACTATTTGAGTATATGTGGCACTCGCAAAATTCTTAGCACTACTACCAGATGGGTTATAACCTCTTAATTCGGTAAGTTGTTTTTTTATATCTTGGTCATTTTGTTTTTCTTCTACACTTTTTCCAGCTGCTCTTCCACGATTAGTTAAAACATCAACCGTACCCAAAGCTGCAAGACCTGAGATCGTCAATTCACTTTTTCCCCACTCAACACCATTTACATCTGTCACTTTAGGCATTGGTAGTAACACACTTCCCATTAACGTGCTACCAACCACACTATCACCAGCGACACTTACTGTTCTTTCAACACCATTCTCTACTCTTGTTTGAGTCGTCCTTGCTTTACTTGCATTTAGATCTTTTCTTTGATAGTTGTACTTCATTATTTTGAAATGATCCTGACTTGGATTCATGTCCAAAGGATAACTCATAATATCACTACCTTTATAATTATAATTAAATCGAGAATCATTGTAAAATTCTTCGTCCCCTGGCCGAGCCTGTGCAAGAGCATTCGGTTGATCTGTTTCTACAAATTGTTCGTTATTTAATTTCGCTGTTTGAAGAGTAGAATAAGTGGATTTTTCTGCATCCGTAGCTTGTTCAACACCAGAAAAATCATTTACATTATTACCAGTATCTGATTTATTTTTGAAATTATTATAAGCTTCAGTAATATTTGACTTTGCTGCATCTGTTTGAAATATGGGAGCATTTAAATCAGCACTTGATACTAAATCATTTGATGCGTCTATTTCATTAACACCAAGAAGTTTACCATCTTGGAATGCAAAAGAGTATTTTTTTCCATTTATTTCGTATGGTTTGCTTCCTTCTATTGCCATTAGTTTTTGTTGTAAACTCGATCTCTTGGAACTGGTATCCCTCTCATATCAACGAATCTTTCAGTGGGTAATTGTGCAACATCTGACCATTCTGTATTTGGAATGCGATATGGTATGCCTCTTACACCAGTATAAAGATATTTATGTAGAGTTCGGGGAGGAACTGCGACTGCGCCTTGAACAGAGTTATTTAGTAAGCTTATTGCCAATTCGTCTCTTTGATTCAAAGGAACATAATGAAGATTACAACCAATGAATCCACCAGTTTGATATTCTATGACATATGTAAGAGGATACATGTCATAATATGGTTGTTTTGTTTGTGCTGAGTATGTATAGAAATATAATTGGCCAGGAGCAAATCCAGCTGTATCCGCAGCATCATCATCAAAATTAGTCGAACCAAGTTCATCAAGTAATTGACTACGAAAAAATTCTTCGCTAACTTGACCTGTGACTTTATTCAGTATTCTTTGAAGAATGCTCATCGTATTCCTAATTCTTTTTCCGTCATAATTTTGAACTCTAATTTACGATCTTCACAAAACTCTCTTGCTGCTTTCCATTTTGCTTGATTCTTCACATATGTCATAGATTCATTTATCATGGTCTTTCTTGATTTACCTTTTGTCGCTTTTGGTTGTAGTGTCTCTCTCATTGGTTTGACTTCAATTACCGACCTACGAATGTTATTACTCTTATCTTTATACTTAATAAAGAAATCAGGAAAATATCTGCGAACACGATTTGTTGTTGGGTCTAGATAAGGAATCCAGAACTCCTCAGACGCCCATTCAAGTATATTCTCATTCAAATCACAGTAATTCATAAATTTTCTTTCCCATAAAGACCTATAAATAATATTTTGAGAGTCACCTTTATACTTTTTAGGATTTGAAGGTCGATATATCCCTTTATAGCTCATATATAGTAATAACAACTTAAGTTTATTTATCGTGTCATTTACAAAAAGAGAAGAAATATTTAAAGATAGTGTCGATAAGATAAGAGATACGATTGCAAGACCGTCTCTTGATACCTTTTATGAGGTTGAGTTTGCTTTCGGAAAAACTGACAAGTGGTTATCAGATTTGAATACCACTGGTAGTAGGTTTGGCACCGTTCACGGTAGAAAAAGAAATCAGGGAACAAAACTTGAACAAAAAATGTCCTTATTATGCACACAAGCTGAACTTCCAGGCACAAGTTTTGTAGAATCTACTGCTATTGGTCATCGTCAAGGTATTCAAGAGTCATTTCCAAATTTGAGAAATTTCCCACCTTTAAATCTTGTTTTTTATGTTGATGCAGATCATGTTATTTTAGAAGTTTTAGAATCTTGGATGACTTATATTAATCCTATCTCTACTTCAGATTCAGATGTTGATAACGGATTCTCACGTTTTAATTATCCAGATGACTACAAAGAAGTAATTAGAGTTACGAAATTTGAGAGAGATACTTTTATAGAAGAATCAAGAAATGCAAGTTATCAATCTGATTTGACATGTTATAAATTTAAAAATGTTTGGCCTAGAAACATGACATCGATGAGAGTTGCCTATGGTGATTCAAATGTGTTAAGATGTAATTTAGAACTAGCATATGATAGATTTATCACTAGTTTCAATTATAAAGACACTCAAGAAACAGTTTTGAACACATCAAGTGGAGTCGTAAATTCAAATGACATTCTGTCTGTAAGACAAGTAGGAAAGTCTAATGTTGGTCAAACTATTGATCCAAAATATCAAATTGGAGACGGTGCTGGATTTCTTTAAATCAAAAAAACCTTCCTATATAAAATACTGAATAAAATATTATGCCATTACCAACCATTGAAACTCCAACCTATGAGTTGAAACTGCCATCGTCAAATAAAAAGGTGAAGTATCGACCTTTTCTTGTGAAGGAAGAAAAAATATTAATTATTGCTCTTGAGACAAAAAATCAAAGTGACATCACAAATGCTGTGACTGATGTTTTGAAAAAATGTGTTTTGACTAAGGGAATTGATATTGATACTCTACCTACATTTGATATTGAGTATTTGTTTTTGAACATTCGTGCTAAGTCGATTGGTGAAGATATTAAATTAACTGTGACATGTCCTGATGATGGAAAGACAAAAGTTCCAGTCACAATATATGTGGATGAAATCAAAGTCACCAAACCAAAAGGACATACAAAGGACATTGTTCTAGATGATAAGATGACACTTCGTATGAAGTATCCGTCATTATCTCAGTTTATTTCAAATAACTTTGATACTGAAGATGAAGCAGAAGCATTAGTTGATAAAACTTTTAATGTTGTTGCTGATTGTATGGATACAGTTTTTACTGAAGAAGATGCATGGGACGCTAAAGATTATACTCCAGATGAGAGAATTGATTTCGTAAATCAATTGAATTCAAAACAATATAAGGCAGTTGAGAAGTTTTTCGCAACAATGCCAAAACTATCTCATAAAATTGATGTGATCAATCCAAACACGAAAGAAAAGAGTAGTATCGTTTTGGAGGGTCTAGCCGATTTTTTCGTCTAAGTATTGCAAGAGAGGATCTTGAATCCTATTACCGTATCAATTTTGCTCTCATGCAATACCATAAATATAGCTTGACGGAACTAGAAAATATGATGCCTTGGGAAAGAGACATTTATGTCACTCTTCTCCAGAATTATATTGAAGAGCAAAATCTAAAGAACCAACAGAAACAGGGAACTGGAAGGTATGGATGAAGAAGAATTAGAACAACCTAGTTCAAAGATAAACTTAGGTAGTTTCTTTGAAAGAGTCGATTCGGTTGAGAAGGTAGCTAACAATGCCTTGTCGAGAGCGAATGCGAATCTTGGCATCATTAGTAATCAGAAGTTAATAATTAATAGTTTAAATGTCACTATCGAAGCGATGGAGACAAAAATTAGAGATATTGCAAATTATATCATTATAGAGAAAAAACTTGAAAAAGACGTTGAAGAAGATAGATTATTAGAAGAACAGGATAGATTACAAAAACAAGCGATGGTAGAAAGAGCAACTACTATCATGGGTGAGCCAGGCCCTCAAGGTGAGCCAGGTCAACCAGTAGAACAACAAAAGGGTAGTAGTCTTTTAGGTAGTTTATTAAGATTAGGAATTGGTGCTTTTGCACTTAAATTTATCTGGCCTGCTCTTTTACCTTTAATTAAGGGTTCTCTTGGTTCTGCTGTTGGTGGTGGTGTTAGATTTTTTGGAGGTGCTGTTAGTAAATCACTAATTGGCATACTTGGTGGAATACCTATTGTTGGTGGAGCTGCAAAACTTATAGGAGGTGGAATTGAAAAAACTTCTAATAAAGCAGGCGATGGTTTGGAAAGTGCAATAAAAAATATGGGAAAAGATGGTAAGATTAACATCCCTAGCTCTACTGGTGAGGGTGGTACAGAAGTTGAAAAAGAAAATTTAGTAAACGGTGACGAAAGTATGAGAGATACTCTATCAGAAAAAGATTTGATGGTAACTTCAGGCACAAGAATTGATGAGTATGGTGCAGAGGGTGGTGGAGAACCATCATCAGGTGATTTGTCTATGTTTGATGATGAGGATACATCAACAGATGATGACATTTCGATGGGAACACCAGAGTCGGGTGATTTTTATGTGACAAAAGGTGGACAAGGAAATAAACAAACTTTCTATCATGTACTACAACCAGATGGAAAAATAAAATCCATAGGAAAGAGAAAACCAAATGAAGGGACTGAATTTGCAAGAAGTGATATTGAAGCAAAGAGTAATGTTATAAAAGCTCAGAGTATAGAAGATGTATCGAACGATAAAATCGAAGTTGTAAATAATAATTCTAAGATTGAGGTTGAAACCAAAAACAAAAATCTAGATTTATCAACAAACGATATAGGTAGTGACTTAACCAAATCGGTAGCATTGACTAATGAGAGAATTGATAATCAGAATGGTGGTGAAAATTTAGATCAAAACACTGGTAATTTAGTTTCAGCAAATAAACCTAATGTCACTGAGGCTACATTAAAGTTAGCTGCTGCTCCTCTTCCCTTTGTGAAAGTTATTAAAAATAATCAATTGTCCACATCACCAAAATCTTATAACGGACTACCACCCGAAATTGCTGCAATGATATCATAATGGCTGAAACCAAATATCTTATCTCAAAATGTTCACTAATGCCAACTGAAGGTTCTACAAAAGAACCTCATGACTTAGTTCGTGGTATCGCTGCGATTGATTATTATGAAGGTGTTGAAAATCCTACGATAGCGTTAGTTGTTACTTTCATTGATGTTGACCAAGTGATAGGCCGTGAAGGAATCACAGGTGGAGAATACTATATTGATGTCACGATTAAAGATGGTGATGAAGATGAATTTAAGATAGAATCTAAGAAACATAAACTAATATTAAACTCTGTTAAAAATATGACGACAGAGAGTAATAAACAGGTTGCAAGTTTAGAATTTGTTTCAGTTGAAGCAATTACTAATGAAACTTCAAGATTAAACAAAAAATTTACTGGTAATGTCTCACAAACTGTTTTAGATATTCTTACCGAAGATGAGAAAGGAATTAAAACTAAGAAAAAAGTATTTGGCCCGAAGAAAGAAGACGAGGTTGAAGAAGATAGAGCCACTAATTCTTACTCATTTGTAGGTAATTTAAGAAGACCTTTCGATACAATACAATGGTTGTGTCCTAAATCACAATCATCCAAAGAGAGTTTCGGTTTTTTATTTTATGAAACCCTCGATGGTTTTCACTTTAGATCTATCGAACAATTATTGAAACAAGAGGCAGTGCCATATCAACAGGCAGATAGACCTGTTGAAGGTAATAAGATTTTAGAGAATAACTTAAATGAGTCAAATGATATTGGTATGAATTTAAGACAGGGAATGTATGCGAATCGAACTCTTTATATTGATATTGAAAATCATACTTTTCAAGAGGTCAACTTTGATGTCACTCAACTAAAATTAAAGAAACCACTTAAATTATTAGATGGTATTGAGAAACATCCATCTCGACTAATGTTCAGAGTTAATGATTTTGGTGTTGCACAAGTGGGTGCTGCAAAGAGTGAAGTGCAACCCGAATCTGAGCTTGCCGTGTATCAAAATAAATCTTATATTAGAAATAACTTACTATTTTCACAGTCGTTAAGTATATCAATTCCGTTAAATACAACTCTAAGAGCTGGACTCATGGTTGAAGTCAAGTTTCCTGTCAAGAAAGAAGAGGGAAACGAAGGAGCTGAAACATATGGAAGTGATAAGACTAATGATGCCAGTGGAAAGTATCTCATTTCCAATCTAAGACATTTAGTAGGTGGTGGTATGGGTGAAACACAACTTGAATTAATTCGTGATGTCTTTACCGCTTAAATAAAAGAAACAGGAGAATCAAATGAAATCAATCGAAGATCACATTGAATACGACAAAAAAATTGCTGATGACCCACAAGCGAATCCAGCAGCAAGAAGACATGCAAAGGAAGAGTTACATGAACTTGAAGAGTATGTCGAACATCATAAAGCAGAAATCGAAGCGGGTGATCATCATGACCCTAATGCTTTAGAACTATTTTGTGATATGCATCCAGATGAACCTGAGTGCCTAATATACGACGATTAATTAAATGTATCAACCATCAACCAATTTTATAGGAAAGGACGGAATGGAGTGGTGGATCGGTCAAGTCACCGATCCAAAGAAAGGAAAGTGGGATACCGCTTTAGAAAAAACACAAGCTGATGATGGTGAAGAAATTTATTCACATCGTTGTCGTGTTCGTATCGTGGGATATCATGGATGTGAAGATGATTTGGCAGATGATGAGTTACCCCTTGCACATGTCCTTTTACCACCCAACGTTTCAACCACTGGAGGTCGTGGTGAATCAATGGAGTATCAAGGTGGAGAGGTTGTGGTTGGATTTTTCTTTGATGGTAAGGATGCACAGCAACCAGTAATTTTTGGAACTCTATTTAAACAGAGTTTTATTGAAGATGGATTAAAGAACTCAGAATTTGATATCAAAAAACAAACTTGTTTTGTACCATATACACCACCAGATGTTAGAGCGACTGCTGGTGATCATGAAAGGTCTGCCACAGGCACAAAAGAAGGTAATGGAAATGGTAACGGCAATGGCAATAGTGAATGGAAGGGTAATCACTGTAAATCGTCTGACATATCAGTTTCTGATGAAAACTGTGAGTATAATACAGAATTTGAATTGAATAGTTCTACTGCGTGTCAAGATAATGAAATAGCAAAGATGCAGAGTGCTATGAAAGAGTTCACTAAAAAAATGAAGACCTTTCAAAAATTAAATTCCTCTGATGTTTTTGTTAATCCTCTTTATGGTGGCGTTGTCGATATTCAAGCAGAACTAAAATTAACATCAAATCAGATTCAAAATTCCATGACTAAGTTAATTCGTCGTGGTCGTTCCAAAGTGATAGGAGATACTCTGGATAAGTTGTCAAAAACATTTAAAGATAAAACACCTAAACCAAAACAAGCTGTTGCTGGAGAGGCCATAAACAAGTTATCTGATACAATATATTGTAATTTTGAAAAGATACAGGAACAATTAGGTGATTATTTGATGAAGAGTCTAGAAAATATGTTAGGTCAAGTCTTAGATGTTCCCATTTGTGGTGTTGAAAACTTTTTAGGTGATATGTTTGGTCAAATTAATAATATTTTGGATACAGCTCTTGGAGATATATTTAATCAATTGAATTCAATTCAAGGTGGTGGTATTGCACTTCCTAGTAAAACATTTACAAAAGCAATTCAATTTGCAGATCTCATTACAGGTTTTTTAGAGTGTGACCAAACGAACTGTCCAGAAAATACCACGTTCTCATCAAAAAATGGAACTAGAAAAGCAACACCTGATGAATTTGATGGTTTACTTGATAAGATAGGAGCAAAAAGTGCTTTGGATAAATTTCTGGATGGTGTGGATGGTATGATTGATGCGGAGCCTTCTGCACCAAATTGTAGAACTAATGTTCTTAGATGTGGCCCACCAAGAGTTGATTTTCTTGGAGGAGGTGGTCAAGGTGCAAGTGGAAGTGCAGTCATTAATGCTCTTGGTAGAGTAATTGGTGTTGCAATTGCTGGTAAAGGTTCTGGATTTACAGAACCACCTTTACTTTCACTCTATGACAGTTGTGAGAATGGTTCTACTGCTGGTGGTTTTGTTAAAATAAAAAATGGTGAAATAGAAGACGTGGTGATTACAAATCCAGGCGGAGGATATCTACCAAACACAACGGAGACAGACCTTGACGGAAATGTGAAGGAAATAATTCCAAATCCAAATGCAAGTTATGATGGTTCAACATCTTATGTTACATCACTATCTGATATTGTTCTTCAAAATACAGGATTTGGTTATCAGGAAGGTGATACAATTAAGGTTGAAGGTGGAGGTGGTCAGGCGACAGCTGAATTAATAATTGAAGATGGATATGTCGCTGGCGCAAAAGTCATAGATGGTGGATTTGGATTTACAGACCTTCCAGATTTAATAATAAATAGTGACACAGGTAGTGGTGCTAGATTATTGCCAGTTCTTAAATTTACTAAGGTCGAAGATGCAGCTGAACTTGCTCAAGTATCTCAAAATGCTGTCATAACTGTAATTGATTGTGTAACAAAATAAAATGTCAAGACGTAAAACACAAAAACCTAAAGATAGAAAAAACGTCAGTAACAGAATTTTTTCAAGATATGCTTTTAGAAGTGGTCAAATGCATTCCATACAGGGAATGACAAATTTCCAAGTCGATACAGCAGAATCACAAGTCTTTGGATTTTACTCAAATACAGGTCAAGGTGCAACAGAGGGAGGGCCTGGAACTGGTAAGGCACTTCTATATACGCCAGGCATGTCAACTGAGGTTCTTGGAACAGGATTGAAAACTCGAAGTGCTGGTGATAATACCGAACTTCCAGCGAAGATTATAAGATGTAAAAATGGTGATGTAATCGTTGATTGTTATAACGGTAATATTACACTTCGAGGGAGAAACATCACTCTTGATGCGAATGGTGGCGGTCAAGATGGTCAAATTAATTTGATTGCAAATCGAATTGTTGATGCACAAGCACCTGATATTCGACTTCAAGGTGAAAAAATATTAGTTGACGCTACCAATAGAGTTGATATAATAAGTAAGGGTTTCTTTCAACTTAAGTATGGATTCTCATTAGCTGCCTCTCACTCTGATGTAGACTTCGGCGTGCTAGTTCAAACTCT
>Ga0209359_10000440_pt1 | contig 10418 bp, 9 predicted proteins | sample MarorgKNORR_S2LV_FD_188224 | JGI IMG/M metagenome (GOLD analysis project Ga0209359, IMG submission 188224) | Marine microbial communities from the Southern Atlantic Ocean, analyzing organic carbon cycling - Surface_A/KNORR_S2/LV (SPAdes) (version 2) | ecosystem: Environmental > Aquatic > Marine... | reverse complement strand
TTGCCAGTTCGGTATAGCTCATTTGAAAATCATCAATAATATGCGTATCCCACACTCTATGAAGATTTGTATCGTTACCAAACCATTTAACCTTAATATCGTTTCCTCCTCTATCTTCAGCTCTACCCACATGAAGCGGTTGATGAATATCGCCTACAAGATGCACAAGGAAACGTAAATAAAATGCTTTATCGTCATTACTCACACTAGAATCTTTTAATTTATTTTTACAAATTTTAATGGCCTGAACCACATCTCCTTTTGGAGACTTCTTAGAATCCACATACCTTACATCATAAGGCATATTAACATAATGCCATGTACTATATTTTCTGAAATCAGAGTTAGATCGCATTTCATCAGCCCAGGTACTAGCTACAGCTAAAGAAGGGTCCTTTAAAATTTTTCTAATCTCTAAACGAGTATTTTCAGTTAAATAAGATTCTGCTACCTCGCCAGTAGCTCTATGACCAGTTTTTCCCCAAGGAAAAAGAAAAGAAAACATTAACATGATACATATAAGCTTATTTTTCATTTTTTTTATTTTTAGTTTTATTGCGTCTACATTTGTCACTACAATATTTAACATTTTCCCATGTTTTTTTCCATTTTTTTCTCCAATTAAATGAAAATCCACAAATAGGACAAATTTTTGAAGGAAGATGTTCTTTTTTCATTCATTTAAAACCATTCTTAATGAGGTAACCTCAATATTTGTTAATGGAATTTTTCCTTGTTGTTCTTTTTCAACTGTAAAACCTAATGCTTTATATAAATTTATTGCTCTAAAATTATTATTAAGAACTGTTACTCTAGCGGGTTTTAAAACTTTCCTCAAAACAAAGCTTAGAAGTTGTTTGCCATATCCTTTTCTAAAAAATTTAGGATCAATATATAGCCAAGTAATTTCTTTATTGCAAAAAGCAACAAAACCTATCGTTTCATTATTTTGTTCAGCTACAAATATTAGTGAGTCAAAAAGCTTCTCTTCTTTATAACACTCTATGAGCGGAACAAAGGCTTCTTTAGGCGCAGATTTTTCTAATTCAATAATTCTAGCTTGATCATGAATTTTGCAAATATTGTCCCAATCTAGTTGATGAACATACTCTCTAATTGAAAGCATTCTAATCGTCTTCGTTCATAGCCAAATTGAATACCATAAATACAACAAAAACAATGCACAAAAAGAACATTGGAAGCTCTATTGGATGCTGAAAAGTAAATGGTCCCCATTCTATCATGGTAAAAATATATAAAAAAAGGGGCTAAAAAGCCCCTTTTAATACTAAACGAAAAGGATTATTTCTCATTTAATTGTGCGCGCACTCCTAAGATTCCAAAAGTTGGAGCCCATAATCCAACAAAAACTCCTACTTGTCTTGCTGATATAGCATCTTCATATCCAGGAACATTCAAAAATAGTAACACTGCCATGAAAATTGAAAGAATCATTAAAAGATACCATGAATTTGAGTTCATTTTTATCCCCTGTAAGTTAGTTTAATAAATACTTAATAATTTTAGTATAAATGCTATAAAAATCAAAACTAAGACTAGCTTGCTATCTAAGCAGTAATGAACAATTTTAGCTATTATATTATCCATTATAGAGCACCTTCATAAAAATTAACGATGCTACTCCAACCGTAAACACTAGGGATATATAAAAACCTATTTTTGTGTCTAAAATTGAAATAAGATTATCAGATAGATTGTTTAATTGTTTTAGCATATAGGTGGAAAGTAAGACTTTAGACATAAAAAATCAAATAGAACTCGTTAAAAATGAGTCATGAAAGATAAAAATGAATCATTACCATTATATCCAATCTCAAAAAGATAATTTTTTTTAAAAAGTCGAACTACTGGAAAAAACATGTAGGAATATTTATTATCACTATATTCAACCCTATAATGCGCTATAAGCCAAGTTGAGGTCTTTGAATAGTCTACAGTATATGGACTATAAGCAAGCCTTGAGTTTGATACCAATGCACTACTATGAGAAAAGTATTCAATCATTTCCATAGCCATAAAGCGTCGATTTTCCCAATCTCCATGCAGACCAATTGTACCCATTCCTTTAGAATTTTTAGTATTTAATCCAACGCTTGAGAGTAAATAAAGATTTGCTTGTGAATTTCTACTATTCCATCTTTTAGCCAAATAATTATTATTTACCAATGCAAATGTTTCGTTTGATTTTCTGTCCTCTAAGAATCTACCTCCAATTAACCAGTTACTTGTTTTAGAAACTCCAAATCTTATATCATTAAAACTTGGATTTTGTGTAAGCCAAAAGACCTTGCCATTTTTAAAGATTACCGGGTGGGCTGATATACTGCTAAAAAGAATAATTAGAGCAAAAAATATTCTCAACATATATGATCGTTCAGTTATTATTGTCGGAAGTAAGATTAAATGCTATAGGTTGCAAAATACCAAGCTTATCAGTACCAAACTTTGTTAATTTTTCATTCTGGAGGATGAACAGTAGATTAACATCATATCCGGCATCTTCAATAACTTGAACAATTTTTTCAGGGTTTATATCTTTAGAATCTAATAATCCAAGTTGTACATACTGTGCATCAATATCAACTGAAACACCATCAATAAACTTGGATTTATCAATGAAATTCGTTTTTGAAAAGCCTTCTCCTATTCCAAAAGCACACATGGAACAAACCATACCCAATACCTCTACTACTGCTTCGTTTTCATTGATACTAATTTCATTATCTTGAATAGAAACTTTTGATTGAGAAAATCCATAACTCAGAAGTAAAATAGTTAATATAATTTTTTTCATTGATATTAATTTTAATTCAAAAAAAATTTTATAGCAATATAGAACTAAAATATTATTATTGTCTTATCCAGCGCCGCCTCCGCCTCCGCCGCCAGCTCCACCGCCAGCTCCGCCACCGCCACCATCACCTCCACCAAAAGAAGCAGATATGGTTGTACCGGTTGAAGCAATATCACTTACCATGGAAGCTGCAGATGATAAGCTTGAAGTGTCTCCGCCATGACCCATCCAAACAAAGCTATCTGTATGCTCTGACTCAATATTTTTTATGATACTCTTAAGCTCTTCAGGTTGTGCACCTAGCGCAAGACAATATTGAAGCATTAAATCAGGGTCAAATTTTTTAATATCAACCTCACCTTCTTTTAACTTACTCATGAATAAGCCCCATTGATTATATAACAATTGCCCTTCTTTGGTTAATCTGCTACTTGCAATAGTTATAATAAAAAACATAAAAGGTGCTATTGATACAAAACCAAGAAAAGTTTGGAACCAAATTGCGCAAAAAACAATTATATTTAAAATTAAAAATTGTAGGATTGCTAATCGATATTTTTCATCTTGATACGACATATCAACCCAGCCTCTACCATAAACCTCTTCTTCTTTTAAAGATTTCCAATCTGATGAAAGCAAACTAAAATCACTAAAAACATCTCTAAATGAAGTTTCAGAACCAAATTTTTTCATTCTTTTTAATAACAATTTAGCAAAACTACTTTTTACATTATCTGAGTCAGTATTATTAATTGTGATTTTAAGACGTTTTGATTTAAACCACTTACCTACTTCAACAACCTCAATTTCCAGCTTATTTAATGATGCTAGTTCAAAAAGCGTAGATAATACACCGCCACCAGTAGGTCCAAGCGTTAATTCACGATAAATAAGGCCATTTACTATTACTGGATGATCATTTGAAGGAAATGATGTGAATTGCTGATTTTCATCAGGTTCTATTTTGAATTTTAAAAGATTTCTTCTGGCATAACTAATAAATGTTACTAATGAAAATAATGCTAAAAGACCAATAAAATATTGAGCAAGGTCTCTATCTCTTTTTTCCTTTTCGATTGCAGCTAATGAAAAATTCGAATCAGACACAACCGGATTAATAAAATACGAAGATGGAAATATTGTTCTTAATTTCATTTCATTATTGCTTGAAAAATCTGAAGAGAAAAATGATAATGAATCATCTTCAATATTTAACTTATACTTCTTTGAATTAGAAGGATTTTCTATGTCGTAAATGATATCATTTTTTTGAATGTTTGATGAAAATTTTTGTGAAATAGATAAATTTCCTGGTCTTTTATCCCACCTATCAGATAAATAAATCCAGTAAAATTGACTATCTTTTTCTCCAATGGTAAATGGATTTTCTAAAGTATACTTTACGGCAAATTTTTTATTTTCATTTGAAGAATTGTGATAAAGATAAATTCTATAAGAGTTTTTTCTTTCATCGATTAAAAATGTACCATCTTGCTTTGTATCTTTATTTAAGTATGCTACACCGTTTTCAGAAACTTGAATATCATAAATTTTATCGAATCCTCTTTTAGGAATAACCTGGTAAACGAACGTAAAATCTCCTTTAAAACTAAATTCCCTAGTTTCAATAAAATTAATCGTACCATCATTATTAATTATAGTTTGAATATCTGTAGATACAATTTTGTATGATTTATCTGCTGCATTAAGCAAAGTTGCAGTAAATAGCACAACGAATAAAAATTTAATTGAATAAATGAACTTTCCCACGCTGTAAAGTACACTTTACATACTATAATGTCAAAACTAATTTTTTAAGAAAAAAGGATAGTTTTTTATTAAAATTATATTTGAAATGAAATTATTAAAGCTAAAAAAATAATAATCCAAGCGGCTACTAGAAAAATGATAATTTTATAACCAGGTTCATTTTTCATTTAATCAATTAATTTCTTTTTCTAAATGCTTTCTAAATGAATGGAAGTCTACTTCAAGCTTATGTCTAGGAGTATCAATAAAATCATATGGCATATTGTTTTGTTGTTCAATAACAGCTCGTTCAAAATCTTTAGGATAATTCCATTCATTTTTTAAATATTTAACAATTTGTTGTGACTGTAAATCAGACAAAGGCCAAATACATCCTAAAGGTTGCAGTAGTCCAACAAACATCAAATTGGTATACTTTGGATGAAAACAAAAATTATATAAATCAATATCATTATTTTCATAATCAATATTAGAAGTGCTAAAAAATGGAAAGCTTATTTCATAGCCAGTAGCAAAAAGTATTACATCAAAATCTTCTTTTTTTCCGTCAACAAACTCTACATTTTTTTCTGAAAAACATCTTATATTTTTTTTAGGGCTAATTTTGCCATGCTTAATAAAATAAAGTAGCTCTGAATTCACTGTTGCATGGGATTGCAATATATCATGATCTGGTTTTTGCAATCCATAGTTTTCATATTTACCCTGAACTATTCTAAGTGCCAATTTTTGTAATAATAATCTAATTCGCTGCGGTATCCATAATGTCTTAGCGTAATACTCATCTGAAGGCATACCCATCATAAACTTTGGAATAAAGTGATATCCTCTTCTCATACTAATTGATGTTTTCTTAGCTACCCTGCTTATCTCAACAGCAATATCACATGCTGAATTACCTCCACCAACGACTAAGACAGATTTATTTTTAAAATATTCGTTATTCTTAAATTGATGAGAATGCATTAGCTCTCCAGAAAAATTACCTTCAAACTTAGGTATTCTTGGACTCCAATGATGACCATTTGCAATTATCAAATAATCAAAATCCTTGCTTGAATCTTCATAAAATAACTTCCATTTATTATCCAAAGGAATAGCTTTTTTGACTTTAGTATTAAATCTTATGTATTGCTTCAAATTGAAAGTTTCAACATAACTATTAAAATAGGCTAAGAGTTCAGCTCCAGATGGATAGTCTGGATAATCATCAGGCATTGGAAAATCAGTATATTCTGAAAATTTTTTTGAACTAATTATATGAGTTGTTTTAAATACACTTGAATGACCTGTTTTGTCTTTATATACCCAATTACCCCCTATTTGATCATTCATTTCAAAACAAGTAACATCAAAACCATTGGTAATTAAGTTTTTTAATGCTGTAAGTCCAGATGGACCAGCACCTATAATAGCAATCTTTGGGTTCTCAGACATATTAAGCTGGAGAAATAATATTTTTATCTTTTGATAGAAGAATGAAAGTTGAAGCTAATAAAGTAAATATTGCATAACACATAACAAAAAAGCTCATTGATGAAGAAAAATATCCAAGCTGCAAGCAAGCTAAAACTGCAATTGATTTTAATAATTCAGCTTTAAAACCAATACGATTACCATCAAGAATAAATGAGTTTGTTACCGCAGCAAATATGACTAAAAGAATAACTGCCAGAATTTCATTATAAATATAATTCTGGACGTTAAAAAGCATGATAATAGTCATTATATTTATTACAGCAAATTGTGTGCCTGCAAATATTTTTTCTCTCAAACCAATTTGCGGGTCATACTTTTCAAAACTTGATAAATCATTTTTTTTGATTGGATATTTGATAGAAACATCCTCCGGTCTCCAGTTAGGTGGTGAAAACCATACTCTAATTTTATCAGACCACTTTACTGTGTGGTAAGAATCAAAAATCATTTGATAAAATACTTCAATATTGGCCCAGAAAGGATTGAATGATTTTAAAGGCTTTACAGTACCATACACAGGTTTTAGATCAGATCTTTCATCGATAAAGGTACCAAAAATTCTATCCCAAAGAATGAAAACGCCTCCATAATTTGCATCTAGATAATCTTCATTTTGAGCATGATGAACACGATGATTTGATGGAGTAACAAATATATACTCTAAAAACCCTAATCTACCAATGTGCTCAGTATGAACCCAAAACTGATAAACTAGATTTATACCAGCAACAGTTACATACATATGAGGAGGAATACCAATTATAAACAACGGAAGAAAAAATACCCATTTCCATAAGAAACCTGTGCTTGTTTGTCTTAAAGCTGTTGATAGATTAAACTCCTCACCATGATGATGAACTACGTGAGTTGCCCAAAAAACTTTAATTTCATGGTGAATTCGATGCATCCAATAATAACATACATCATATAAAACAAATGCAGTAACCCAAACCCATATTTCTTCACCATTTAATAGCTTTAAATTATATTGCTCTGCAACAGCTTTATAAACTACATACTGGAATCCTAGACCCAATATAGGTACAAAACGACTTATTAGACCAAGCGACATGCTTGTAATAGCATCATTGATTCGATAGTTGTTTTGCTTTGTCAATATACCATAAAAAAATTCAATGAGAATTAGTCCAAAAAATAATGGAATAGCAAATGTTATGATTATTGATGAATCCATATTATAATTTATAAAACTTTAAGAGCTTTATGCCATTTTTTTGCATACCAAAAAGTTCTTCCTTGAGAATCAGTCATTTTTTGAGTTTTACCATAAAATTGCATCCAATTGTGAAATGCTTGATCTTGGTGAGATTTATTTTCATTCATCCAAGAATATAACTCTCCCCCGCCTAATCTATAAGTGTCATGAATCTGTTCAATAACATGGTCTAAAAAAGGTTTATTTATGAGCTTCTTAAGAGGTTGAAATGGATTCTTATTCCATTTACCTAAAATCTCAGCTCTAAGATAATTTCCCATTCCATTAAACCATTTCTGATTCATGATTGCAGTATGAGCTGGCTTCAAAAAATCTCGATGATGTAGATTATCCATAATGTGTTCACGAAAAGCCTTTTCTTCATCAAACACATCCGGTCCCCTGTTTGGATTCCAATCTTTTGATATACTTTTTCCAAACCTTCTAACATCACTCCAACAAAACCATGTGTTATCACTCATTCTAAAGCGAATATGTCCATGTTTCCAATGCTTGTTTTTATATCCTCTTTTTTTAAAATTTTTAAAACATCCTGTCATCCCAAGTGAAATCACTACTGGTTGTTTGTCAAAAAATAACTTTAACTCTTTACCTCTACTTTGAGCGCTTATTTTTTTACCTTTAAGATCAATTTCTTCAATGAGTTTTAACTTATTTGTTTTAAGGAATAATACTTCTTCGATTAAACGATTTTTGTTCGTTTCTGTTACAAATTCAGCTGTCAGCTTAACTTCGGATATTTCAGGCATTATAGACTAAGAGACTGTACTACTTTACCTTGATTATCTTTTAAGTTAACTATGATTTTATTAGTCAGTTTATTTAAAAGAATTTCACCATAATTTTCATCTACAAATGTTGGTCCAATTCTTAAAGGACCTGCCTCTTCATCATTAGTAAAAGATAGATTCAAACTTGATGAAGTCATTTCAAAAATATTTTTTCCTGAGTCAGATGATAATTGATATAATCCTGCTCTATGTCTATCCCCAGAAATAAATAAAACGGTATCAGAAGATGATTGATCAATTAAATCAATAAGTCTTTGACGTTCATGAGGTAATGTCTTCCAAGCCTCCCAACCATGCCCCATTGCTAAAAATTGAATAGATGAAACAATAATTCTATGATCTACTTCTGTAGCCATCTTTTGCTCTAACCAATTCCACTGCACATCACCGAGCATACTCGTCGATGTATCTGTTTGAGGAAGATAACGTTCTTTTCCAGCAGCTCCCCTTTCATCTGTAGGGAGTAAAGCATCTCTAAAATATCTTGTATCTAAAAACAACATTTGGACTTCAATTCCATCAATATTTTCAATCCATTCGAAGTACAGACCAGGTCTTGTTCTTCTAATATCGTCTTCTGGTATATTCCAAAAATCTAAGAATAACTGTTCAGCATCTTCTTTGTAGGCATATTCCTTGCCAGCATCGTTCAATCCATAGTCATGATCATCCCAAATAGCTTCAAATGGAAAATTTAAATTTAAGCTGTCAAAATTTTCTCTTTGCTTATCATAAGCTTCTCTTAATTCAAGTAAATCTTCACGCTCTGAATCTCCATAAACGTTATCACCTAACATTAAAAATAAATTATAATTCTCAGATTTGATGGAATTAAAAATAGGCATGGAGCGTTCTTGCGTTAAACAAGAACCAAATCCAATACTATAGATGTTTGGATCTTTAATATTTTGTGTTGGTTGATTTTCTTCACAAGAAAGAAATAAGAATAGTGTTATAAAAATTAATTTTTTCATTTTAATGTCCTGACGTTTAAAAAACTTAAATCTTATTTTTTAATTACGCAATCAACTAAATAATTGTTATTATTAAAGATGTATCAAAAACTAATGATATTGACACTTATATTTTTAAATATAGTTTTTGCTCAGTCTATTCCTAAAAAAACTGAATTTGAAAAAAATTGGAGTAATCCCAAAAAGTTTCCTGATCATATTTTATTAAACTATTCAGATGATCCCGCTACTACTGTTAGTGTTACTTGGAGGACAAACAGAGAAATAAATAAAGGTTTTGGTGAAATTGCCCAAGCAAAAGCAAATCCAAAGTTTGTATTAAACTCAGAAAGATTTCTAGCCAAGACTTCAAATCTAAGATACGCAAATGTTGTAAATCATTATCTGAATTCTAAAAAATCTTTTAATAGTTTAAACCACAACTATCATTCAGTTACTTTTACTGATTTAGAACCAAATACTACTTATGCATATCGTGTAGGTGATGGTAAACATTGGAGCGAATGGATACAGTTTACCACTGCATATAAAACCAACGAACCATTTTCTTTTTTATATGTGGGAGATGCTCAAAATTACATATATGACTTATGGTCAAGATTGATAAGAGAGGGATATAAAAAAGCCCCTGAAGCTAGTTTCATTTTACATGCTGGAGATTTAGTAGACGATGCACATAATGAAGAAGAATGGCATGAATGGTTTACAGCTGGAGGATGGATTCATAGAACTCTTCCCTCTTTAGCAGTTCCTGGAAATCACGAATATAGACCGCTATATCAGAAAGATATTCCTGTAAGAAAGAAGACACTATCTATTCAATGGAATCATCAATTTTCTCTTCCAAATAATGGAGTTAGTGGTCTTCTTGAAACCAATTACTTTCTAGACTATCAAGGGGTGCGTTTTATTGCTTTAAATAGTAATATTAAAATTGAGGAACAAACGGAATGGCTAGAAACTGTTTTAAAAAACAATCCACATAAATGGACTATTGCTTTTTTTCATCATCCATTATACTCCGCAACAACCAAAAGAGATTACCCAGAAAGACGTAAACGCTGGAAACCATTATTCGATAAGTACGGAGTAGATTTAGCACTCCAAGGCCATGATCATGCCTATGCAAGAGGTTCAGAAAGCTTATATGAGAAAAATTTAATAACTGGAACGAATGTTAAAGATGCTACAGGTACTGTCTATGTTGTTTCAGTAAGTGGACCTAAACATTATGATGTAAAGCCTGATTGGGATCAATATGAACCAACTAGACATAAAGCTGGAGAAAATAAACAGCTTTTCCAGGTTATATCAATTGATGGAAATAAACTTTCTTACAAATCTTATACTGC
>Ga0209359_10000437_pt1 | contig 10442 bp, 17 predicted proteins | sample MarorgKNORR_S2LV_FD_188224 | JGI IMG/M metagenome (GOLD analysis project Ga0209359, IMG submission 188224) | Marine microbial communities from the Southern Atlantic Ocean, analyzing organic carbon cycling - Surface_A/KNORR_S2/LV (SPAdes) (version 2) | ecosystem: Environmental > Aquatic > Marine... | reverse complement strand
TAGACCATATCATACAGATGACAATCTAAGATTTTATAAACCTGAAGCAGACAGAAATAATATATATTCGTTTGCTATACCAATCATCTTGCCAGAATGTGGGGCATGTTTAGATTGGTTAGGGGATGCTCCTGATTACTTTAGTCATAACTATGAACTCGGTGTAATGTCTATGTGGCATGGGATGGTAAAGCATCGTCTCGGTGCAAAGCCACCAGCTGAAGGAGATAGGATTACCTTACAAGGTCATGTATATGTAAATGCTAATGATGGAATTTTAAAAGTATATTTCTAGGAGGAAATAAAATGGATCTAAGTTTTTTAAACGCAGAACTACTTAATAATGTAAGCTGGGAAGATGGTTTAATTTATATTGGACTCGGACTGGCTGTTTACGCAATAATCAGATTAATTAACAAATACACACGATAGGAAATAACGATGGCAAAAAAGCAACTCAAACTAACTGACGAAAGAACTTTCTTCAAACCTTTTAACTACCCATGGGCATATGAAGCATGGCTCAAGCATGAGCAATCACATTGGCTTCATACTGAAGTGCCTATGATTGAAGATGTTAAAGATTGGAAGACTAAGATTACTGCTGAGCAGAAATACTTTTTAACTAATATCTTTAGATTCTTTACTCAGGGAGATATTGATGTTGCTGGTGGTTATGTAAATAACTACTTGCCATATTTTCCACAACCAGAAATCAGGATGATGTTAAGTGGGTTTGCAGCAAGAGAAGCACTTCATATTGCTGCTTACTCACATCTGATTGAAACTTTGGGTATGCCTGAAAATACATACCAAGAGTTTGCTGAATACCAAGAGATGTCTGATAAGCACGAATACTTTATTAAATTATCAGAATCTAATGGCAACAAAAGATCGGTTGCTACTAACATTGCTGCATTCTCAGCTTTCACTGAGGGTATGCAATTATTTTCTTCATTCATTATGCTACTAAATTTCCCAAGACATGGCATGATGAAGGGTATGGGTCAAATCGTAACATGGTCTATTGTAGATGAAACTCTACATGCTGAAAATATGATTAAACTTTTTAGAACTTATATTGAAGAAAACAAATCTATCTGGAATGATAAAACTAAAAGCGATATCTATAAGATCGCTACAAAAATGACTGAACTCGAAGATAAATTTATTGACTTGTCTTTCGCTATGGGCGATATGCCTGACTTAACAGCTGAAGATGTAAAAAAATACATTAGATATATTTGCGATCGTAGATTAATTAGTCTAGGATTAAAAGGTATCTGGAAAGTCACTAGAAATCCACTACCATGGGTTGAGGAGATGATAAATGCTCCTACACATGGAAACTTCTTTGAGAATAGAGTCACTGATTATGCGAAAGGAGCACTCGCTGGGGACTGGCAAGAAGTTTGGGGTGTCAGTGCTACTGCCTGATTATGAAGAAAAAATTTAATTTTGAATGTGAATCTTGTGGTGCTGAATACACCATCTCGTTTGAGGAAGATGAAGATAATTTCATGGGGCAAGATATAACTTGTTGCCCATTCTGTGGGGATGATTGTGAAAGACCTGAGCAAGAGGAGGATTTAGATAAGGATCCGATATGAAAATCTTAGTTGATGTTATTAGTCATGATGCTACCGACCAAGAAGTAAAAGCAGAATTATTAGAAGAATTAAAAGAATATGAAGTTGAGGTCGTAGAGACTATCAAAGTATTTGAGCCATCATTAACATGGCAAGGAATACAAGAAAATATAGATAGGAACAGATTCCTAACTAATCATAATGAAGACTTCTATATAAAACTGCGTGGTGCTTCAAAACTTTCCCGAGATTTTAAAACAGTAATAGAAGCTGTAAACAATGAAGACATTGATGTATTATTACATGCTGGTCGTAGAGAATTATTCGTTGATGGTATTTTATATGAAGAAACTCAACAATTACTTCGTGCTATCTTAGAAAGATATTGTGATGAAGGTAAGAATGTTCAGTTTAAATACCCTGTAGAATATATCCAAAATATTATGCTATCAGTGTCACCTTTCATACAACAATATGTACCTTATACTAATGAGCAAGGTGCTCATAATGCTATTCTAGGATACTCCAGAAAGTTTGCAGAGTCTTTTATATATAATGAAGCCATAAACCCTAACGAAATTATCACCTGTCATGACGCACTTATGACAGCATCACGCAATAATCTTATAGTTAAATATCTCAAATCTAATGCTTATGTCCAAGAGTTTATATCTATGGACGAAGTGGTAAATGCTGGAGTATGGGAAAACTATAACGACGAATGGAGAAAAGCTATGAAACATGCTATTCCTAAATTCTCTAAAAATATCTTAAATCGTAAGATTAAATTTATCAATTAACCTAAATATACTGCAATGACTTGGTTATATGAAGACAAGGTCTTCACTGATTATGAAGATTATTATGGTTTCATCTATGAGATTACCTGTAAGAAATCAGGTAAATCTTACATTGGTCGCAAATATTTTACAAAAGCGAAAACTTTACAGCCATTGAAAGGCAGAGTCAATAAAAGACGAAGTAGAGTTGAGAGTGATTGGCAAAATTATTGGGGATCGTCAACAATCCTACAAGAAGATATAATACGAAAAGGCGAAAGTAATTTCGAGAGAAAGATACTTCGTCTTTGTAAAACTCGTGGGGAGGTTAATTACTGGGAAGTTAAATATATGTTTGAATTTGATGTGCTAAACGCAAAACTTCCTAATGGTGAGTACAAATATTATAACGAAAATATTATGATTAAATTTACAAGATCTAATATAGGAGGATAATATATGTGGAATCTTACTGATATAAAAGATTGGATAATTGACACTAAAGACGCTATCGTTTGGAAGTGGCAAGATTTATCTAAAGCAAATAAAATTGCTGCAGTCGGAATACTGGCTCTAGCAATATGGGTTATATGTACACTAATATAACTAATAATACTGGGTGCTTCGGCACCCAGTGTAAAGGAGGGCAATTATGTTCATGAAGATATTAATGTTGGGGACTGCCTTAACTATATCTGCCATTGCTGCATATTACTCAATTATCGGATTAGCAACTATTTTTGCTGCAGCAGTGATACCAGTTATAGTAATGGGATCCGCCATGGAAGTAGGAAAACTGGTCACAGTAGTTTATTTACACAGATACTGGGACGAATGTAAAATACTACTCAAATCATATTTAATGTTCGCTGTGTTTTTCCTAATGTTTATTACCAGTATGGGAATATTTGGTTTTTTATCAAAAGCACATATCGAGCAAACTGCTCTATCAGATGAGCAGATAGCACTAGCCGAAAGTATTGATGATAAACTTGTTCGTTCACAAGTTAAAATCGACAGGTGGGATGCTGAAATCGATAGACTATTACAGCCAAATAATGAACGAGTTGATGTACAAATAGGAAACGAACAAGAAACACTTAATGGTATATACGATCGTATAGCTGATGAAAAGAAAGCAGTAAACGATGCGTACAATCAAAAACTAAAAACAATTAATGAAACTATTACTGGCTTTGGTTCTAACGCAAGAAAACAAGAAGAAGTAGAAAAAGCCAATAATCAACTACAAAGAGAACTAAAAGATATAGACAGCAAGTATGCTAGTCAGATAAAAGACTTGACTGATGTTATTAAATCATATCGTGTACAGTCAGAACAAAAGACTGATGATATAGATGGTAAGGTGGCATCACTTGAATCTAATGTAGAAGCTGAGCAAGTTATTGTTGATGCACTAATCGAAGAAAAAATGGTTTATGAAAAAGAGTTTCGTAAACTTGAAGCTGAGGTTGGACCAGTCAAATATATTGCTGAGTTAGTATATGGGGAAGCTGATAAATCGGTACTCGAGGATGCTGTAAGATGGGTAATTATTATTTTATGTATTGTATTTGACCCACTTGCTGTGGCTTTACTTATCGCTTGGAATGGTATGATTGAACAACCAAGACGAAAAAAGCTAGTCAATGTGAGTGACGATGCGAAATACTATTGGCAAAAAATAAAACAGGATAGAGAGAAAGATCTAGATACTCTAGCAACGCAATTTGTTGAACCAGCTGTGGTTAAGAAACCTGTGGCACCTGTTGAAAAGCCAAAAGAAGTGGATCCAGACAATGAACCATATAATCCTGACAGTTATGAATTAAGATCTGATATTAAGGAAATTATCAAAAAGAAAGATACTGAGAACCCTAAATAGTCGTCTAGAGTGAACTTTTTGTAATGATGTGTTTAATCATTAAAGGTGCACTAAAAGATGGCAAAAAAAGATTTTGATTTAGATGGCGATGGAATCACTTCGAAAGAAGAGATCGAAGCAGCCAAATTACTCAAAGAAGCAGAAGCAGCAGAAGAAAAAGCTGATACGCAGAAAGCTATGGCATGGGTCGCTATGATATCCATGCTTGGCTTTACTCTATTTTTATTCCTACCTTTTATGTCCAATGAACGAGTCTCAGCACTCGGAGATCTGCTTGGTTTATTTTATATAGCACAAGCTGGTGTCGTTGGAGCATATATGGGTATGTCTGCTTACATGAGTAGAAAATAACAGACTCGGTTTTATGGATGAGATATTTTTACTAATAGGGGAACTAGGACTGCCCATAGCAGGATGTATTGCTGCTGGGGCATTCATATACATCATCCTAAAATACATCCTATCAGGTGTCACTGACCAAGTGAAGACCATGCATGGGATTATATCCATGCTCGACAATCGTATCAAAAATATGAATAATGATATGATAAAGCTCGACATACTTATTTCACACTCACTTAATTTAAAACCTGACGAGGAAAGAATTGCTCGTGCTGATGGGAAAGAAGATGCTCGGCGTGATTGAATTAGTCAACGAATATGGTTTCCCGATAGTGGCTGTGGTTGGTATGGGCTGGTTTATCTGGTTCATATATAACTATATTACCAACTTAATAGCTGAAAAGCTAGACCAAGCTAATGTAGTTTTGATAGCATTGATAGATAGGATTCGTATGCTAGATAATGATATTATAAGACTGAAGTCAAAGATTAATACAGTAATAGAATTACAAGAATTACAGAAGAAACAGGATGAAAAAAAGGATGAAAAAGCTAAATAATAGTATGAAGATTCTAGCATTTTTGCTACTATTACCGAGCATAGCATTGGCTGATGCTTTGGTTTTTGAGTTTGGAAATCCTGCTTTTTCTGGTCAAGGATACAGTTCCCATGTATTGAGTGTTGAGCAACTGCAATATTCAAGAAGACAAGATGTAAGAGATGAAGCAAAAAGCGATGCTGCTAGATTAACAAGGGAACAAGAGAATACTACAGTTGCCAAGTTTATTAAAAATGTTGAATCCAGAATTTATGCTAACTTGTCGAAACAGTTAGTGGATAATATGTTCGGTACAAGTTGTGACAGTACAACTACGAACTGTCCGACAAGTGGTACTTCAGAGGTCGAGGGTGCTACTATCTATTGGGTAAAGGATACTACAACAGAAATTATAACTCTTACCATCACAGATGAAAATGGATCTGTGACAAGCATGAGCGTACCTATCGGCGATTTTGTTTTTTAAAGGGAGTTGCTCAGTGCAAAATTTATATAAAGGCATAGTAATGTTGGGTCTGTTCGTTTTGGCAGGTTGTGCTACCACACCTGAAAAAATAAATGACTACAAGGAGATGGGTGCTTTCCATCATGCTACACCTACAAATAAATTACTGGTTGATTTACCAGAACTAGACCAGGAAATTATGACGATTGCTGTTTATAATTTTATGGATAAAACTGGACAACGAAAACCAAGTCAAAAGTTTTCACAATTATCAACTGCTGTGACTCAAGGTCCAGAAGTTTGGGTGATACAAGCACTAAAAGAAGCTGGTAATGGTACATGGTTTAAAGTTGTTGAACGAGGTGGCTTAGATAACCTCGTAAAAGAAAGACAATTAATACGATCTACTAGAGAATCGTATGAAGGAAGCGAAGCAAATAAAAATAGTTTAAAACCACTATTGTTTGCTGGATTAATATTAGAAGGAGGAGTTGTTTCCTATGACACTAATATTGATACAGGTGGCTTCGGTGTAAGATATTTTGGTATCGGTGCTCATGAAGAGTATCGAGTTGACCAAGTGACTGTCTCGATGAGAGTTGTAGCAGTACAAACAGGAGAAGTAATCCTAGCTGTAAATGGTACAAAAACTATCGCATCTCACAAGACAGGAGTTGATGCCTTTAGATTTATAGATATGGGCACAAGAGCGATAGAGGTTGAGAGTGGGGTAAGTGCAAACGAACCTGTAAATTATGCTATAAGATCTGCAGTAGAATACTGTATTATAGAGATAATAAAACAGGGCGAGCAAAAGTCACTCTGGAAATTTAAACAGGAGAAAAAAGAAGATGAGGGAATACATTAAAATAGCTATATTATTTGTCCCTTTGTTATTTGCTGGTAGTTTTTTGATGGCGAATGATGTCTATGTCACGCAAAGTGGTGATACACTTGACTTAGATATTACTCAAGATGGTCAAAATAACACTATCGGTAATTCTACGACTGCTTCCAGTTCGACAGGTGCCACCACTACATTAAACATTGACCAAATAGGAAACTCGAATGTTATTACTTACCAGATTAATGGTGCTACTTATACTGGTGTTATTAATTTAGTTGGTAATTCAAACAATGTTGATTTAAACTGTGATAGCACAGGAAACAATAGTTCTTGTGGTACTGCTAATGCAGTAATTAATTTCACAGGTAATTCAAACGACATCGATTTAGATATTGGTCAAACATCTGCAGCAGGTAATGCTGATGTGGATATAGTTGGTCAGTCTGGCTCCGACAGTAATGTCGTCGCAGCAACAGTAGATGGCACAAGTGCCATCCTGACAATAACTGTGAATGGTGACACTAACAACTGGTTGATAGACATGGATGGCAATGGTGATGTTAATGGACATACTTTGATACATACTCATACTGGCGGAATCGCTGATGTGGATATAGTACAAAGTGGTATTAATGACCAAATGATTACACTAACGACTAGTGGTGATAATCATGACATCGATATTAGCCAAACTGATTAATTCGTAAAGGTTTGTTATGGGTTTAAAACTCGCTATACCATTGACGATATTTGGTATGCTTCTATTATGTTCACAAGAAGCTAAAGCCGATATCGGTAAAGTCACTATTCATGAAGGAAGTGGTTTTATAGAAAGAAAAGCTGATGGCGAGTCAGTAAACACTACAGAAGATTTAGATGTTTTCAGCTATGATACTGTAAAGACTGGTGATGGTAAAACTTCTATAGACTTCGTAGATGATACAAGGGTAGATGTCACAGAACATTCTAAACTAATCATTGATGAATTCGTTTACGATCCTAAAGCTAAGACAGGAAAACTGTCATTAAAAGCAAGTTTAGGAACAATCAGATATGCTTCGGGTCAGATAGCAAAGAACTCAAGGCAAGATGTTAATATCACTACACCTACAGCAACTATCGCTGTAAGGGGAACTGACTTTAGTATGACAGTAGATGAGATAGGATCTTCTACTATTATATTATTACCAAGTTGCGATGCTACTGGTGCTTGCTTTGTGGGTGAGATATCAGTAGAATCAGATATAGGTCAAGTAATACTTAACCAAGCATTTCAAGCAACAGTGGTTGGTACTGTGTCTTCACAACCCATGAAGCCAGTCCTCTTAAATTTAGAGGAAGACATGATAGGAAACTTACTTATCATATCTAAACCACGAGAGATAGAAGAGGAGCAAGGGCGAAGCGAATATAATAAAGTAGCAACTGCACTTGATATAGATTTTTTAGAGTTTGAGGATCTAGAGATAGATTACTTAGAGGAAGAAGAAGACCAGTGGGTGACTGGATTAGATATTGATTTTTTAGAACAAAACTTTTTGGTCGATATCTTAGAACAAATTAATAAACAACTTGCTTTACAGATGAGAAGTGAGTTTGATAAAAAGAGAACAACAGGTGATATAAAATTAGGAAAGGATCCTGAAACTGGAGTAATAATTTTAGATGAAGATCCGCACTGGGTTTATTCTAGAGAAGGAGCAGGAAACTTTTTTGAACTTAGATTAGATAAAGAATATGGTTATGTAATTTCATTCACACAGAATGACTTTTCAGTATTCGATTACGAACTAGGAGGAAATGACAATGTCATCAATATTTTACAAAATCAGTAGTGTAATATTTTTTGCTTGGTTATTTTTATTTGCGACTGAAGCATTCGGTAGCGAACTTTATATAAACCAATCAGGAAATAATTTTAATCTAGAAGTAATTCAAGATGGTACTGGTAATAATTTAATTAGAGGATATCATAATCAAACTGCTAGTATTGTAGGAAACAATAACTCCCTAAAGATTACACAAAAACAAACTGTTTCAACTTCTACCTTCTCAACAGCACATGTCGATATTAATGGTCATAGTAATGATATATTCATGGGCATGGGTGTAGGCACTACAAACTTTACAAACTTTACACAAACAGATAATCAAGAAGCTGGTAATCACAATCAAAAGTTATATCTACAAGGAGATAATAACGATATCTATATGGGTCAAAGGAATGGCTCACCAAGTCAAATATATAGTGCGCATTCAATAGATTTAAAAATATACAGTGATGGTAATGATGTTGGAATATTCCAAGGTCATGATGGGTCAAAAACATTTAACCTAACTATAAATAATGATAATAATAATGTAGTTGCTTATCAGATGGGTTATAACTCTGCTCATACTGCTACCATAACTCTAGATGGCAACTATCCGACTAACCTAGCTCTCAACCAGAATAATGGATATAGCAACAGTTCGTATTCGCTTAATCAGTTTTGTAATTCTAGTAATGGGTGTAATGTCACAGTGGTAGATTAATGAATGAAATGGAAAAACTAATAGAAAGTATTAATACTTTCAAAGAAATTGAGGATATGATACAAGCCACAATTTATACTGAAAAACTTATGAACCAATTAAAAGAAAAAATAAATGACTAAATAATATTGTGGCTTATTCTAAAGAAGTCGTAGAAAGATTTGAAAGTGTTCTACGCAATCCTGAAAAACATGCGGTTGGTAAATTCAATCCGCAGGATTCAGATATAGCTACTGGTATGGTTGGTGCCCCATCATGTGGGGATGTCATGAAACTTCAACTAAAACTTGACCAAGCTAACGATCCTGATAAAGCCAAGATATTAGATGTCAAGTTTAAAACATATGGGTGTGGTTCTGCTATTGCATCCTCTACAATGTTCGTAGATATGTTAAAAGGTAAAACTATTGAACAGGCTATGGCGATTACAAACGATGAAATAGCTGAAGCATTAGATTTACCACCAATTAAAATTCACTGTTCAGTATTAGCAGAAGAAGGAATAAAGAAAGCGATACAAAATTGGTATGATAAAAAAGATTCTAACACACTGGACTAGTGCGTTCATAACACTTGCCATTCTGGCAGGTATCGGATTATACAATCCTGACTTCAAAGAAATAATTAAATTAAAATCTTTTGATTTTCTATTAGCGTCAGAAGAAAAAACTTTTTCTGAAGATATAGTTATAGTTGAAATAGACGAAGCTACATTAGATGTCAAAGGTCAATATCCATTCTCTAGAGTACACTACAGTTTCCTTATAGAAAAACTAAGAGAAGCTGGAGCAGGTGTAATAGTATTCCCAATATTATTCTCAGAAAAAGATAGAGAAGATGGCGACTGGGTATTAGAATCAACACTATCAGCAGGAACTGTTATCGCTCAGTTAGGAACTAATGATATTAATAAGAATGGTGTGCCTAGAGGTGTCGCTAAAATAGGTGACCCATTACCATACTTATTTGAGTGGGGTGGTATGCTTGGTCCAATACCACAACTTGGTCAGGCAGCAAATGGTGTAGGTGTTGTAAATACTGCACCTGAAATAGATGGTGTTGTTCGTAGAGTTCCTCTACTTATGAGAATAGATAATGACATATATCCTAGTATAGCCATAGAAGTTATTAGAGTCGCAGTGGGCGACCCATCCTATCAAGTAAAAGCAGGTGAGGGTGGCATACAAGCTATGAGAGTTCCAGGATTTGCTACTATCGAAACTGATGCGAATGCTAGAATATGGTTAAGGCACGATAAAGAATATCATACTATGTCAATGATAGATGTAGAAAATGGGATAAATGATTTATTATTATTTGGTAAAACTATAATCGTATCTCCAACTGCTGCTGGTATATCTAATATTATAGCTACTCCTACAGGAGAACAATATTCACATTATATAACTGCTTCTACATTACAAACTGTTTTATCAGGCGAACAAATAACTAGAGTAGAT
>Ga0209359_10000434_pt1 | contig 10473 bp, 9 predicted proteins | sample MarorgKNORR_S2LV_FD_188224 | JGI IMG/M metagenome (GOLD analysis project Ga0209359, IMG submission 188224) | Marine microbial communities from the Southern Atlantic Ocean, analyzing organic carbon cycling - Surface_A/KNORR_S2/LV (SPAdes) (version 2) | ecosystem: Environmental > Aquatic > Marine... | reverse complement strand
AAAGTATCTCTCTTTATCTTTTGGTGTTCTGATTTTGCCAGCAATAGAGTCCCCTTTTCTAAGACCAAATTTTCTTATCTGACTTGGAGAAACATATATATCATCTTCACCTGCACAATATGAACCCTCTGGAGAACGAAGAAAACCAAACCCATCATTAAGTATCTCTAAAACTCCACCGCCATAAATATCAATACCTTCAGAAGCTTTATGTTTGAAAATTCTAAAAATTATTTCTTGTTTTTTGAGCCTGCCAACATCTTCAAGACCAAGCTCGGTTGCTATATCAACCAATTCGTTAATTGGTTTAACTTTTATTTCAGTGAGATTCATATAAATTTTTTCCGTTTTTATATTAATTCAAAAGAGGATTTAATAAGGTGATGATCTAGGATCGTGATGCGAAGATGATAATTGTTTTTAACTAAAGATGCAAAATTAATCTTTAATTAAACAACAGTACTTATAAACTCCTCTAATTGTTGCTTACTTAAAGCCCCTATTTCTACTCCTGCAGGTTCTCCGTCTTTAAATATTATTAATGATGGAATTGATCTAATTCCATATTTTGCTGCTAACTCCCTATTTGAGTCAACATCCATTTTACAAACTTTGATTTTATCTTTATTTTCTTCTGCTATTTCTTCTACGGTTGGAGATAGTTGTTTACATGGCCCACACCATTCAGCCCAAAAGTCTACAAGCACCGGTACATCAGAATTTAACACATCATTATTAAAATTTTCTTCATCATGTAATTCTATTACGCTACTCATTTGGTTGTTATCTCCTTGGAAATTTCTTTAGCTGCATACGTTAGAATTGCGTCTGCACCAGCTCTTTTAAAGCTTACAAGAGATTCTAACATAACATTCTTGTCTAGCCACCCTTTATTAATAGCAAGTTTTAACATACTGTATTCACCACTAACTTGATATGCAAAAGTAGGAACTTTAAAAGTATCTTTAACCAATGAAATGATATCAAGATAAGGCATTCCAGGTTTAATCATCACAATATCTGCACCCTCACTTATATCCATTGCAACTTCATGAATAGCTTCGTTCTTATTATGAAATGACATTTGATAGGAAGACTTAGATGCTCCTGCAAGATTGCCAGCTGAGTTTACTGCATCTCTAAAGGGGCCATAAAATTTTGAGTTATATTTAGCAGCATAAGACAAAAGAATTGTATTTTTATAGTTAGCTTCTTCTAGTGCTTGTCTTATAACTCCAATTCTGCCGTCCATCATATCTGAAGGTGCAATAATATCAGCGCCTGATTCAGCCAATAAAAGTGATTGAGATTTTAATACATCAAGTGTTAAATCATTATCGACGTGATTATCTTTGATAATTCCATCATGTCCATGATTTGTATAAGGATCTAATGCAACATCTGCAATAATAATAATCTCTGGGAACCTTTTTTTGATTGATTGAATTGATTCGCAAATTAGATTTGATTTATTCAGTGCCTCTTTACCAAGATCATCTTTCTTACTTTCTTCAATTACAGGAAATAAAGCAATAGAGTTAATACCGCTAATTAATAAATCCTCAACTTCATTAAGAACGCTATCTGCACTGAATCTTGATATGTTAGGCATAGATTCAATCAGTTCTGTACCTTCAAGATTTTCTTTAATAAATAATGGCTGAATTAAATCATTAGAGGACAAACTTGTTTCAGAAACTAACTTAATTAAATTATCACTTACCCTAAGGCGTCTAAGTCTTGAATTTGGAAAATTTCTTTTTATATTCATGGTTTTTAATCTGTAATAGCCCCAAGGCTTGCAGATTTTACACTTTTAGCAAATTTTGACAAAACTCCTTTTTGAGGAGGAGTTTTTGGATTTATCCAATTTGCTAATCTTTTTTCAATTTCTTCTGATGATACTTTGAGTGTTAGCTCATCTTTCTCAGCATCAATTAGAATAGTATCTCCATCTTCAACAATAGCAATTACGCCACCATCTGCAGCTTCAGGAGTAATATGCCCAACCACAAAACCGTGTGTACCACCTGAAAATCTTCCATCTGTAATAAATCCAACTTTATCTCCTAAACCTTGGCCCATAATTGCAGATGTTGGTTTCAACATTTCACGCATTCCAGGACCTCCCTTTGGTCCTTCATATCTAATAACTACAACATCACCAGCTTCAATAGATTTATTTAATATAGCTTCTACACCTTCTTCTTCAGAATTGAAAACTCTGGCTTTTCCTTCAAAAGAAGTACCCTCTTTTCCTGTTATTTTTGCCACAGCACCCTCTGATGCAAGATTGCCATAAAGTATTCTAAGATGACTTGTTGACTTAATTGGGTTTTCAAAGCTTCTTATAATATTTTGATTATCTTCATAAGGTTTAACATTAGACAAGTTTTCAGCAAGAGTGTTCCCAGTAACCGTTAAGCATTCTCCATGAAGCAAACCCTTATCAAGTAATGTTTTCATCAAGGGTTGTATGCCTCCGTTAGCATTTAACTCTGACATATAATGAGAGCCGAAAGGTTTTAAATCTGCCATAACAGGTGTCTTTTTACCAATTCTTGTAAAGTCATCTAAATTTAGTTTAACTCCGATAGCATGAGCCATTGCTAACATATGCAGTACTGCATTTGTGGAACCCCCAAGTGATATAACCAAAGTAATTGCATTTTCAAATGCTTCCTTAGTCATTATGTCAGAAGGTTTTATATCCTTTTCTAGAAGGTTCATAATTGCCTGGCCTGAATCAATACAATCTTTTTGCTTATCTTCAGAAGTTGCATCTTGACTGCTGCTACCAGGCAAACTCATCCCTAGGGCTTCAATTGCAGATGCCATTGTATTTGCTGTATACATACCGCCACATGAACCAGGACCTTTAACTGAAATTTTCTCAACGTGGATTAACTCAGATTCTTCCAATTCACCTTTTGAAAATTCTCCAGTCTTCTCGCAGACAGTAACATAGTCAGTATTTTCAGAACTCGGTTTTATTGAACCTCCATATATAAATATAGAAGGTCTATTAAGCCTTGCTAAACCAATGATACAGCCGGGCATATTTTTATCACATCCACCTATAGCAATGACACCGTCATAGCCTAAACATCCAACAACAGTTTCAATTGAATCAGCTATAACTTCTCTTGAAACTAGGGAATATTTCATTCCTTGAGTTCCCATAGATATTCCATCTGAGACGGTAATTGTATTAAATAGAACCCCCTTACCACCAGAGTCATCAATAGAATGCTCAACTACATCAGCTAATTGATTTATATGCATGTTGCATGGAGTGACCTTTGCACCAGTTGACGCTATGCCCACAAATGGTTTTTTAAAATCCTCAGACGTAAAACCAACACCTCTTAGCATAGATCTTGAGGCAGCTTGATTTGGACCATCTACAAGATTTTTTGAAAATTTTCTATTTGTCATAATTGTTATTCAGATGCATACCTTAAAGCAGCTGTTAATAGTTTTTTAGTATATTCTTCTTTTGGCTCATCAAAAACTTCCTCTGAAATTCCAGACTCAACAATCTCACCATTTTTCATTACAAAAATATAATCCGACATTGATCTTATAACCTTTAAATCATGACTGATAAAAAGATAGGTCAAGCCATATTCATCTTGAATACTTTTAAGAAGATTAATTACTTGTATCTGTATTGATCTATCTAATGCAGAAGTAGGCTCATCTAAAATCATAAATGAAGGATTCATTATCAATGACCTTGCAATAGCGATTCTTTGTCTTTGTCCTCCTGAAAACTCATGCGGATATTTATTTTTTGCGTTAATTTCAATTCCTACATCTGAGAGAACCTTATCTATTTTAAATTCTTTTTCTTTTTTTGACAGTTTAAAATGCACTCCTAGCCCTTCTCCTACAATTTCTCCAATTGTCATTCTTGGTGAAAGTGAGCCATAAGGATCTTGAAAGACTATTTGAATGTCTTTTTTTAACTCTTTGTTATTTTTATGAGAATTGGAATTAATGTCCTTGCTTTTAAAGAATACATTTCCTTCATAAGCAACCAATCTAGCTATTGCTTTACCAAGAGTTGACTTTCCAGATCCAGACTCACCCACCAATCCAATTGTAGTATTTTCAAATATCTTGAATGAAACATTTTTTACAGCATGGAACGTATTTTTTTTAAAAATGCTTACAGATGGGATGTTATAAAAAACATTTAAATTATCCACTTCGATTATCGGATTATTATTTAATATCCTTGTTTCTTTGGGTTTCGGTTCAGCGTCTAAAAGTCTTTTTGTGTAATCATGGCTTGGATTATTGAAAACATCTGACGTTACTCCTTGTTCAACAATAACTCCATCTTTCATTACACATACGTTGTCTGAAAACTGCTGAACTAAACCAAGATCATGAGTTATAAATAAAATTGACATGCCTAATTCATTTTTTAATTTAGACATCAAATCTAAAATTTGGGCCTGTATAGTTACGTCTAATGCAGTGGTAGGCTCATCTGCTATTAGTAATTGAGGTTTATTGACCAACGCCATTGCAATCATAACCCTTTGTCTCTGACCTCCAGATAATTCATGAGGATATGCATAAAATCTTCTTTCAACATCATCAATTTCTACAAGTGCAAGTAATTTTTTAGCTTCATCCGTGGCTTCTTTTTTGGTGATATTAGTGTGAAGTATTATTGACTCTGTTATTTGATTGCCAACTCTATGGTATGGGTTTAATGATGTCATTGGCTCCTGGAAAACCATTGAAACAATGTTACCCCTTATGTTTAATAACTTATCATTAGGAGCATCAATTATTTCATCACCTTTAAATTTTATTGATGAGGCTTGTGAATATGATGCCTGTGGTCTCGGCAGTAATTGAAGAATAGACATAGCTGTAACAGATTTTCCCGACCCTGACTCGCCAACAAGTGCCATAGTCTTATTCTTTTCTATATTAAAACTTATACCATCTACAGCCTTAAAAACTCCATCCCTGGTAGCAAAATTTATGCTTAAATTATTAATTTCTAGTATGTTGTTCATAGTATTTTTTCATACTCTCCTAAAAAATCATCTACAGCTATTTGTACAGCTTTTATTCGCGTTGCAGTTGCAAAGCCATGAAACATATTAGGATAATGCAATTGCTTTACTTTATCTCCTTTTTCATGCAACAAATATGCATACTTTTCTCCATCATCACACAATGGATCAAATCCAGCAGTCACAATAATAGTGTTTGGCATTTTAAAGTCAGTATCAAGCTTTAATAAATTAAATGCTTGATCTTTTAAATTCTCTTCACTTTTACTACCAAATTTTTCCCAAAACCAAATCATTGTTTTTTTTGTTAATAAATAACCCTCTGCTAAATCTTCATATGATTCAGATTGACAATTGGGATCACACATTGGATATATTAGAAACTGACTATCGGGTAGTCTATTACTATTTTCAACTATGAGCTTGTGAACTAATGAAGCTGCCAAGTGAGCGCCTGCGCTATCACCACATAAAGAAATATTATCTGGCGTGTGTCCACTTTGCTGCAACCATTCATAAGCCAATAATGCATCGCCCAATGAATCAGGATATTTATTCTCAGGAGAAAGCCTATAATCTAAAGAAAAAAATCTAGCTTGTAATTTTTCAGCCATATAAGAAACTGTATGATCATGTGTTTCAACAGAATTTAATACATAGCCGCCGCCATGAAAAAATAAAATTACTTTATTAGTATTTATAGAATGTGGATTATATTCACGCAATAAAATGTTTTTATCGCTACCTATAAAATGATCATGTTTTGTAACCGATTTCTTTGTAATTAACGATAATTTATTTTTAATTCTATTTTCTGCAATCAACTTTCTTAAATCAACAAGTTCGCTATCTGAGATATTCGTAAAATCTATTGTTGGCTGCAGACTAATTAAAGCTTGAGATTGTTTATCGAAACTGTGTCCTCTATATGGAGGTTTCTTTATCAAAAAGATTTGAAAAAACCATGATGGTATTAGAAAAAAAAATTTTAAAAATATAGTTCTCATGATTATTTAAATAATTTTGTGCTTTATTTTGTTTACTTAGAAGTTTATTCTTTAAACTCAATGATGAGATTGATTATAATTATACTCCTATCTTCAAATTTATACGCAAATTCGAGCACACTAGATTTTTTAAATAAAGAAAGTGGGGTTTTGCCAGCAATAAAAGCGTTTAATATAGAAACAGTTATAAGTGATGAAGCTGTGTTAATTTCATGGGATATTAAAGAGGGATACTACTTATACTTTGAAAGTATAAAAATTGAAAATACTAATGAGACATTTAAGTTTGAAATTTTAAAATCTGAAGAATATATGCATAGAGATGAATTCTTTGGTGAAAGTAGAATACTCAGGAATAAAGCATTAATTAAATTAAATAATATGACAGGGTTGGATTTAAATAATATATTGATAAAATACCAAGGCTGTGCTGATGTAGGTATCTGCTATCCAATACAAATACATAAAATTCTTTAAAAAAATTTATAAATTCGTCTAATTTCTGTTAAAATCGCTAAAATGAACATTTTATTAATAAATGGACCTAATTTAAATTTATTAGGTATGAGAGAAAAAGGTATATATGGCGAGACAACATTGTCCGAGCTAGAAGAAAATCTTGTAATTCTTGCTGAAAAGCAAGGCTGCAAATTATATTGCAAGCAGACCAATGCTGAACATGAAATAATTAATGCTATTCATGATGCAAAATTAAAAGACAATATAAATTCAATTATTATAAATCCTGGAGCTTATACACACACCAGTATTGCGATTAGAGATGCTCTTTCTAGTGTAGAAATTCCATTCTATGAGGTACACATTTCCGACATTGATAATAGAGAAGATTTTAGGAAATTTTCATACCTTTCTGATATAGCTACAAAAGTTTTCAAAGGACATGGTTTTAAAGGTTATGAACTAGCACTTAATGAAGCTATTAATAATAACTTGGAGAATTAGATGGATATTAGAAAAATTAAAAAATTAATAGAAATGTTACAGGACTCTGATCTCAAAGAAATAGAGGTTAGTCAAGGAGATGAGTCGGTTCGCATTTCAAGAGACAATAAATCTCAAACATATGTCGAACCAGTAATACAAAAACAGGTTGTACATGAAGCAAATGTTGCTACAGAAAAAGTGGTTCAACAAGAAGAAGTTGAAGGCAATCAAATAACATCGCCAATAGTTGGAACGTTTTATAGAAAACCGAGTCCAGATAAAGATCCATTTATTAAAGTTGGTGACGTTGTTCAAGAAGGTGATGTTCTATGCATCATTGAGGCTATGAAAATGATGAATGAGATAAAATCTGATTTTAGCGGTAAGGTAGTTTCAATTAACGTAGAAGATGGGCAACCAGTCGAATACGGACAACATATTATAACGATTAACTAAATTATCATGCCTTTTAAAGTTCTCATCGCAAACAGAGGCGAAATAGCACTTAGGGCTATAAGAGCCTGCAAAGAGTTGAATATTTCAACTGTTTCAGTTTATTCAGAGGGTGATAAAGACCTCAAACATTTGAAGTTTTCAGATGAAACAGTTTGCATAGGTCCAGCCTCTCCACTTGAAAGCTATCTGAATACACCAGCAATTCTTTCTGCTGCTGAATTAACTCAAGTGGATGCAATATACCCTGGCTATGGGTTCCTTGCTGAAGATTCTAATTTTGCAGAGATGTGTGAAAAAAGTGGTTTTAAATTTATTGGACCTAACTCAGAAACTATTAAAAATATGGGAGATAAGATAACTGCAAAAACATTAGCTGAAGACTCAGGTATTCAAATCGTTCCAGGTTATAAAGATGATATTCCAGAAGATCCGAAAGAATTTAAAAAAATTGCAAAAAACATAGGTTACCCAATCATGATTAAGGCTACTGCTGGTGGCGGTGGTCGCGGAATGAGAGTTGTCGAAAGTGAAGATGATCTTATTTCAAATGCAGAAATAACAATGCAAGAAGCAAAAAATGCTTTTGGTAATGAAAAAATCTACTTAGAGAAATTTATTCCTAATCCGAGACATATTGAAATTCAGGTAGTTGGCGATGGTAAGGGTCATGCTATCCATCTTGGAACTAGAGATTGCAGCATGCAGAGGCGACATCAGAAAATTATCGAAGAAGCACCTGCAAAAAATATCGATCAAGACGCGCTCGATCAAACATATGAAGCTTCTATTAGCCTATGTAAAAAACTTAAATATGAAGGAGCAGGAACAATTGAATTTTTATATGAAAATGGTGAATTCTACTTCATTGAAATGAATACAAGAATTCAGGTTGAACATCCTGTTACAGAAATGATAACTGGATTTGATATTGTCAAGGCTCAGCTAAGAATTGCCCTTGGCATGGAAATAACTTTACAACAAGAATCTATAAATTTTAATGGGCATGCTATGGAGTGTAGAATTAATGCAGAGGACCCAGAAACATTCCAACCCTCTCCTGGAAAAATAACAAAAATGCATATACCTGGTGGTTTTGGTATTAGATATGATTCACATATATATGGGGGTTATACTGTGCCACCTTATTACGACTCTCTTCTGGCAAAAATAATAACTCAAGCCAATTCACGGAATTCTGCTATAAAAAGAATGATTAGTGCATTAGATGAGTTTTTTATTGATGGAATTAAAACCAATCATTCTCTTCATCAAAGAATTCTTCATGACAAAACTTTTGTTGATAATAATCATACAATTAACTATTTAGAAAATAAATTTTTGAAAGATGACAACTGAATACAATCCAAAAAGAATTGAAGAATCTGCCCAAAAAAGGTGGATTGAAGATGGAAGATTTGAAGCAAAACCTGATAATCGTGAGAAGTACTATTGTCTTTCAATGTTTCCATATCCATCAGGCAAACTGCATATGGGTCATGTCAGAAACTATACCATTGGCGATGTAATATCTAGATACAAAAGAATGAATAACTTTAATGTCTTTCAACCAATGGGCTGGGATGCATTCGGACTGCCTGCAGAAAATGCAGCAATTGCTAATAAAGTCAGCCCAAAAGAATGGACGAATGACAACATAGAACATATGAAGCAACAACTCATATCTCTGGGATTAGGATATGACTGGTCGAAAGAACTAAGAACATGCGATCCAAATTATTATAAATGGGAGCAGTTAATCTTTAAAAAATTCTTTGAGAAAGGTCTCGTTTATAAAAAAAAATCACTAGTTAATTGGGATCCAGTAGATGAAACTGTGCTGGCAAACGAACAAGTAATAGATGGAAAAGGATGGCGGTCTGGAGCACCAGTAGAAATAAAAGAAATTGATCAGTGGTTTATAAAAATTACTGATTATGCTGATGAGCTACTCTCATCATTAAGTGAAGTTGATTGGCCAGAAAATGTTAAAACAATGCAGGAAAACTGGATTGGTAAATCTCATGGAGCAGAAATTAAATATCAAATTGAAGGATCAGAAGAATACCTAACTGCTTTCTCAACAAGGCCTGATACAATTTTTGGCGTCTCTTTTGTAGCTATCTCTCCAAATCATGAAATTGCATTAAGCCTATCAAAAAAAGATAAGGCAATTGAATCTTTCTTAATCAAATGTAAGGAAACATCTTCTGCAGAAGCAGACATGGCTAAAGCAGAAAAGTTGGGAATTGACACTGGCATTAAAGTTATACACCCTCTTACAAATAAACGAATTCCAGTATGGATTGGGAATTTTGTACTTCTTGATTATGGTACAGGAGTTGTAATGGGTGTTCCTGGGCATGATCAGAGAGACTTTGAATTTGCTTCTAAATATGATCTTGATATTAAACAAGTTATTTCAATTGGCAAAGATGATAAATTACCTGTTCTTAATAAGGGTGTTTTGATTAACTCGGATAAATATGATGACTTGAACTCAGATTCAGCAACAAAAAAAATCATTGGAGATCTCAGTGAAAAAAATCTTGGTGAAGGGCTTATACAATTTAGATTAAGAGACTGGGGAGTTAGTAGACAAAGATATTGGGGGTGCCCAATACCTGTAATATATGAAAACGGTGATGCTAAATTAGTTGAGGAAAATGAACTTCCTGTAATTCTTCCAGATTTACCAAAGAACTCTCCACCGATCCCTTTAAGTCAAAATAAAAATTTCTTCAAAATATCTAATGAAGTGCAAAGAGAAACTGACACATTTGATACCTTTATGGATTCATCTTGGTACTATGCTAGATTTACTTCTGCTGATAATGATAGTGAAATTTTTGATGAAAACACAAAGTATTGGCTTCCTGTAGACTTATATATTGGCGGCATTGAACATGCCATACTTCACTTACTTTATTCAAGATTTTTTCATAAGGCCCTGAGAGACATTGGTATGGTTGAGGGCAATGAACCATTTAAAAAACTATTAACCCAAGGCATGGTTCTTAAAGATG
>Ga0209359_10000431_pt1 | contig 10497 bp, 12 predicted proteins | sample MarorgKNORR_S2LV_FD_188224 | JGI IMG/M metagenome (GOLD analysis project Ga0209359, IMG submission 188224) | Marine microbial communities from the Southern Atlantic Ocean, analyzing organic carbon cycling - Surface_A/KNORR_S2/LV (SPAdes) (version 2) | ecosystem: Environmental > Aquatic > Marine... | reverse complement strand
GCACTTTTATAACTAAAGTCTTTTAAATTTGCTTGTTTTGCTTTCAATAGCATTTTGTTTGAATTAGATACTTTTCTAAAATAAAGAAATACTCCAAGTATGGCTAAGAAAGAGCCTAAACCTATTAAGTAAATTTCAGTATTTGAAAGCATTTACTGGGCTGCGAACTCAACTGCTTGGTTAACATCAACAGACACAACTCTGGAAACTCCAGCTTCTTGCATAGTAACTCCCATTAAATGGTCGCTTTTTTCCATTGATACCTTGTTATGAGTTATAAAGATAAACTGTATTTTCTTTGACATTTCTTCAACCATATTGATAAATCTTGAAGTATTAAGATCATCAAGAGGTGCATCAACTTCATCAAGCAGACAAAAAGGTGCGGGATTTAATTCAAATAAGGCAAAGACTAAAGCTAAAGCGGTCATAGCCTTCTCTCCACCTGATAACTGCGAAAGAGACGAATTCTTTTTACCTGGTGGACGAGCCATAAGCTTAACACCAGCATTTAGGTAACTATTATCAGTAAGAGATAATTCTGCATTACCTCCCCCAAACATTATTGGGAAGATAGATTTCAATCTTTTATTTACTGCATCAAAACTCTCAATAAATTTTTCTTTAGTCTCTTTATCAATTTGTGAGATGGCTTTGTTTAACTTCTCCAGTGCTTCTTCTAAGTCTTCATTTTGCTTATCCAGCTCATCTTTTCTTTTTCTCTCTTCAGCAATTTCATCTGGAGCTGCTAAATTAATGGCACCCAATCTGATAATTTTAGATCTAATGGTCTCAAGTTCCGATTCAAGTTTTTCTATCGATAAATCTTGATAGTTGGCTCTATCAATATCATTAATATCAATTCCTGATTCCGAAATTCTGTTTGTTGAATTTTCAAGATGAACACTATGAGAACTTATTTCAATTTTTGTGTTGGTGATTTTTTCTTGAATTGCTTTCAAATCTAATAGAGAAACACTTTTTTCATTTTCTAATCTTCTTATTTCTGCATCAACTTCTTGTTGATCTTTTCTTATAGCATTTAACGCAGCTTCTGCTGAGGCACTGGTCTCTATAAGCTCTTGAAGTTTTGAAGAAATTTCTTTTGAGCTTTGATTAGTTTTTTCAAGTTCTGTCTCTAAATTTTCTTGTTGGTTTAGATATTCATCACTAATTTCTTTAGATTGTTTTAAAACAATATTGAATATGCTGAGTAATATATCTTTAAGTTGCTCAGCTTTAATTCTAATTTCGGAAATAGATATTTTAGAAATAATTTCATCAATTAGGTGAAGAGCTTTCTCTTTGGGAGACAAGTTTTCAAAATTTGAAGCTTTTTCAAGGGCATCTTCATAGGCTACTTTTACTCTTTCAAGTTCTCTCGCTGTATTATCTTTAGTTGTTCTAATGTTTTGAAGATTTTGTTCAAACCTCGCTATTTCTGACCCAACTTCATAAAACTTTTTCTGAGCATCTTCATATTTGGAGAGAACTGATTCATGCTCTGTTTTATATTGATCAAGTTTGGCCTGCTTGACTGAGACTTCTGATTCTTTTACGGACTCATCCTTTTGGAGCGCTGCGAGTTTATTATTCAAAAGATCTCTTTTGTCTCTGGCATCAAGAGAAAACAGAATAGCAACATTCAACTCTTTTTCCTTTTCTTGATTCTTATAGTCTTTATATCTATCCGCGGCTTTAGCCTGACTTTCTAATCTTCTTATTAATCTTCCAATTTCGTCTCTAATATCATTAACTCTTGATAAGTTTTCTTTTGTCTTTTTTATTCTGCTTTCTGTTTCCTTTCTTCTTTCTCTATATTTTGAAACTCCTGCAGCCTCTTCGATGTGAGTTCTTAGCTCCTCAGGTTTTGCACTTACCAAAGAAGAGACCATTCCTTGTTCAATAATTGCGTAACTGCTTGGGCCAAGTCCTGTCCCAAGAAAAATATCTTGGACATCTTTTCTTCTGCACTTAGTATTATTGATGTAATAACTTGATTGGCTGTCTCGAGTCATAACTCTTTTTACAGATATCTCATTAAAAGCTGCATACTCGCCTCCAATTTTCCCACTGGAGTTTTCAAATAAAAGTTCAATACTGCATTGCCCGGAAGGTTTTCTTTGCTCAGACCCATTAAAAATAACATCTGACATTGAGTCGCCTCTAAGATTTTTTGCTGAGAGTTCCCCAAGCACCCATCTGACAGCATCAATAATATTAGATTTACCACATCCATTTGGACCTACAACGGCCACCATATTTGTTGGGAAAGATATCCTCGTGGGATCCACGAAACTTTTGAAACCAGCCAATTTAATGTGCTTAAGCTGCATCAAAAAATATCAATAAATTAAATGCTTATTTTACCTTATTTAAGGGCTATTAACCATTGATTTGAAGGGATTTTATAGGTCACATTTACGTTATTCTTGGATAATTTAAAGAGTCTTTTTGCTTCAAAAATATCATCATTCTTACACACTACTTTTGAGATAACTCTGAGGGTAGATTCATTCATAAATGCAGAAGAAATATCAAATCCAGGTATTGGAGAATTAACATTTGTAATCTTGTGAATAACCGCACTAGAGCTGTTTTGTGAGATTGCTAAAGGAATGAGAGGTCCATCATTGATAAAAATTTTAAAGACAGAGTTATCAATAGTGCAATTAGGCAAATCAGAAATATCTAATGTAATTGACGCAGAAGCAAATTGAGGAAATTTTTTATCTCTTAAAAGTGAAAAAAGGAAATAATAGGAAGTCTCATTTCCAGATTGCATAAAATCTTCTTCAGCATATCTAAGAGTAAGTTCTGCAGCATTTAAATTATTTTCTTGAATAGACTTTCTAATAATCTCTTCAAACCAAATAACTAGCTCATCCTCAGGAGCATAGTTTCTTATTTTCTTTAGATCTGATGTTTCTAATGCCTTGCCAGAAATTATCCTAGAATTGACATCGTTAACAAGAATTATCTCTTTTGATGATCCAATTAAAGAGTATTTACTCAAAAACAAGAAAGAGGGAATGAAAATAATTAACAAACCAAAAAAAAGAACTAGCGATCGTGCCCTATTCCCAATATTAAAAATATATAAAAAGAATGGTACAGCTATTAAAAAAGAAATTATTAAACTAAATATCATCTTCTTCTTATTAGTAGGACACTAACAGCTATTAGAATCAGAAAGACAGCAGGGCTTAACCATAGAAATAAATTATCTGAGAAGTCTGGTTCATACAATGAATCCTTTCCATATCTTTGAACAACATAATCTTTGATTTCTTTATCAGAGCGACCCTCTTGAATGAGTTCATAGATCTTTCTCTTAAGGTCTTCAGATATTGGCGCATTGCTGCTTGATAATGAACCGCTTGTGCATTTTGGGCACCTAATCTCATTTATAATTTCATAGTATCTAGCTTCATCTTCATTAGAATTAAAAATGAATAGAGATTCTCCAGCTGTATATACAGAAAAAATCATGGAAATAGCAATGAACCTAATCATTATTGATTTTATTTATTGTTGGTAAGAACTTAGCGCTCCAAACTTTTTGATCTACTTCGCCAATATGGTGTGAAATTATTCTACCTTTGTGAACTAAAAAAGTTTCTGGAGCCCCTGTTACTCCTAAATCAAGGGCGAGCTCTCCATAATAGTCATACAGGGAAAAGATATAGGGATCTCCAAGCTTACTTAACCACTCAGTAGCATTATTCTTTTCATCCTTATAATTTAGTCCAATTATAGGAATTGTTTTTGATATATCTTCTAGGAATGGATGTTCAACTCTGCAAGTTATACACCAGCTTGCCCAAACATTGAGTATAAAAAGATCTTCTAAATTCTCATTTTTAATCTTTTTGTCCGAATCAAGAGTCTGAAGAGAGAATTCTGGCAATGGAATATTGAGATCTACTTTGGACTGACTATTGTTATTATTTTTTATTAAAGATGTAAAAAGAATAACAGATGATAAAAATATAATTACTATTAAAGTTCTTAAAGTTGACTCAAACATAAATTTTTCTTCTTATTACTAAAACTGCACCAAGGCTCATTATTATTGCAGAAATCCATATTAATCTAACAAAATAGTTTTCCTGCACATTAACTATCCATTTACCATTAGATTGCTGCTCACCAATTGTTATATATACATCTTTTATAGGTTTAATGGATATATCTGATTCTGTTGTAATTTCTCCTCTTACAAAATATTTTCTTTTTTCAGGATAAAGCTCAAAAGTATCTTCTCCATTTGAAAAAATAAAATCTGCAGATAGTGATTCAAAATTAGAATTCTTTTGTAATGAAATATTATCAAACTCAATAGTATTCTCATTAAATTTTACTTCGTCTCCGACACTCATGCTAAACGTTCTTTCATTGCTAAGGGCTGCATTTAGTGAAATAGAAACAATCAATAGTGCAAAACCTATATGTGCTAAAGCACTTCCTTGATTAAAGTATTTTTTGGAAATAACGGAATCAATAATTAAAGCTATGTATCTTAAAATAATTAAATTACCAAAAAAAATGCCTCCTATTAGCCACCACTCATAATTGTTCACAAAATATATTATTACAATCGAAGATAGTATTGTTAAAGCAAAAATGGATGCAGAAGATTTTAGGATTTCTATTAAAGGTATTTCACGAGACCATTTTGAATAAGTTGAAAACACTAAGAATAAAGATGTAATAAAAGTGAGCGGTGCAAATACTTTGTTATAAAAGGGACTTCCTACCGAAACTCTAGAATCTGAGAACGCTTCTAATATTAATGGATACGATATGCCTAAGAAAATAATAAACACTGCGGTAATAAAAAAAACATTATTGGTTCCAATAAAAAACTCTTTTGAAAAGTCTTTTACCCTATTTACTGCAAAGATTTTTGATAAATTTTTTACAAAAAGCATAATCGGAGCAGAAACTAAAAATGCCGACATTCCAAGCAAGTACAAGCCTCTTGTTGGGTCATTTGCAAATGAGTGAACACTATCAATTATCCCAGATCTAACAATAAAAGCTCCAAATAAACTCAGTGTGAATGCAATAATTGATAAAAATATTGTCCAAGCTATTAAATTCTTTGATCTTGAAGAAACATAAACTGTATGAAGAAGCGCAGTCCCTGCCAACCAAGGCATTAGGGCAACATTTTCCACTGGATCCCAAAACCAATAACCACCCCAACCTAGTTCGTAGTAAGCCCACCAACTTCCAAGAGCTATCCCAATAGTAAGAAATATCCATGTTGATAATATAAAACTCTTGATCTCTGCAATTGGAAACTGTTCAAATCTTCCGCTTAATAGAAAAGCTGTAACAAATGCAAAAGGAATAACAAAGCCAATATAACCAAAATAAAGCATTGGAGGGTGAATTGCTAAAGCTGGATCTTGCAAGATGGGATTTATATCAGCTCCATCGGGAACCCCAAAAGGTAAGATTCTTTCAAATGGACTTGAAATGAATAATAAAAAAAGAAGGAAGCATGCTACCACTAATGAAATTATCCCAATTGTTTGAGGATAGAAAGTTGTTGTTGAATGATTTCTAAATATTAAAAAAAACAGGCCCCATAAAGAAATTATCAAAACCCAAAGAAATAATGAGCCTTCATGTGCACTCCATATTGAAGAAACTTTATAAAAAATTGGAAGATTTGAGTTTGAGTGACTCGCTATGTAAGCCATGGTGAAGTCATCAATAATTGCTAAATAAACAAAGAGTAAAAATGAAGTAATTAATATTAATGATCCCAATACGAAAATCTTAGGTACAAAAATACTTATGCTGCTAGTATTTGAGGAATAGGAGAAAAAAGCTAGAACAAAGCAAGCCATAAACACAATTGATGAAGAAAAAGCTAAGAAGTGACTTATTTCACCAATCATAATTAGTCCAATTCTAGGTTTGGTGGCATATAGTTCTCATCATGCTTGGCAAAAACTTCATCTGCATAAAAAATTCCATCATTGTATTTACCAAGGACAACAATACCTTTGCCCTCTTTAAATAAATCGGGTAACAAGCCCTCATAAATAACACTGATTGAATCTTCAAAATCAGTAACCTCAAAATTTACTTTGTTTTCATTTATGAAAAAGCTATCTTTTTTTACCATACCGCCAAGCTTTACTCTTGTATTTGATGATAAAACAACATTTTCGTCACTCTGTTTTAGTTCGCTAGGAGTTAAAAAATAATCAAGGTTTGAATTTAGCGCATACAAAATTAAACCAATACCAAGACATGAACTACCTATAATAAGAAGAACTCCGAAAAGTCTTTTTTTTCTATCTTTCTTCATTTATTTCTTTCTTGACTTGTCTTATTTTTCTATTCAGAAGAATAATTGTAGATCCCAGGATTACAAAAAGTACAACTACAACAATCCATACATAAACTCCATGATCACCCATGCTAAGCATATTTGTTAAGCTATCTTGATTCATTTTCAAATATTCTTTATCCAGCTTTTATATTTTTCCCTTTTTAAGATTTCATTCTGTGAGGAAAGAATAACTAATCCAAAAATTAGGCCAATAAAACTAACTATAGAGAACATTAATGGATATAGCATTACTGGATCAATTGCAGGCTTGCTTGTCAATGTTATGGATGCAGATTGATGAAGTGTTGACCACCAATCTACAGATTTCTTTATTATTGGTATATTTACCACTCCTATTAAAACGAGCACTGAAAAAAATTTGTCAGCCTTTTCTTTATTTTCAAAGGATGCATGCAAAGAGATTAAGCCAAGATACATTATTAATAAGATTAATGTAGAGGTAATTCGGGCATCCCACTGCCACCAGGTTCCCCAAGTTGGTATACCCCAAATTGAGCCAGAAAATAGTGCAAAAAAGGTCACAATTGCTCCAATTGGGGCTATTGATTTGGAGACATATGCAGCTAATTTGAGTTTCCAAATAAGAAAAACAGCTGAGGTAATTGCCATAACAACAAAAAGAATCTGAGCCATAAATGATGCTGGAACATGCATATAAATTATTCTGTAAGAATCGCCTTGGACTGCATCAGGAGGCGTAAAAAAAAGTCCCCATGCTAAAGCGCTAATATAAAGTAAAAAAAAGAATACCAGAAAAGGCTTAACAAACTTATTAGCAATAGCAAAATAACTCTTTGGAGAGGCAAATTGATGAAAAAATTTTTTAATCACAGAAATAATATATGGGTTTTTTTTGCTATTCCAAATGCGTTCTCAGTATAAATGAAATAATAAATGGTATAAAACTTGTTACCAAGATCATTACTCCCACTAAAAGGCTCAAATGTCCCATCAAACTTAACCCTAACAAGGCCGAGGTTGTCATTTTACCAAGAACGATTAACACAGGAATTAAGAATGGAATCGTAATTAAAAGACCAAGAATAGATCCTTTTTTAAGGCTCAGGGCATTCCCAAGTGAAAAGAAATTAATAAAAATTAGATTTGAGATTACTAAACATAGCAAAGTAATTGAACTTATATGAATTGAGATATCAAGAGATAAGGTAAATAGAAAGGCAACAAAAGCAAGAGGAATACCAATCAATACCCAGTGAACAAGGATTTTATAAAAAACAATTTCAGTAAGATGATTATTTACTGCATATTGTTCAAGAGTTCCATCTTCAAAATCTTCAGAGAAAATTAATTCAGTTCCCAACATAGTAACTAAAAGTGTAGAAATCCAAATGAAAGATAAATAAATTTGAGGCGGATTATCGCTATTTATATCCAGCGTCAATGGAAAAGAAATAATTATTAATAGAAAAACTAATACAGGTCCAACCCAAGCCCTCCTCCTCTTAAAGAGCTTATATATCTCTATGAAAAGAATATTGCTATCCATTTATTTTTATCTCCCTGTAATCATCTTCAAAGTCTATATGTGAAGTAAAGATAATAGTTTTATTTTCATTTACTTTTGCTTCCATAAAATTCTTTAGAAATTCTTTACTGTTTTGATCAAGACCAACAAAGGGTTCATCCAATATCAAAATCTTCTCATCGGAATTTAAAACTCTTACTAAAGATAATTTTTTTTGTTGTCCAAAAGATAGTGTGCCAACAGAGTTATCAATATGCTTTCTCAAATTAAATTTTTCTAATAAATCAAGATTAAAAGAATCCAACTTTAACCCTTGAATTAAAAGATTTTCTCTTATTGATAAATAATTTTTTAAATTGTTTTTATGACCTAGAAAGCAAACTTTATCTTCGTTATGATTAATCAACTCACCTTTTGTTTGTTTTGTTAGGCCTATAATTATCTTTAATATGGTTGTTTTTCCAGAGCCATTATCTCCAGAAATTTTAACTAGTTCTCCATAGTTAATTACAAAACTAATATTGTTAAGGATATTTCTATCGTTGATTTTGTAAGAAATATTTTTTGCTTCAATTAGTTTCATATCATGAAAGTCCAACTTTTTTTGACCTAATTATAAGTGGTGGTAAAGGTTTTTGTGGATCAATTCTTGAATATAAGCGTTTTCCAATCTCATTAAATGGTGATTTCAGTACTTTTCCAATGCCGCCTATGGAGAAGTATAGATCTCTAGAGAAGAATATTCCTTGCTCTAAAGTTGGTATCTGATTCATCGATGAAATAATTCCTTTTAGTTTGCTAAATATCTTATTTTTATTATTAAGTTTGAACCATCCCCATGATAATTGATTTATTAATGCCATCTTTTTTAGCGACTCTCTTGACGACTTATTTGGGCTAGTTCCAGGCGGTAAAAGAACAACTAGATTTGATGAGGAATCTGCAATTACTTTATCTATTAATTCTACTAGCTCGGTCTCCTTATCAAAGCCAATACTTGTAATATTTTCAAATGAAAACGGCTTAAAGAATTTTAGTTTTTCAAGCCGTTTATTGGATCCTATGTAAATATAATTAACTAATATCTTACTCAAACAGATACTTTGTCTAGTGCCTGTGTTAGATCATCTTTAATATCATCCAAATGCTCTAATCCTATCGATAGCCTAACATATCCAGGAGTAACACCAGCACTTAATAATTCTTCTTCATTTAACTGGCTATGAGTTGTACTCGCAGGATGAATCGCTAGACTTCTTGAGTCTCCAATATTTGCAACATGATAAAACATCTCGAGAGAATTGATAAATTGCTTTCCAGCTTCAATACCACCTTTTATCTCAAATCCCATTAATCCACCACAACCTCCGCTAAGGTATTTATCAGCTCTTTCCTTTGCTAGATCAGAAGCAACTGATGGATGAGAAACTCTCTCCACCTTTGGATGATTCATTAAAAAGTTTGCTATCTCATCAGCATTCTTTGAGTGCTCTCTTATTCTTAATGCAAGAGTCTCAAGTCCTTGAATGAACATAAATGCATTAAATGGGCTCATTGCTGCTCCCATATCTCTTAGAATCGTAGTTCTTGCTTTAAGAATATAAGCGATTGGTCCAAGAGGTTTCACAGCCTCTGTCCAAACAGCACCACCATATGAAGGATCTGGATTATTAAGAGCGGGCTGTCTTTCTGGATGTGCCTCCCAGTCAAAATTACCACTATCTACAATAATTCCTCCAATAGACGTTCCATGTCCACCTATGTATTTTGTTGTTGAATGCATTGAAATGGCTGCTCCATGATCAAATGGCTTACAAATTACTGGTGCTGCTGTGTTATCAACAATAAGCGGAATACCAAGAGGCTTTCCCAATGCTGCAACTTCTGCAATTGGAAAAACTTCAAAACTTGGATTAGGTAGCACCTCTCCATAATAAGCTCTTGTGTTTTCATCAGTAGCTTTTATGAAATTTTCTGGATCCGATGGATCAACAAATCTTACTTCAACTCCCATATCAGAAAAAACATTTTTAAATAAGTTGAATGTGCCTCCATACAAATGAGCAGATGCAACTATATTATCGCCGTTAGATGCAAGATTTTGTATTGCAACTGTAGATGCTGCTTGACCAGAAGCAACAGCTAAAGCACCAACACCACCTTCTAAAGCAGCAATTCTATCTTCAAGAACTGCAACGGTTGGATTCATTATTCGTGAATAAATATTACCAAGTTCTGACAAAGCAAACAGATTGGCTGCATGATCACAATCATCAAACTGAAAACTAGTTGTTTGGTGAATAGGGACTGCGACTGAGTTTGTATTTTCATCTTTTCTCCAGCCAGCATGAAGGCCGATAGTTTCTGGATTAGTGTAATTTTTTGACATTAGTAGTTTCCCTAAAGTTATATATGTGTAGATTTTACTTCATTTGAAAAGCATTTAATATTGCATAATCAAAAATATAAGAAAATATATTAAAATTTTTAAAATCTCTAAATGATGGAGTATGATAGCAATAAAATTAAAGGTAAATCATGGCAAGAAAATATGTAAATTTTAGAGTTGGGGGTTCCCCATATAAAGAAACAGATGCTTATACCGTTTGGACAAACGATCTTCTTGGTAAAGTGA
>Ga0209359_10000429_pt1 | contig 10521 bp, 10 predicted proteins | sample MarorgKNORR_S2LV_FD_188224 | JGI IMG/M metagenome (GOLD analysis project Ga0209359, IMG submission 188224) | Marine microbial communities from the Southern Atlantic Ocean, analyzing organic carbon cycling - Surface_A/KNORR_S2/LV (SPAdes) (version 2) | ecosystem: Environmental > Aquatic > Marine... | reverse complement strand
TCAACTGAAAAAATAAATACGGAGAATACAGCTCCATATAAGAATATTTTTCTTAATAAATTTTTATTTCCTCTAAGAAAATATGAAAGAATTAGACCAAGAGATAGTAAAAACAATACAACATACTTGGGGGTTAAAAGTATTGTAGAAAAAAAAATAATTATAAACCCTATGAAAAAATTCATATAAATTGATGGCAGACCTACTTTATAAAAAACTAAGAAAAAACTTAAAAAAACAAGTATAGTTCCTGGGTCAGGTTGAAGTATAATTAGAGCAATAGGAATAAAAATAATAAGAAATGAATAAAACTGAGTTTTAATAGTTTTAAGATTAGAATTAATATCACTTAAATATTTTGCTAAAGCTAAAGCAGTAATTGGTTTTGCAAATTCACTAGGCTGTATACTAAATCCGTTAAATTGATACCAGGCTAATGCTCCATTTATTTCATTTCCAAAAAGGAATAGTCCAATTAATGATAGAATAGAAATTACGTATAAAATACTGGAGTACTTGATAAAAAAATTAAAAGGTAAGATTTGAATAAATAAAAAAATAAATATTGAAATAATCACAAATAATAATTGTTTTGTAAAAGGGTTCATACTGAATATTGATTCAAGTAAGTATGCTTGAGATGAAGAGTATATATTTCCAAGGCCCAATAAAACAAGTAAGCTTAATATAGCTACACTAATCCAATCAATTCTTTTTATGTTTACTTCACTATTCATTTATTGTAAAGTTTCCATTTCCATATGGTTTTAAATATTCTTTTGAAAGATCACCCTTGAGGATATATTTCTCAAGATACTTTCTTTCAATATTTTTCTTCAAATATTTTTCCATCATTAAACTTGCTATAGGAGCAGCCCATCTAGTTCCCCAGTATCCATTTTCAATAAATACAGCAATTGCGATTTTAGGGTTATCTTTTGGAGCAAATCCAATAAAAATGGAATGATCAGTAAGCTGTCTTCTAATCCCATTAATTTTTGTAAAATTCTCAGCTGTCCCTGTCTTTCCTACAATTTCTATATCTCTGATTTTAGAATTTTGGGCAGTTCCTTTTTCAATTACATCAAACATTCCACCTATAATTTTTTCGTAATGTTTTGAATTAATAGTTGAATACTTTTTTTCTCTAAATTTTATTTGAATTGAATCATCTGAAATTTTTTTAACAAAATGAGGAGTTATATACCACCCTCTATTTGCAATAGTTGCAGCAATATTTCCAAGTTGTATAGGAGTAGTTAAAATTTCACCTTGACCAATTCCATTTGAAATAGTAGTTGCTGCTCTCCACCTATTATTGGGATACCATCTGTCATAGTATTTAGAATCAGGTATTAATCCAGGCCTTCCTAGTGGATGATCATAGCCTAAATAATCACCTAATCCAAAGCTAGTTACATGTCTTTTCCAATTATCAATACCTTCTTTAGAATTTGAAAATTTATCTAAGGTATTTTTATAAATTGTTGCAAAGTAAGTATTACAAGAATTATAAATCGCAGTGTTTAGATCATTTTTTGTTCCCGGTTTACAATGACATCTCATGAACCTATTTTTTGAATAGAAATGCCCTTCATTGCAGGAGATTTTAGTTTTTTCAGTAATAATATTTTCTTCGAGCGCAATTAATCCATTAATTAATTTGAAAGTTGACCCAGGAGGATACATTCCTTGCAATCCTCTATCAAACAAAGGTTTGCCTATTGTATCGTTTTTTAAATTTATATAATTTTTAGATCTATTTCGACCAATTAGTAAATTAGGATCGAAATTAGGAGCATTAATTAAAGACAAAATCTCTCCACTTTCTGGTTCTATAGCTATGATACTACCAAATTTATTTATCATTAGTGAATCTCCATAAACTTGAAGTTCTGAATCAATTGTTAAGTCTATGTTTTTTGAAGGCTTAAACAGTGTATCGTAAACTCCTTCTTTATACCTACCAGTAATTCTGTTAAAGTTATCTTTTTGAAAATAACTTACTCCTTTTACTCCTCTTAGTTGTTTTTCGTATGATTTTTCTATCCCTTGTCTTCCAATTAATTCACCAGATTCGTAATAGCTATTATCATTAATTTCATAATCATTTACTTCGCTTATGTAACCTAAAATATTTGAGGCTGAATTTAAAAGATAATTTCTATTGGATTTTTTTCTAACAGAAAATCCATCGTATTTCCATAATTTTTCTTGAATTACAGCATAGTCGTTTTTTGAAATTTGAGCTAAAAAAACTGAAGGTTTTATTCTAGAGTAATTTTTAGCTTTTTTAATTTTATCTAATAATGTTTGCTTGTCAATTTTTAATATTTCACAAAATTCAATAGTATCCACTAGCTTTAACTTTGAGGGCACTATCATTAAATCATAAAAAGGCTCATTTCCAACAATCAATTTTTTATTTCTATCATAGATGTAACCTCTCTCAGGGTAATTGTAAACTTTCTCAACTGAATTTTTATTTGAAAGTTTTACATCATCAACATTGATAAGTTGAACCCAAAATAGACGAAAAACAAAAATTATCGAAGAACTAATAATTAAAAATGGCAAAAGTCTATTTTTCATTTTTAATCATTATATATATTGTGGTTGTACAAAATGTTAATGTAAGTAGAGACGTTAAGAATGTTTTATAAATAATTAATGAAAAAAACTCAAAACTAAATGCCTCAAGAGAAAATAAAACAAAATGATGTATTAAAATTATAGATGCTAGATATAAAAATTTTTGTGAAAATGAGGAATCAGAAATATAGTTTTTGATTAATTTAAGTCCAAGTGGGTCGAAAAATGATCCAAATACAAAACTTAAAATATATGATCTTGAAAATGCAGCTGTTAAGCATGCAGCAGTGTTGAGACCTAATGAGTTTGAAAATAAATCTAGACAAATTCCAAAACAAAAACTTGCAATTAGAAAAGTTATTTTATTAATTTTTATTGGGAAAGTTAAAATAAAAACCAAAGCTATGTACGGATCAAATGATCCAAAAAAATCAAAATTATTAAAGATTAATCCCTGAAGAAGAATAAAAATTATAAACCTTTTAAATACTAGAAAATATACACTTGCCATTATTTGCTAATATTTTTAAATTCTTCTCTGTTTAAACTTTCAATTACATAAACATTATTTAAATTATTCATGTTGGTATGTAGCTTCACTTCAATATTTAAATAATTTTCTCTAAACTCTATATCTAAATATTTACCATTATTAGTATTAAGTCTTGATAAAGAGTCATTATGCTTGTTTTTATTAATTACTTCAGACACAACCCCGACATTAATCCCCTCTGGAAAAATTAATGACATACCTCCAGTTATTATAGAATCTCCAACTTTAATATCAGCAGTTTCTGGAATATCATTTAATAATAAATAACTATTACTTAATCCATCCCATTCTAATGTGCCAAAATGAGATGTTCGTTTGACTTTGGCATTAATTTTTGTTTCAATATTCAAAATAGACATTACAGATGAGTAGTTTTTTGAAGTTCTATTTATTATTCCAACAATGCCCGTTGAATTAATTATTCCCATTTCATTTTTTAAACCATCATCAGCCCCTTTATTAATAATCAAATGATTTTTAAACGAGGATAAGTTATTTGATATAACTTTTGCGTTTTTATATTTAAATATGACATTCTTTAGTGAATCAATATTGTTATTATTAGACATTTTTTCTAGTCTAGATTTTAAAAATAAATTTTCATCAATAAGAGAGGAGTTTATTTTTTTTAATTCAAAATATTCGTTAAAAAAAGAAAACTTGTCAAATGTATAGTTTGTTATACTATTTGAAAAAAGTAAAATTTTTGATTTATGAAAATAATTTGAGTTAATTATTAATAAGAGAGAAAATAATAATAAAATTAAATAAACTACAACATCTTTTTTTCTAATGATGAAATCAATGATCTGTTGCATAATTCAGCTATTTCACGAGAACACTTTTATATCTTTCAATGTTTTTAAGTGTAATTCCAGTCCCCCTAACTACTGCTCTGAGTGGATCTTCAGCTATAAACACAGGTAGATCTGTTTTTTTTGATAATCTTTTATCTAATCCTCTAAGCATTGAACCACCACCAGCTAAGTAAATTCCAGTATTATAAATATCCGCAGCTAGTTCAGGTGGAGTTTGGGATAAAGTTTCCATAACCGAATCTTCAATCCTAATAATAGATTTATCCAATGCTTTTGCAATTTCTCTGTATGAAATTAAAGCTTCTTTTGGTTTACCAGTAAGTAAGTCTCTTCCTTGAACAGAAATATCATCAGGTGGGCTTTCTAATTCTTCTGAAGCGGAACCTATTGTAATTTTTATTTTCTCAGCAGTTCTTTCTCCAATAAATAAATTATGTTGTGTGCGCATGTAGTAAATAATATCACCTGTAAACACGTCTCCAGCAACTTTAACTGATTTATCACAAACTATTCCAGACAGTGCTATAACTGCAATTTCTGTTGTTCCTCCTCCTATATCAACAATCATATTTCCTTTAGGTTGCATTATATCCACACCAATTCCAATAGCTGCTGCCATCGGTTCGTGTATTAAGTAAACCTCTTTTCCATTAACTCTTTCGGCAGATTCTCTAACAGCTCTCATTTCAACTTCAGTTATTCCAGATGGAATACAAATTACCATTTTTAATGCTGGAGTAAAAAATCTTTTTTTGAGTGAGGGAATACTGCTTATCAATAGACTAATCATTTGTTCAGAGGCATTGAAATCTGCAATAACTCCATCTTTTAATGGCCTAACCGTTTTAATATTTTCATGGGTTTTACCTTGCATTAAACTCGCTTCTGTCCCAACAGCAATAATCTTCTCAGTTTTTTTGTCAATGGCAACAATTGAAGGACTGTCAACTACTACTTTGTCATTGTGAATGATAAGTGTGTTAGCAGTTCCTAGGTCAATTGCTATAGATTCAGTCCAAAAATCAAAAAAAGCCATAGTTATAAAGTTGTATACAAGTTAATAAAAATTAATGTTTAAAATGACGAATCCCTGTTAAAACCATAGAAATATTATTTTCATTACAATAATCAATCGATAGGTTATCTTTTATTGATCCTCCAGGTTGGATAACAGAACTTACTCCACTTTTATGAGCAATTTCTACACAATCAGGAAAAGGGAAAAAAGCATCACTTGCCATTACTGAACCATTTAAGTCAAATTTGAAGTTTTTGGATTTTTCAATTGCCTGTTTTAAAGCATCTACCCTAGAGGTTTGTCCAGTACCAGAACTGATTAATTGGAGGTTCTTTGCTAGTACAATAGTATTTGATTTAGTATGCTTACAAATTTTAGAAGCAAAAATTAAGTCATTAAGCTCAGATTCACTTGGGGATTTAACTGTACAGTTTGTAAGGTTAGACTTGGTATCTGTAATATTATCTTTGTCTTGTTTTAAAACTCCATTTAAACAGGTTCTTAATTGATGATTACTTAAAGAGGAATCTTTTAATAAAAGGATAATTCTGTTCTTTTTTGATTTTAATATTTCTAGTGAAGATTCTTCATAGCTTGGAGCAATTACCACTTCACAAAAAAGCTTATTTATTTCTTCTGCAGTTTGTACATCAATTTTTTTATTCGAAATTAAAACCCCACCAAATGCAGAAACAGGATCTCCGGCTAAAGCATCTTTGTATGCTTGAATTAATGAATTTCTTGATGCTAAACCACAAGCATTATTGTGTTTTAAAATTGCAAATGTTGGAATTTCATTATTAAACTCTAAAATAAGATTTACAGCCGCATCAACATCAAGTAAATTATTATATGAAAGTTCCTTTCCATTTAACTGATTAAACATTTTGTTAAAGTCACCATAAAAAATTCCATTTTGGTGTGGATTTTCTCCATATCTCAATTCTTTACCTTTTTTGAGGCTTAACTTAAGAGATGTGTTGTCATTATTAAAATAATTAAATATTGCAGTGTCATAGTGTGATGAGATATTGAAAGCTTTACTTGCAAAATTTTTTCTTGTAATTAATTCAGTTTTACCATTATGATCATTCAATATGTTTAAAAATTCATTATAATCGTCTTTTGAAGATATGCATAAAACATCTTTAAAGTTTTTTGCTGCTGCTCTAATTAATGATATACCACCAATATCTATTTTTTCAATAATATTTTCTTCACTATCTCCTGATAATACAGTTTTTTCAAATGGATAAAGATCTACAATGACTAAATCTATGTTTGGAATATCAAAATTCTCAATGTCTTTAATATCACTGCTGTTCTCACTTCTATTCAAAATTCCACCAAAAACTTTGGGATGAAGTGTTTTAACTCTTCCACCTAAAATTGAGGGATATCCAGTTATATCTTCCACTTTTATTACTGGAATACCAATTTTTTTTAAAAAATCTTCAGTTCCACCAGTTGAATAAATTTCAACCCCAAGTTCATGAAGCTTCTTAGCGATTGGTTCTAACCCGTTTTTATCAAAAACAGATATTAAGGCAGACTTTATTTTTAGCATATTTTTTGGAAAAAAAGTAAGTGTTAAATTTAGTTTTTTTTAAAAAAATAAACTGAAAATTTAAAAGAAATTTTAGATTTTTTTTGAAACTAATTTATTTATTTCCAATAGAAAATCTAAGTCTAGAGAATTAAACCTGTTTAACGTATTGGAATCAATATCTATCTGCCCTATATTTTTATTATTATTAAATAAAGGAACTACTATTTCAGATTTAACATTAATGTTGCAGGAAATATAATTTTCTTCTTTATTAACATCACCAACAATCATAGGGTTATTTGATTCTGCGGTTTGCCCACATATTCCTTTACCAAATGGAATTTGAGTGTGCTCAGTTTTTAATCCACAATAAGATTTAAGAATCAAATTTTTATCTTGATGAAAATAAAAGCCTACCCAGTCATATCCAATAATATTATTTTGAAGAAAATCACATATAAATTGAAGTGATTCATCTAAGGATAGGTTTTCTAAAGATTTCTTAATAATATTTAATTCTTTACTATACATAAAAAAAAACTGCCCCTAAGGGCAGTTTATATTAAACTTTACATCATTCCTGGCATTCCGCCACCACCTCCCATTGGAGGCATTGCGGCAGGAGCATCTTCTTTAATGTCAACTAATGCACATTCAGTAGTTAAAATCATTCCTGCTACAGAGGCAGCATTCTCTAACGCAATTCTCGTAACTTTTTTTGGATCAATAATTCCTTGTTTTAAAAGATCTACAAAGTTTTCAGATTTTGCATCATATCCAAAGTTTCCTTTGCCTTCAAGTACTTTTGCTACAACAACTGATCCTTCACCACCAGCGTTTTCAACAATAGTTCTCAATGGAGATTCTATGGCTCTGGAAATAATTTGAATTCCAGTAACCTCGTCAAGGTTTTCGCTTGTTAGTTTTTCTAAAACCTTTCTTGATCTTAACAAAGCAACACCTCCACCAGCAACTATTCCTTCTTCAACAGCAGCCCTTGTTGCGTGTAAGGCATCATCAACTCTATCTTTTTTCTCTTTCATTTCAACTTCGGATGCAGCTCCGACATATAAAACAGCAACACCACCAGCTAATTTAGCTAGTCGTTCTTGTAGTTTTTCCTTATCATAGTCAGATGTTGTAGTTTCTATTTGAGCTTTTATTTGATTAACTCTAGCTTCTATATTTTTTTTATCTCCTGCTCCATTTACTATAGTTGTATTGTCCTTGTCAATAGTAACTCTTTCAGCAGAACCAAGCATTTCGATAGTAGTGTTTTCAAGAGTGAACCCTCTTTCTTCAGAAATTACAGTTCCTCCAGTTAAAATTGCAATATCTTCTAACATTGCTTTTCTTCTATCACCAAAACCTGGAGCCTTAACTGCAGCAATTTTTAGTGATCCTCTAAGTTTATTCACCACTAAAGTTGCTAATGCTTCTCCGTCGACATCCTCAGCGATAACTAGTAAGGGTTTCCCGCTTTGAGCAACTGGTTCAAGAACTGGAAGTAAATCTTTCATTGCAGATATTTTTTTGTCGTACAATAAAATATATGGTGATTCTAAGTCTGCTTCCATTTTTTCTGAATTTGTAACAAAATATGGAGATAAGTAACCTCTATCAAATTGCATTCCTTCGACAACATCAACATATGTGTCAGTTCCTTTTGCCTCTTCAACAGTAATTACACCTTCTTTCCCTACTTTTTCAAATGCTTCTGTAATTAACGAGCCTATAGCTTCATCATTATTTGCAGAAATTGAAGCAACTTGTTTGATCTTGTCTGAGGAACTCCCAACTGTAACAGCATTATTATTTAATTCACCAACAATTGCTTCAACAGCTTTATCAACCCCTCTTTTTAAATCCATTGGATTTGCACCAGCAGTAACATTTTTTAAACCCTCTTTAACAATAGCTTGAGCTAGTATAGTAGCGGTAGTAGTACCATCTCCAGCAAGATCATTTGTTTTAGAAGCAACCTCTTTAACCATCTGAGCTCCCATGTTTTCTAATGCATCTTCTAACTCAATTTCCTTAGCAACTGTAACACCATCCTTTGTAATTTGAGGTCCTCCAAAAGATTTCCCAATGATCACATTTCTTCCTTTTGGACCTAATGTTACTTTTACAGCGTTAGCTAGAGCATCTACTCCTTTTTTAAGACCTTCTCTTGCCTCAACATCAAATTGTATTTTTTTTGCCATTTTATTTTAATTTAAATATTAAACAATTGCAAGAATATCTGATTCTCGCATTATAAGGTAATCTTTACCATCAAGTTTTAGTTCTGTTCCACTATATTTTCCATAAAGAACAGAGTCCCCAACTTTTACAGTTACAGGATTTTCCTTAGTTCCAGGTCCAACTGCAACAATGCTTCCTTTTTGGGGTTTTTCTTTTGCGGTATCTGGAATTATAATTCCAGAGGCAGTTTTTGTTTCGGCTTCTAGTGGTTCAACTAGAACTCTATCAGCTAAAGGTTTAATGTTTAATTTACTCATAGTTATAATTTTAAATAATATTTACAGTTTTCATGCCAAATGAATATTTATGACATAATTGTCACTAAGTAAAAAACCTGGTGACAGGCTGACATTAAAATAATTTATTCTTGCACTGGAATTTCGAGTGGAATATCATCCGGAATTGCTTCTGGAATATTCGCATCAATGGTTTGCGAATCTAAAAGTTTAGATTCGGTGTTCACATCTCCATTATTAAGTGTGATATTAGAAAGTAAAATTAATATCAATAATAGAGAAGCTAAAACCCATGTACTTTTATCTAAAAAATCAGTAGTTTTTTTTACTCCACCAATCTGTTGAGAATCTCCTCCAAATGATGAAGATAATCCCCCGCCCTTAGGGTTTTGTACCATTATTACTAAAACTAGCAAGAAACAAACTGCAAGAATAAGTATAAGAAAAATAGAAAAGCTACTCATAATTATATATTTTTTAAATTATTTTTTATAGTCTTAATTTGGTCTGCAAATAAACTGATTTTTTCTGGATATTTCAAGCCAAGTATTTCGTAAGCTCTAATTGCCTCCTTAAATTTTTTTTGTTCAAAATAAATTTTAGCTAATGTTTCAGTCATATATTCACTTTTACTGGGTTGAAAATCAGATGAAAAATCTTTTGAATCAAATTCTTTTTTTGATATTATTTTATGATCAGAATTTAGAAAATTATCAATCAATGAATTTTGATTATTTTCTAATTCACTGATGGGTTTAGAAGCTTTTAACCACTTTATAAATGAATTCTTAGTTGATTCTGAAGATAGAATTTGAGTATTAGAAGATTTTATTTTTTCTTCCTCTATAATCTCAAATAAATTAACTCTACTTGTTGAATAAATAGAAGTCTTTTTAAGTGCATTTTTATAACGAATATTATTAAATTTTTTTAATCCAATTAATTCAATGACTCTGGCAACTTGAAAAAAAGGGTATTTTTTGACTATATTCTTTAATGCAATGCTCTGGTCAAGAGTAATTTTATTTGGATTTTGAACCAGTTCATTAAATGTTTCTTTACTAATTTCTACCATTTTGCTAATGATGCATTAAAAATATCCTGTGTTATTCTTTCAAAAATTATATCGTGAGCTTCTGATTTTACATTTAACAGTTGTACCTCAGCAGGATAGTCGTAATAAAATGTAAACCTTCTTTCAAAATTGTCATCCTCCTTTTTTAAATTAGTAAACCTCACGTTAATTCCAACAGTTAATCTGTTTTGTGAAGCTTGTAAATTTGAAGTTGCTGTCATGGGACTAACTCTGTATTCTGTGATTTCACCCTCATATATCAAATCACCGTCAGAACTAACCAGTTGTAAATTTGTTTGATTTTGTAAAATATCTTGTAAAGCTATAGTGAAATCACGATCAAGACCTGGCTCAAAAATTGATCCCATAGAATTTCCAGCTTCATTTTCAAAAAAATTGACTTGAAAGCTTTCAGTACCCTCTGGAATGGATG
>Ga0209359_10000426_pt1 | contig 10554 bp, 12 predicted proteins | sample MarorgKNORR_S2LV_FD_188224 | JGI IMG/M metagenome (GOLD analysis project Ga0209359, IMG submission 188224) | Marine microbial communities from the Southern Atlantic Ocean, analyzing organic carbon cycling - Surface_A/KNORR_S2/LV (SPAdes) (version 2) | ecosystem: Environmental > Aquatic > Marine... | reverse complement strand
GAAGATAAGTCCTGTTGGGCCACTCATTGGTTGAACACCAGCAAGGTCATAAGCGACCAAGTTTGGCATTGAACGTCTGATAAGGCTAATTAATACTGGGTCGAAACCAGCAACTGGGCCTGCTTTATCGGCACCAGCAGAGAAACCAGCTGTAGCACCTGATGAACCTGTGCTGTTTGTTGGTTGCTCAGAAAGGAATTGTGCTTCCTCTCTCATTGTTTGCTCTTGGTTCTCTAGAAGAACTGCAGTAACCATTCTTTTATGTTGGTCTTTGATTGGATCTAGACCTTCATAATCTAAGAGTGGACTCCACTTCTCCTGCAGAGCTTCCTGATTAATAGGGGCTTGCATTTGAAAAAATTACCTCGTTAGTTTGAATTTATGATATAAAAATCACTTTTTAGCGACACGGTTCAGAGTCTGAAGATATGCTGACATACTGTTTGATATTTCAGCGATATTTGCAGGATTTTCTGTGCCTTCAGATAGATTCTCTGACTTGTCTCTTTGAGATCCTGCGTTACTTGGGAAATAAGATTCCTTAAGTGTTACTAGTTTCTCACGATAGTCTGTTTCACTTTCAAACTCAACATTCTCCACGAGGGTTGCAAGTTTTTCTTTCTGTGATGTTGCTAATCCTTCAGTTACGTCACTGAAAACTACATCAGCAGTTGACTCGGCTAATCTCCTGTTTAGAGCAATATTCTTCTCGATTTGCTCGTTGAGTTTACCTTCCATTTCATCAAGTTTATCTACCATGCTCTCGATAACATCATATTTTTCTTCAGGTACGGATACATAATGTTCTTCAAAAAGACTCTTCATTCCTTCTAGGAATGATTCTGTCATTTCAGTCTTGAGACCAGACTCGACTGCAATTTGATTTTCTTGCAACCATTCGTCGGCAACATACTCAAGGTATGCGTCAACTCTTTCTTCTAGTTCAGACTTAATAGCAGCAACTTCTTCGACGAGTTGCTCTTCGTATTCAGTTTTTACTGCCTCTTTGACTTCAGCAAGTTTTGCATTAATTGCTGCTTCAAAGATTGTTCTTGCCTTATTCTGAAACTCTTCTGAAAGTTCTTCGCCTTCAAAGAGTGCGTTAACATCTGCTTCGATGTCGATTGACTCCTCTTCAACAACTTCCTCTTCAGTTGCTTCTTCTTCAGCAACAACTTCTTGAGTTTCATCGACTTCTGCAGTCTCTTCTTCAGAAACTACTTCGTCTTCGGAGACTTCAGTTTCAGCGACAACTTCGCCTTCAACTTCTTCTTCCTCCTTCATGCCCGCTGGCATTGGATCTGCAGGTTTTGCACCTTTAGTCACAATATCCTTAACCTGTTTCAAGGTTGTGCCGGGTGTTTTCAACTTGTTTGAATCATCATCAGGTTTTGAATTCTGAGGTGTTGGGCCTCCTAAATCTTCAACCGATGCTTGACCGGGAGTTGATAGGGCAATTTTTGGCATTGGATCTGCCGGTTTTGCCCCTTTGGTTACTACATTTTCCATTTCGTTTAATTTTGACCAACGGACATTTGAATATTAGATTGAAATAATCTGTATTTATTTATAATGTTACAGATTTGCTAAGAAATTTTGGAATAATCCAAGTTTATGTTCCTCTAGTGCATTTTGATCAACTAGAGAATTAATTTTCTTCGCAGTTTTAGAAGCAAGTTGTTCACGAAGAATTCCTCCTTCCCAAACCCACTCTTTTCCTTCCATAATTCCTGATACAAATGCATCAGGTGCTGATGGATCAGCAACGATATCAGCAGCAGTTGCTAACATAAAATCTTCACCAACTACTTTGCAACCAGATGCCATATCTTCTTTGAGTGATCCGACTCCACGAGACGAGACTCCGAGGGTTACACCTTCCGAGATTAGATTGGATGCAATCTTACCCATTGGTGTTGAAAGTATCTGTGCTTTACCGACAAAGTTTTTTCCTTCTTGACGAAGTGAAGTTATCTTATGAGAAACTCTATCAAGATTCACTGTAGGGCCCTCTGGATGTCCGAGTTCTCCAAGTGCTCTACCTTTCTTGACAAAACTTTCATTGTATCTACCAACCTCTCTTGCAAGAGTATTAACTGGGTACATTCTGCCATTACGATTTTTGATATCTCCTTGTAAGAAAACACCTTCAATGTACATCTTTTTATTTGCACCTCTGCCCTCAGTTATGAATTTAACTTTTTGGACTTCTTCTGTAATTAGTTTCATGTTCTTAATTTTGATAAGCGATCTGTGCAACTAAAACACTTGCTCCATTTGATGCTGCAGTTAAAGTATCTGTAGGATCTTTTGAAAGAAGAACAGTTTCTTTAGTATTGACAGTACAACTACCAATAGTGGCACCGGCAGCAGTTTTTCTTGTAATTAAAATTGCAGCAGAATGATTATTGAATAATCTTACTAAAGTAGCAGTATTGACATTAGAAACTGATCCTAAATTTGTCTCTGCAGACACCAATTTAATAACCATTATTCTTCCTCTTGTGGTTCAGTATCTACCTCATCTTCAACTTCACCACCATCAAATATTGCAGCAGATGCACCGGGTCTTAGTCCCTCTACTCTTTCTGCAGCCTTTTGATATATGAGATCTTTTAGACTTTTTGAAATCTCTGAAGGAGATTCGTCAGTCGCAATCGCATCAATAATGTCGTCCATATTTAAATATTAGGTATATATTTTATTTATATCTCGGCCGATTTGGTATCTTTTGCTAGATCTGCGTCTGTTACTGCTGCTTGTGATTCTAAATCATCTTCAACTGGTGTATCTCCAAGATCTGTGCCACCACCTTCTAATGGTTCTCCTGTAATTGGATCAACAGAATTAGGATCTGGAAGAATACCATCCTTAATTTCTTGTGCGATTTGTTCATCAATTTCTTGAATTTCTGTATCGGATTGACGAAGAACTTTCTTACGAAGATACTCTGTAGAATAGTACTTACCAAGATATGGTTCTACAGTTGCTGCAAGACCTAATCTTTCATTCATCATCTCAGATTCTTTGAGTTCTGCAAACTGATTATCGTATAAGAAATCATACTGAATATGATCACTCATTGTATCCCAATCTTCTGGTGATACGATATTTTTTAGAATTAATTGAGTTCTGAGCATGTCATTGAACATGTTTCCAAATCTCTTTCTCAATCTTCCAACAAACTTACTAAACTTAAGTTCATCTCTTAAAATTTCAGATGATCTTCCTAAGTTAAATCCACCCTCAGATGCGATTCTTGATTCTGGAACTCCAAGTGCACGATATAATTTTTTCTGAAAGTATTCAATATCTGATAATTCACCAAGATTCTGTCCACCGGGAAGTGTTGTGATTTCGGTTCCTCTTCCACCTTCTCTACGAGGCAACCAGAAATCTTCCATCATTGACATAAATTTTCTGTCATCACGAACTTCTCCAGTTTGTGCGTTATACACTAACTTATTTCTATAACGAGACATCACTTCTTTGAGGTATTGCTCTGCCTTTACCTTTGGAAGATTACCAACATCAATATAAAATATTCTTCTTTCTGGTGCTCTTGATAATCTGTAAATTACAAGACTATCTTCGATCATGCGAAGTTGATTAAGAGCCTTGATTGCCTTATGCAAATATGATAAACAAGTTCCTTTATTACGATCAAATAAACCTGATGTCACATAAGTGATTGAATCTTTTGCAATCTTAATGTTTTTCTCACGACCTGATGATGCAGGTGACATTACACCTACTGGATAGTTTGGTTTTGGTGTGTAGATATAATATTCTTCAACATCTGGATAGGCATTTTTATTAACATCTTTCAAAGTGCTATAGTCAATTATGCCATTCCCTCTCTGAGGATTTCCATTTTTCTTTTCTTGCCTGACGAATTTCATCTTCATCGGGTCAATATATCTTAACTCCTGTATTCCATCTTGAGGTCTCTTGACATCAATAACTTTCATGTAATAAAGTCTTCCGTCAACATACCAGTTTCTGAATATCTCATGAGACTTTTTATCAAAGTCCATGATTTCTTTCAAGTGTCTAAATTCTGATCTAATCTTATCTTTTAGACTATCACTTGCATTTACGTTTGATAATTCTATTTCGATTGGTGAATCATATAGATCACTTACAATTGCTTCATTAACAACATCTTCAATTGCATTGTCAGCCTCAGGATGTAAGGCCATTTCACGATATCTTTTAATAAGATCGTATTCTGTTTTATATACTCCTTCTATATCAACATACTGACCATAAAAACCAGACTGTATAAAATAGTCAACCCCGTCCTCGTTGTTTGGAGGAACAGGGGAGACTACTGAATCAGGTTTTTTATCTGAATCATCAATAGAGAAACCAAAAAGTTTAGGCATTGTATAACGTCTTTATAATTCTATTATACACTATTTATCAAATAAATCAACGTCTAGTTGATTGCCTCGCCACCGGCATTAGCTCCGATGCCCTTGATTGCTTCCCACCACTGAACTTGGAACTCAACGGTAAACTCTTCAACACTGTCTACAGTTTCATAACTGAGATCAACAGCACTGATATTTGTTGGGAATACATCATGGAACTTGTAGGTTCTTAGAGTAGATCCGTCACGATCTAATTGATGAACATAAGCATCTGGTTGATATGCTGCTGGATCTTGTGCTCCAGTTGCATCTTCCATTTTGTTTATAAAGTTCATCCATTTCTCGAATGCAGAACGGATTGCGAAGTCAACGTCATTAATAACGGTGACTGTCCATGTATCGAAGGTTCTATCACCTGCAATTTTTAATATCCTACCCCTGAAGTTAACTTCGATAGGGGTGATATTAGATGCAGGTAATTGAGCAGCCTTAACTAAGAACCTTGATTTTTCTTTTACGTCATTCTCAATCGCTATTGGATCGGGAAATACTAATTCCACTTCAAACAGATTCGGTCTTGCACCGCCACCGGCCATCTTGCTCTTGAAGTCGGTGATCGTTCTAAGTGGTGGTCTGTTAAATTGGGTTGCCATTTTTCTTTATACCTCTAGTTAAACAGTTCCAATGACTTCATCGAACGAAATGCCAGTTCTAGTGGCAACAAACGTTAGACCAATAAAGTTGATTGATCGTGAAGGTTTAATGAAAATGTCTGCAATAAACTCATTGTTATCTATGATGGCAGCAGTGTTATTTGTTTCGTCACAAACAACTCTGAAGTCAAAGATACCTCTCTTGGACTGAACATCACGTAAGAAAGGTTCAACAATGTTCACAAAGTTAGTTCTTGTGATCTCATCGTTGAATTCAAAGAGTTGATCTTTCGCTGCAGCAGATATTGCCTCTTCTAGGAAGATGAACAATCTACGTACGTTGATACGATCAAAAGCAGATGATTTTCCAAATCCAGTCTTATCACCGAATAGGATAATTCCAGCTCCGGGTGAGAAGATTACAGGGTTGATTCTATTGCTGTATAGAACATCTCTCTGTGTTTGATTTGGTGTATATGCAAGTTTGACTGCATTGAGGATTCCTCCTCTTGCTGTTCCTGCTGGTGAGAACCAAGGGAAATTGTTGATGTCGTTTCTTGCACATGTTCCAGCGATGTCACCATTTAATGGTACATATCTGAAAGTGTCTGTAAATCTATCAAACATATACTTGTATCCACTATCGAATACTGCATATGATGAAGATGTAATTGGAGAATAGAATCCAACTACGTTGTTTGTGATGTCTGCAGCAGAATTAATTGTTCCTGTACCAACAGATGTGTCATTTAAAAATGCTCCTCTGTTTGGTGAAATAAATGCTACAACATCCTTTCTTAATTCAGCAATCGAAATAAGTTTATTTGCAATTGCTTGTGCTTCATGCTGTGGGTAGTTTGCAGAACCCATGAGTAAGAAATCAATATCAAACTGATCCTTATCTTCAAATAGGTCATAACCTTCAGTGATACCACCAATACTTGCTGTCATTGCTCCAGCAGTGGTTGTATTTGATTGACCACCGTAGTTCTTACCACCTTGGAATGTAAGTGTTAGATTTCCACTTGCACCAAAGTCAATACCCTGTGCATCCTGATCCCAACCAATGTCTGTATTCTTAGTGAAGTTTCCAGCAGCGAATGATGTGGTTGTGATACCGGAAGATGCTGCAGTTGGGCCTCCCATTCCGAAGATGTTATCAGAATTGTTATAAAGATACTTTCTCCAGTATGATGGTGATCCAGCAGAGAACTCAGCATCATTTGCCTTAGAAAGACCAATGTGTTTTTCAAGGATTGTTCCTGCGTTTCCTGTTACAGTTCCTTTGTCATCAATTACAACAACATGAACTTCATCAAATCTTGAACTTCTTGCCTCTGCAAATGCAGTTGTTGAAGGTCTCTCTGCTATATTATTCCAAGCAATTGTTGAATTACTTAATACAATATTTTGCTGATCAAACCAGTCTACTGCTGTTCCTACAGTTGTGGTAGAACCACCACCTGTATTCGCTGACATTCCAAGACTTATGACACTTGTATCAAATTTGTAAACACCACCGGGTTGATAACTCTTAGATGTTTCAACACCTGCAGCAGATACATGTGCTACAAACTTTACACCAGCAACTGTGTTGGCACCTGATCCACTCACTTCAGTAACGATACCTTTAAAGTATCCATCTAGTAATGTGGTTGATCCTACACCGGGTAAAACTGTTCCTGCAGGAACTGCTTGAGTAACACCGGTTCCAACTACTGTTGTTGCACCAAGAGTAAGTTGTTGGTCTGCTCTTGCATCAATTATTGCAACTTTAAGATCGTTTGCCCATGAACCGGGGTTACGTGCTGCTACAATTGTGTTTGATAATGCATTCAGATCATAACCCTTGTTATTATAATCTTCTGTGCTTAATATTTTTATTTCTGGCGAACCGTCATCGGTTGCGTTCTTCAGGTCGTTGTCATCAGATCTAACAACACTCAAGATACCTCCATATGAAAGATATGAGGATGCAGTCAACCAATATTCATAGTGCTTGTCTATGTCAAGTGGTTCACCGAACGTATCTATTAAGCCTTGTTCGTCTTCAATGGTGATAGGTTCGTTAATTGGCCCTTTCTGGAAAGGAGCAACAATTCCAGCAGCCTTTGTGGTTGCTGTATCGACTCTACCAATAGTAAGATCAACTTCCCTAACAACGAGGCCAGGAGATGCTAAATTTAGAGGCATCTTGTTTCTCCGTTTATCAGAATTAATCTAAAAATATTTAGTAAAACCTATGTTTTTAGTGGGGAAACAATGCGTGAACTACCAATCTGGATATTCCCATTTGTTACTTATCTTCTTTGATTTGATTCTTTTCTTCGTGCACTCTTTACATTCATATGAATATGATGATAACAATGTTCTATTTTTTCTCGTCACATAAAAATCAGTCGTCAAACTTTTCACCTGTCCACAAACTCTACATTTTCTCTCTGTAAATAACAGATGCTCTAGTTCTAACTGATCATCAAAGTCCATGTTGTTTCAACTCTTCCAAATATTCAATCCACCAATCCGGATCAGTTTTCATTTTCCAATCTGGAACTTGCATTCCTCTCTCTGAATACCACTCAAATAAAATACTATCAATCTTTTGTGATATTCCAATACTCATCTTCCTCCTCGTCAACGTCTGCATACGCATCTGCCAAATACGGGCCGTGTGGTCTGAGAGATTCTTTTTTAACATACGTAGATTCAGCATTCGTCGCGGATAACCATACTGCAAGTTTCATAACTATGTAGATAATTACTAGTGGTAAAAAGCAAGCAATAAGAATAGCAGATTTCATTCCTCAATATCCCAATGCCATTTTATTGATTTAATATGATCAAATGTATCCTCCATGTATGATCTATCATCATTGTCATACTTTCTTTCACATAAAAAATTTCTTAACTCTTGAATTGAATTAAAAGTTCCTTTATGAATTTGGTTTTGGTCGTAGAGATGGTACTTCATTTACATATAATCCCACATGTAGGATCGATCACCGTACTCATCAGTATACCATCTATCTCCATTATTTACAAATCCTTCTTCATCTTCTAAACCATCTGACATGAATCCAAATGGTGCCATGTCCTGTTCAATCTGATTTTTTTGTTCTTCATATAATCTCTTTCTAATATCATTATCAGTCATCTCCTTAAAATAATCCTGTGCAACTAACCATGCAAATATAACCAAGCACATAGCCAAGTCATCATTACACCCCTCTTCAGCTTCAAATGAATTATGTTTTTGGGAGAAAGTGGTTAATTCTGATATGATTTCATAGTCCTTTACTAGTATCTTATCATCTTCTAATAAAGTTTTTAAGTTTGAGCACCCTAATTTCTTAACAGCTGATGTAGTTCTTACACCCAATTGAGTCTTCTTACCAGAAAATCCTGTGCCAACAACCTGTCCTGCACGACCTCTCATGGATGCCATGAGTAAATTATCATATTCTAAATCATATTGAAGAATACTTGCAACCTGATCTCCAATATCATTCACTTCAATTAAAAGAAAAGCATTATTATATCCTTTTGCCACATCGTGTATGATGTTTGGAAATAACATTGGTTTTATTTCGTTGTTTCGATACTTTGCAACTATATTATATGGAAAACTTGTAATATCAAAAACTATAAATGCAGAATAATCATTACCCATTCCACGGGCAACATCAACAGTGATTAGATATTGGTGATTGGGAATAGGTCTTTCATGTATATCCAATCCTGCATTTCGATTGATTGGATTCTCATACACCAGATTCTTTAACTTTGCTGGATTAATTAGTGTATTTACAGATCCTAAGAACTCACACTCAAACTCAACTTTGAACTGTTGTTCTGAAGTGTTTGCAATCGTCTGCTCTTTCCATGCTTCATCTCTTCCCGGAACCTCTGACCAATGAACATCAGTAGGAACATATTCATTCTTACCCCTTTCCGCATCATGCCACATACGGTAGAAATGATTCATACCGCGTGGTGTTGAAACTATAATGACTTTTGTGCTTTGACCTGAAGAGATAGTAGGATAAACAGAGGCAAAGAAGTCATCAGCAATGTGATTCGGAATGAAAGCGAACTCGTCAAGAAAGATGACATTATAGGATCCACCTCTGACAGCAGATGAAGAAGTAGAGTTAGCTGATATTTTGGATCCATTTTCTAATTCCAGTGAACCTTTATTCCATGCTATGATACCTTGTTGCATCCAGTTTGGCAAGTTTTCATATGCAAGTTGTAATCTACCCAACAAATCTCTAGCAGTGGATGCTTTGTTTGCGAGTATCGCTATATTTACATTATCATTAAAAACAGCATAATGCAGTAGGTAAGATACACAGGTGGTAGACTTACCAGTCTGACGAGGCATTTTACATATATTGAATCTACTCTCATGAAAATTTCTAATTAAGTTTTCTTGAAAATCATATAGATTAAATGGTACAAGACCACTATCAAGAGATACTATTTTGATGTATTTTCTTGCAAAGTAAACAGGATCTTCCTTACAACGAACAAACTCAAGAATTTGATCCTGAGTAAAATTGATCGTAGTATTTGCTTTTTTTAGATTCGGATTTCCAAGGTAAACATTATCAGACATAATTAATTAGCAATTCCAGCGTCTTCGTGCTTGTCTTAATCGACTATTTGGATCTTTCGCTGCCTTTGGAAACTTCTTCATTTGTCCTGCACTTCTTGCACAGTAACTCTTTCTTCGATTAGATGCTTTTGATCCTTTCTTTAATTTAGAAGGTTCAGTGGTTACAGCAGTCTTTAATTTAGATCCGGGATTTCTACGACGATATGCTTCAACACCTTTCTGTGTCATTCCAGCACCGCTTTTTGTGGGTCTCTTGTGTCCAGACTTGACACTCATACCCTTCATATCGTCTTCAGATAACTTTTTTACGTCGTCCTTACCCTCATAACCTATTTCATCTCTCCAGTTAGATACAGACTCACCAACTTTCTTTTTCACACAGTTTGGATATCTCTTACCAAACATTGTTTTCATTCCTTTCTTTTCGTAACCTGCCCAACACTTTTCATCAAGTGCCTCCTCACTCATCCCTTTTGTCTTAACACCTCTCTTTGCTTTATGTTCATCTGTTCTTTTCTTACTAAGTTCAGCTGCCTGTGATGGTTTCTGACCAAAGTATCCTTGAGGTTCTAGACTACCTTTTTTACCAAATTTTCTCTCGTTTCTTGCTTGTGTTCTTGGTAAAGAATAAATTGGTGATTTTACTTTATCTACCTTTGCTTCACCTACGACTTCCTCTTTTGTGACACCTGCCCTTGCCCTCTCCTTTTCAGCCATACTTTTAATAAGCATCTTAATTTTAGATCTTTTTCCATATGGATTGGGTTCTTTCTCTTTCTTTACGAAATTTGCCATTGCACCTTTAGGTTTACCATCTCCCTTAAACATACCATACGCAGAACCCTCAGAGGTTGTTGTAGTATGCTGTTCATCAGGAGTATTGGATGCGAGATTCTTTGCTTTCTGT
>Ga0209359_10000424_pt1 | contig 10577 bp, 10 predicted proteins | sample MarorgKNORR_S2LV_FD_188224 | JGI IMG/M metagenome (GOLD analysis project Ga0209359, IMG submission 188224) | Marine microbial communities from the Southern Atlantic Ocean, analyzing organic carbon cycling - Surface_A/KNORR_S2/LV (SPAdes) (version 2) | ecosystem: Environmental > Aquatic > Marine... | reverse complement strand
CTTGATGGATGAAATACCAACCTGTTGACCTTTTGATCCTACAATACGATATTCTTCAACTCTTGTCTGGAAATCAAGACTACCTGATGGGAAGTCTGGTTCAATTGGTCTACCTGTACCAGCGTCATATACATCACCAACCTTTTGATAATACATGTCAAGGTCAGTTGATGTTGAAGTTACATCAATGAAACTATCTTTAATACGAACTGCGTTTGCACCGTCAGCATACTCAAAACAAGTTAGTTTGTGGTGAGAGAAACTTGGTGTGAATAAGTTTGCAGTGTAGTCCTTATATACGTTACCTGATGGATCGCCATCAAATATAGTAAACTGTGAAATATAACAAGCACCTGTGAGTCTGAATATTGCACTTGGTTCGATATTGCCGTTTTCTGGATCTGGAACATATTTTGGTCTTATCTTTGTTTTACGAAGGTCTTTTCCTACAATTGATGTACCTCTTGGTATGATGACACCACCACGAACACTATTTAATTTGAATAGTTCGTTGTCAGGCGATGTTAAATCAAAGTTACTACCTAGTCCAAATGGACTTAATATCTGATTAGTCTCTCCAAATCTTGTTGTATATCTTGCGTTATCACTTACATTAACAGGTATGAATCCTGGCCTGTTATCCACTGTATGTGTACCAGCAGCAAGGATGATTGTTGTTAAATCAAACTTATCGTTTCTTTGTCCTACAACGTAAGAGAACCTAGCCGCTTCGATTAGAGCCCTCTGTATGGTTTTAAATGGTCGTGTTTGGGAGTTTCCTTGGTTTTCAATACTATCAGTCGCATCCAATTCATTGGGATCAACGTAGATGACGTTACCTTGTATATTCTTTAGAAAATTCTCCAGTCTTGAAAGAGGCATCCTATTCTTCTCTGATTACAGATTCTGTCTAAGTTTATTTATTCAACGGAATAATACCAAAAGGAGAGAGCATATCTCTCTGAATCCTCTACTTTATCCACATAATGAAGATTTTTTGTATTTTCAAAGATAATTAATTTTCCTGGCTCTGGTTTTACCACTCTATCTTCAAAAATTAAGTTTCCACCCTCGAAATCATTATTTAGATACAGCATTGCTGCAACTTTATTTGGTGTGTGAACATTATTACTATCAAAGTGAGGTTTCATAAATGTTCCTATTGGCCATCTAACGATACCAACATAACCCAATTTACAATCAACTAAACTTTTACACTTTTCAGTAACCTTCGTAACTACCTCGTCATTATCTTCAGGCGTTATAGGATCAACATTATTACCATAATATGTAGCACCATGATCAGTCCATTCAATATCTATGGAATAAACATCATCACGACTTACATTTTCACTCTTATTTAACTTAGCATAATCTATAAGTCTTTGACACTCACTCAAAGAAATAAAATTTTCTTCTATGTAAGGAAAACTCATTTTGTAAGTGTGTTTGGTGGGCCATCAAATCGAGGATCTTTTGTATTCTTCTTATCAGAATCAACTTTATTTGGATCATAGTTTGGATCTGGATAATCCTCCCAACTGTTGCCCTCATACTCAACTATCAAAGGATTGATATCTTTTCTTTCACCATACACATGATAGAAACAATCAATAGTTGATAAATCAGTAATCAAATCAGTATTAGTTGAATCCTCTGCGATGACAATAAATTCATTATTAAACTCTTGAATCACAAGATTTTGGTTTGATCCAATTGGTTGCAGTTGAACAGTGATACTATCTTCATGAACTAAATCTTTCCAGTAGTCAGGTAAATGAATTACATTAGACTCTTTTAGTCTACCACGACAGTAAACTGCAACCTCTGGGCCTTCAATACAAGCATAACGAAGTCGATGACCTATACCCTTTGTGGGATGAACTAAATCAAATGGTTTTGGAGATGCATCTGCAGCAGCAAACCTAGATGCAAGTCTTCCTTTATTACCACAATCAACTGAACCAGAGAAAAATGCATCACCATCAACTCTTAATACATCAACAGATCCACCACCTGATACTTGTAATCCATGAGATGTTTTACCATCACCATTGATTCTCACATTACCAACAGAGTACATCGCTAATTTTGCTTTACACTCTGGTTGCGTATCAAATGGTTGTTGAGGTGCAGAGTTTGAACTGATATTTAAAATGCCAGGATATGCTAATGTTGGTGATGGGTTTCCAACATAAACAGGGCCATTTAATATTGCAGTTCCAGTCGGTGAGATGTCTGGAGCTTGATAAGCAATATCATTTGTCCCTACAATTAATTTATCTGTTTGTGTCTTAAGTATGTGCATTTTTACTGTTTAATTTGACTTAGAAGCCTTAGGGCCTTCATAACCACTCAAATTAGGTGGTTTAATTGTGGTAGCTTTCTCTAGAACTTTCGCCATCGCACCAAAATTCATGTCAGCCTCCGCTGCCGCTAGTGCGAATCCATATCTAAGTTGAAAAAATCCATTACTTATAATATTAACATTAATTTTACCATCTATTAATACCTTTTCAGCTTGAAGTCTTATGTCTGGAGCATTAAGATCTACAATTCGATTACCATTTATATTGATAACACCATCTTGACCACCACCAACAGCTTCGATGTTAATATTTCTTCCTCTTAAAGTTATATCTCCATTTTCACAATCAATTATTGTGTCACCCCTATAACATTTTATAAATTTTGCTGGAAGTTGTTTAACATCTCCAGCATTTCTAACCATCAAACCTTCACCAAGATACTCATGAGATGCTCCTGGCGTGTACATAACTGCTCTACCAGTTCCAGGCCCGCCTCCTTCAGATGCACCCTGTCCTGTGCTAGCATAAAATCCAAAAGATTGTGCCTCTCCTGTCACAACTTCGTAAGTTGAATCTCCATGAATACTAGATTGACCACACTCAAGGAAAAATCTTCCTTGACCGAAAGATTTTCTCCATGTATTTTTTCCATCATCTGGCGCTTTATGATTTGGCATTTTATTTTTCGATACAACTAATTACGGTTACAACAGCATCTTGAGATATTTGAGCAAGTTGAGATGCATCATCAACTTTAGTAAACTGAAGAACTGGTTTTAATTTAGCAAGGGCTCCAGTGTCACTATTTATTGTTAAATTTGGAATGGAAGTAAACCCAAATCCACCATTGACAACATTCGCACCAACAATTAAACCATCTTGAATATTTAATTCTACTTCTGCTTGTCCTACACCATCACCATCCCCTGTAGTAGACGTAGCAGACCCACCACTGACTGTGATTGTGTCACCATCAGAATATCCAAATCCTGTATTTTGAACAACAACATCAGATAGTGTTGTGACGTATGACACTGCACCGTCATAGTTTGCGTTTGGATCTGGAATTACCTCTTTCACATTTCCATCAAAGTCTGTTTCTGTCGTATTAGGCAAATACTCTTGACCACCACTTATCATCACCACATCTTTGACTGTGCCATCATCATTCAATCTAACATAACCTCCAGCTCCATAACCGTTTTCACAACTATCAAAGAATGAAAGTAAAGGTGGTTCACTATATCCAGATCCTTTACCAAGAATTGAAACACCAATCACTTGTCCAAGAACGTTTACGATTGCACTACCAGTTGCACCCTCGCCTCCACCACCAACAAAGTCAACTCTTGGTGGGCCACATTTAAGAACATTAGTGCTGCAATCAGGTGCAGATGGAACTGCTGGAATAGCGTTATCAAGAGTTTCTAAAAATGGATCAACCAAAGAACTTAATCCCATCTTACTAGTAATATTAGAGAAATCATCATCACCAGACAATGATGTCCCACTCTTCGCAGAGAATGTTGTGTTTGGTGGACAATTTTGTGCATCACAATCAAGAGCGGATGTAATAATATTTGCAAACTTAATTGCCTTTGAAAATGTTTTACTTGGTAAACCAATGCCAGGGCTAATGGAATTTAATTGTCCAAACATATCTCCTAAACTTGTATCTAATATATTATTAATCTGTCCAAACATATCACTTAAGAAATTTTCAATACCACAGATAGGGACATCTAAAACCTGACCTAACATATTTTCTAAACTATCAAAAAGATAATCCAATAAACCATCCTGTATTTTCTCAAAATTACAAAACATGGTATTTACTAATGAATTTGTAGCCTCAGCGGTTGGAGCTTGTAATGGTTTTGATACTTTATCTTTGAGAGTTGTATTTAACTTTTCTAAAGTATCCTGTATTACCCACGAACGACCACGACGAACCAACTTCGTCATCGAATTATGAAGTTTATTAGATGTTAACTTTAATTCCGATTGAATGTCAGTGATACCACCATACGTTGTATTAACGTATTCATTTGCTCCACTTAGTTTTTGTAATTTTTGTGCCTTTTGAGTAAATTCTTTTATTGTGTTTGATATTTTTGATACCTCATTATCTTGACAAGCGGTTGCATTATCGAATTTACCATTTGTAGCCTCTTCCTTTTGATTATGTGCGACATTCTTCTCTGCGTTATTTGTGACAAAGTTTTTCTTGACTGAACCTAAAGCTACTTGGTTCTTATTGAGATTAGATGTAACCTCTGGTGGAGTCCAAGGTTTAAAACATGTTTGTTTTTTTGCGTTGTAGTCTGCTTGTTTTATCTCATCTTCAATAAAGTGTTGTCTGAATAAAGTTCCAAATATGACTGGTTGTTGAGCGTCAGCACCATCAAAGAAAAATCCAACTACAACCTCTCCACCTTGATATTCCATTGTTTCACCACAAGCGCCAGTAGTTGTGGTATTAGGTGGTAAAAGAACGTGTGCTAATGGTAGATCTTTATCTGGTAAATCATCTTCACATCCATGATATCCAATAATACGAACACGACATCGGTGTGAATAAATGTCTTTTCTATCTGGATCTGCGTCTCTTGTTTTCTCTAAGGCATCACCCCACTCTCCTTTAACTGGATCGGTAACTTGACCAATCCACCATTGCATAGGGTCTCTCCCCATGAAGTTAGTAGCTGATGGTTGATACATCTAGTTAATCGTCATAAATTAGGCACTCAGGTTCGTCAGGATGCATATCACAAAATAGTTCTAAAGCATTAGGATCATGATGGTCGCCTGCTTCTATTTCTTCCTTATGATGTTCTACATACTCCTCTAACTCATGCAACTCCTCTTTTGCATGTCTTCTTGCTGCTGGATTCGCCTGTGGGTCATCAGCAATTTTCTTGTCGTATTCAATGTGGTCTTCGATTGATTTCATTTGATTCTCCTTTTATTTTTATTTAGAAGCTGCCAGCGGGATAAGTGTTTCCGTAATGTTGGTTGTCGGCCTTAATTAAGTCTCCTGTGTCTGTGAGTTGATCTTTGTTAGGAATGAACACATCACGAATCAATGTGAGTTGAGTTTCCGCTCTTCCGCCAGCCATTAGATGTCTTAGTTGAGAGATAAGATATCTTCCACTAGGATCATCAGTTTTTTCATTTCCATACTTATCAGTTGAAGAACTTCCATCTTCATTTTTAAGAGGAAACTTAACTTCAATTACAAGTCCAGCTTGTAGATTAATGTTCAATGGAATTGAAATACTTAAAGATTGTGAAAATAATAAGTTATTCCTAATATAAGATTTATTTTGATACTTGGCAAGTTCTGATTTTGGTTGAACATCACTTTTGGCAGCTCCCACTTGTGCGACACCTACATCATCAACTCGAAGCATTAATCGTGTTGGGAATGTGTCTAACTTAGAGGGTAATGTGGGTGATTTTTTTAATTTTAATTCTTCAATTTTATAATCAACAACTTCAGTTGTTTGTTCCTCAATATCAATATATATGGTTTTGTTTGCATACATTCCCATTCTGCAATTCATACCAATATCATTTGTTTGATTTAAATTATTTTGTAAAATTTTATTTCCCTCAATTGGCCTATCAGATTGTTGATATGGTATTGGTTCTTGTTCTAATAAACTTTGAATTGATCTAAAGTGATATCCCTCTATGGTTTCATAAAACAAAAATCCAAAACTATCTTTAGAAGCTTGTGCTTTTGGACACAACCATTGAATAGTATCAAATGGTCTCTTTAAATTACCTATGAATGTATATGAGTTTGTAGCGTCATCACTGTCTAAATTTTTATTTGTCTGCACTCCCTTTTTATCCTTTAGTAATTCTTTAACGATTTGAGTTATATTTCCAGTAAATCTACGATTCACTCTAGCAGTCTCATTAACGATTGTCTCGACTGAAACAAATTCTAAAGTTGCAACCTGTTTATTACTCTCTGTTGTCATATTTCTAACAGAGTTCAACATCATCTTGTGTTTTTTACTAGTAATTTTGAATTCATCTGAATCAACTGGTTTTACAGTTACATCTATATACTCACCACCAGTAATTCCTTCACGACCTATCACTTGGTCAACATCGATAAAAGTAATAGTCATTGATATGGAAGGACTCTCTAAACTCTCATAGTAATCAATAGCGATCACACCTCTTGTTATATCATATTCCTCCTTCAAGGCGCCTCCCTCTACAGGAATCAAACTACATCTTCGGAGTATGGGTGGATTATTTTCCATTATTGTATCATCCTAGCAATTTCTGGTGGTAGTTTATTATTTTTTGGAGAAATAGATAAGTATTGATTCTCAATGGTTCTAATGAAAGGCATGGGAGCCTGAGTCAGTTTTATTTGAGCATCAGATACTTGTGGTTTACTTGCCTGAACCATTGTACTTTGATTATCATTATTTTCATTATTACCAACAATCGTCTGTTTAATATTTTCTACTCTATCGCCTATATTAGTAATGATTTTTTGTAGTCCTGATTTTTCTGATTCTGTTTCTACAACTCCATCTTTTCTGTCAAAATCAAATTTGTTACCAGTAACTGCATCAAGAATGCCTCCTAGTACTCTTCCTCCTCCAGTTGTGGTTCCACCCTCCTTGTTTAGATCAAATAAATTACCAGTAGCTTTATCTATGAGATTTGCTCCTGTTTCTTTTACCTTTTTAGTTCCAGACTCAACTTTATCATACACTCCACCCACAGCATCCTTTCCCTTTTCAATAATATTTTGTTGCAAATCTTGAACTTTAGTATTACCCTTCTTATCAAAATCAAATATACCACCAGTCAAAAAGTCACCAACACCACCAACAACACCACTAATACCTCTTTCCTTGACATCACCTACAATTTCTTTACCAGCTCTAAACATTGCACCTGTTGGTGAAAGTTTATCACTTTCTGACTCACCTTTTTTATCAAAATCAAATATACCACCAGTGAGGAAATCAGCAACGCCACCCACAGTTCTTTTAGTTCCTTCTACAATATTCTTTGCAAGTTTTCCAATCGATTCCTTCATTCGATTCAGTTGTTTACCAATGTTCTCTTTAAGTCCATTAAAAATATCTCCTACTTTATCAAAAATCTTAGGTAAAAGTTTAGTAAAAGCAAATCCAGCTAACGCTATTATTCCAACTTTCATTAAACCTAAAAGAGTAGGCACGAGTAAAGGTGCTAAAGAAAGAGCAAGTCCTGCTAGTCCTCCAACTGCAAGAAGTTTTAAAAGACCACCAAAGAATCCTCCACCTCCTCCTGTTGTTTCCTCACTCGGAGTAACTTTTTTCTGATCACCGCCTGGCTGAATCTTATCACTCCTCTCGATCATCTGTCTCTTTTGTTCAGCGTCTTGTTCTTCTAAACGTCTATCTTCTGCTAAGTCTTTCTCAAATTTCTTTTCGATTATTATATAATTTGCAATATCTCTAATCTTTGTCTGCATCGCCTCGATTGAGATGGACAAATTATTGATTATCGTTTTATGATTATTGATGACACCAAGATTTGAATTAGCCTGTGACAAGGCAGAGTTAGCCTTCTTCTCAAGTCCATCGACTCTTTCAAAGAAACTTCCTAAGTTTATCTTTTTAGGTTGTTCTAATTCTTCTTCATCCATACCTTTGAACGCCCTGTTGTTGTTGGTTCTTTAAATTTTGTTCTTCAATATAATTTTGGAGAAGGGTAATGTAAATATCCCTTTCCCAAGGCATCATATTTTCGAGTTCCGTCAAGCTATATTTATGGTATTGCATGAGAGCGAAATTGATACGGTAATAGGATTCAAGATCCTCTCTTGCAATACTTAGCCGAAAAAATCAGCAAGACCCTCCAAAACGACACTGCCCTTTTCATTTGTGTTTGGATTCACCACATCAATGGTGTGAGATAATTTAGGCATTGTTGAAAAGAAATTTTCAACTTGTTTATATTGTTTTGAACTCAATTGATTAACAAAATCAAGTCTTTCTTGTGGAGTATAATCATTAGCATCCCAAGCATCCTCCCCACTATAAATTGTATCTATACAATCAGCGACAACTTTAAAAGTTTTATCAACCATAGTCTCCGCTTCATCATCTGTTTCAAAGTTATTTGATATGAATTGTTGAAGTGATGGATACTTCATACGAAGCGTTAATTTATCATCTAAAACAATATCAGTATTATGTCCCTTTGGTTTAGTCACTTTAATTTCATCAACATATATTGTAACTGGAACTGTTGTTTCATTATCATCAGGGCAAGTGACTGTTAATTTAATATCTTCTCCAATTGATTTAGATCGAATATTTAAAAATAGATATTCAATATCAAAAGTAGGTAAACTGTCAACATTGACTCCCTTAGTCAAGATGCATTTCTTTAGAACCTCTGTCACAGCAGTTGTGATATCAATTTGATTTTTTGATTCTAACGCAATAATTAAAACTTTTTCTTCCTTAACAAGAAAAGGTCGATACCTAATCTTTTTATTTGTTGAAGGTAATTTTAACTCATAAACAGGAGTTTCAATAGTTGGTAATGGCATGATTTACTATTCAGTGTTTTATTTAGTTGACTCTTCTACCCCTTCTATTTCTCTTTATTTTGAAGTCTGAACTTTGATATCTATCATCTTTTGAGAAATCATCAGTAGATTTTCCAAAATTGAAACCATCTGGGTAAGTGTCTCCGTATTTTTCAGCGTCAGTAGTCGCTTTGATATCTTTTGAATTTACAAGACCTCTTGGGCCGTTGATAACTTGAGATCGTATATCTGCGTAATTGAAACTTGTAAAGAATCTATCATAGGCAAACTGCACACTACATCTTAACACATTTGAGTCACCGTAGGCAACTCTCATGGATGTCAAGTCAGCAGGCCAAACGTTAACAAATTCATAACTTGTGATATTAGACTTGTAACTTGTAGATCTTTTATCTAATGTAAAAGTATCTCTCTCAAATTTTGAGATGTGAATTGTTTCTTTATAAGTTTCTGGATAATTAAAACGTGTATATGCATCAGAACTTCTTAGTCCAGTAAACACTGGATTAATATATGTCATCCAAGTTTCTAAGACCTCTAGAATCACATGATCTGCATCACAGTAAAAAGTTAAATTTAATGGAGGAAAGTTTCTAAGATTGGGAAATGACTCTTGAATTCCTTGATGATGACCAATTGTAGTTGTTTCAGAAAATTTTGTGCCTGGAATTTCAGCTTGTGTACATAATAAGGACATCTTTGTTGTGAAGTCTAGTCCTTGAGTTCTGTTTAATCCTGGCTGATTACCTCTTAACCAAATTGATTGTTTTCCAAAGGAGAAATCAACCTGATAAAAAGTATCAAGAGACGGTCTTGCAATCGAATCTTTGATTCTATCAATCTTACCTTGAAATATTTGATTTCTTTTTGGAAATGACACGATAAATAAGTTTAAGTTGTTATTACTATATATGAGCTATAAAGGGATATATAGACCATCTAACCCTAAAAAGTACAAAGGGGATTCTAATAATATTATTTATAGGTCTTTATGGGAAAGAAAATTCATGAATTACTGTGATTTGAATGAAAATATACTTGAATGGGCATCTGAAGAATTTTGGATTCCTTATCTAGATCCAACAACAAATCGTGTTCGTAGATATTTTCCAGACTTTTTTATTAAATACAAAGACAAAGACAGTAATATTCGTAGATCAGTGATTGAAGTCAAACCGATGAGAGAAACATTACAACCAAAGGCGACAAAGGGCAAATCAAGAAAGACAATGATAAATGAATCTATGACATATGTAAAGAATCAAGCAAAGTGGAAAGCTGCAAGAGAGTTTTGTGAAGATCGTAAATTAGAATTTAAGATTATGACTGAAAAAGAATTAGGAATACGATGAGCATTCTTCAAAGAATAATGAATAAAGTTTCTGGTCAAGTCAGCGAAGAATTTTTTCGTAGTCAATTACTTGATGAACTCGGTTCAACTAATTTTGATGATGACGCTGCAGATACAGCTGGATTTGCACCTGGCCAACTATATTTTTACACATACTCAGCACAAACTAAACAACCATATTATGACATGTATCCTCTTACATATGTTATAGAATATCAAACTGGTGGATTTATTGGTTGCAATCTTCATTATGTTCCTTTAAATCAAAGAGACGAATTAGCAATAAGCTTACTAAATAACTCTGCTCAGGGTGCAGTTGCAGTTCCTCCAAGAA